>Ga0153980_1000104_pt1 | contig 49485 bp, 41 predicted proteins | sample TSGA064MetaG_FD_104722 | JGI IMG/M metagenome (GOLD analysis project Ga0153980, IMG submission 104722) | Attine ant fungus gardens microbial communities from Georgia, USA - TSGA064 MetaG | ecosystem: Host-associated > Fungi > Mycelium > Unclassified | place: USA: Georgia, Magnolia Springs State... | reverse complement strand
CAACTATACCACTAAATGTTTTTTCTGAGGCGTTTCGCAGCAGCGCGTTGACTTCACAGGCTTTTACCGCCGAGCGTACGCTGACGCTTAAGTCAATCGCCGTCACGTTGATCGTGGGTACGCGCACCGCTATCGCTTCAAAACGGTCGTTAAATTTCGGAAAAATACGCGTAATACCGGCAGCAAGTCGGGTGTCCACTGGAATAATCGACTGGCTGGCGGCGCGAGTCCGTCGCAGATCGGTATGGTAAGCGTCGATAACCTGCTGATCGTGCATGGCCGAATGGATGGTGGTTACCGTTCCCGACTCAATACCAAAGGCATCATCTAACAGTTTGATAACAGGAATAATACAGTTGGTGGTGCAGGAGGCGTTTGACACAATTCGGTCGTCGGGCTTTAGTTCTTTCTCATTTACGCCATAAACCACGGTGGCATCGAGATCGTGGCCGCCAGGATGCGAGAACAGGACTTTTTTGGCACCGGCGGCAAGATGCGCTTCACCGTCTTCGCGGCTGCCCCAGACGCCGGTACAGTCCAGCACGATATCCACGTTCAGCTCCTGCCAGGGCAGGTCGGCGATAGCGGCGCGATGCAGAATACGGATCGGGTCTTCGCCTACCCACAGCAGATCGCGCTCCTGGCGCACGTCCCAGGCAAAGCGCCCGTGACTGGTATCATACTTCAACAGATGCGCCATGCCGGCCGCTTCCGCCAGCTCATTGACCGCCACGACGGTAATCTCAGCGCGGCGTCCGCTTTCGTAAAGCGCACGTAGTACGTTGCGCCCGATGCGTCCAAAACCGTTTATGGCAATACGAACCGTCATATCACTCCTGCATCCAGATTCAGTGTAAAACCGGGGCGTTAGCCTGAGCCAGACGTTCACGTTTGTACAGGGAATTTTTACGTTCTTAGCCTGCGGTTATGGCGGTAATGTGCCTGCCATCAGGCTTGTTGAAACGGTTCAGCTACAATAAAGACAATGCGGAATAATTGGAATGCGCCAGATCAATCGTCAGCTTAAAAATCTGACCTGCATCACATTTAAGTGAGTTTCTGCATAAAAAACAGACCGATTTAGTGACGGTTGGTAGTACAGTAGCTTTTACTGCTGGTAACGTAAAAATAACCAATCGGCGACACTATTGACGGACTTTTCTTACTTACGCAGTTTAGTAACCTGTTTTTTTACTCTGATAACCGTTTCCAGGAGGGAAACGCTGGCGATACGCCGTGTAAGGGTGCGGCGGGCGCAGGACAGCGCTGGCGTCCTTTTTCTGGTCATTTGTAGACCGGTCTATGAACTACAACCTGCTTTGGTATGTCTGGATAATCTGGGCTTCGGCATTGATTATTTATGCGCTGAGCTGGGGAACCACGCTGATGCTGGTTCGCCAGTATTGGGGCTTGCTGATGACTGCGGCTTCTGCGGTTATCACCTTTCTTGCATTCAGGAAACTCACGTTAAATAAGGAAATAATGATGTTTAAACGTAAAGAGAGCGGTTACCACCCCACCGCACAATCAACCCACGCCTCTTTTGATAATGGACGTGCCTTACCGCCGGACGACGATTTTGAAGAGAGCGTTTCTGCCGCAACGATAGTTAACGCCGCCAGTCTTAACGCCAACGCCAATACCAACACCGCGACTATTCCAGAAACCTGTACCATCGTGGGAGAGATTAACGCGGTAGGCGATATCCACGTTAACGGCAGCGTAAGCGGCAAAATCAATTCCGAGAAAACGGTGTACGTGCAGAAAAATGGCCGCGTGGATGGCGAAATCTGGGCGCAGCGTACCGAGATTAGCGGCGAGCTGAAGGGGTTGTGTCACAGCCGTGAGGTAGCCATCAACGCTAACGGCTTTATGGACGGCACCATTGAGTGTGATTCGCTGGCGGTCAATCAGCTGGGCAAATTCTACGGGCAGTCGAAGCCTTATGAAGAGGTCAGGGAAAAAGAGAGCGGCGTGGTGAAAAATTTTGCTGAAACGCATCTACAGCCCAGCCAGGACTTTCATCTGAGAGAGACGATACAGTAGCGTTCAGAAGGTGAAAGCGGCGTCCGCGCTTCGCGCCCTGGGGCAACCTGCCGGACCCGCTTTCGATTTAAGCTTGAGATCCGCCTGCCGGGCAGGCGGATCTTTGCCGTTACAGCAGCTCTTTTGCCCTGGCAACCACGTTATCTACGGTAAAGCCGAAGATTTCGAACAGCTTTTCAGCCGGGGCCGACTCACCGAAGGTGGTCATGCCGACAACTGCGCCGTTCAGGCCGGTATACTTGTACCAGTAGTCTGCGATACCCGCTTCGATAGCTACGCGCGCGCTAACCGCTTTTGGCAGCACGGCTTCACGGTAGGTGGCATCCTGCTTGTCGAAAGCATCGGTAGAAGGCATGGAAACCACGCGAGCCTTGTGCCCTTCTGCCGTCAGTTTTTCATATGCGCTAACCGCCAGCTCAACTTCAGAACCGGTTGCGATCAGAATCACGTCCGGCGTGCCTGCACAATCTTTCAGGATATAGGCACCGCGGGCGACGTTAGCCAGCTGTTCAGCATCACGATCCTGCTGCGCCAGGTTCTGGCGAGAGAAAATCAGCGCGGTTGGGCCATCGTGACGTTCAATGGCATATTTCCACGCAACGGCAGATTCAACCTGGTCGCACGGACGCCAGACGCTCATGTTAGGCGTGACGCGCAGGCTGGCCAGCTGCTCAACCGGCTGGTGCGTAGGGCCATCTTCGCCCAGACCGATAGAGTCGTGGGTGTAAACCATCACCTGACGGATTTTCATCAGCGCGGCCATGCGGGCTGCGTTACGCGCATATTCCACGAACATCAGGAAGGTTGCGGTGTAAGGCAGGAAACCGCCGTGCAGCGTAATACCGTTAGCGATAGCGGTCATGCCGAACTCACGCACGCCGTAGTGGATATAATTGCCTGCCGCATCTTCATTGATTGGCTTAGAGCCGGACCACATGGTCAGGTTGCTCGGGGCCAGGTCAGCGGAGCCGCCCAGGTATTCCGGCAGCAGCTTGCCAAAGGCTTCCAGCGCATTCTGAGAAGCTTTACGGCTGGCGATTTTCGCCGGATTAGCCTGCAGCTGCTCGATAAACTTCTGCGATTCGGCCTGCCAGTTTTCCGGCAGCTCGTTTTTCACGCGGCGCTGGAATTCCAGAGCCAGCTCCGGATGAGCTTTGGCGTAGGCAGCGAACTTCTCGTTCCATGCCGCTTCTTTTGCCTGGCCCGCTTCTTTGGCATCCCACTGCGCATAGATATCCTGAGGAATTTCAAACGGCGCGTAGTTCCAGCCCAGCTGCTTGCGGGTCAGTGCAATTTCATCTTCGCCCAGCGGCGCGCCGTGGGAGTCGTGCGTGCCCGCTTTGTTTGGCGAACCGAAGCCGATGACGGTTTTGCACATCAGCAGAGAAGGCTTGTCGCTGACGGCTTTCGCTTCTTCAACCGCTTTACGAATAGCTTCTGCATCGTGACCATCTACACCGCGCACCACGTGCCAGCCGTAGGCTTCAAAGCGCTGTGCGGTATCGTCGGTAAACCAGCCGTCGATATGGCCATCAATAGAGATGCCATTGTCGTCATAGAAAGCGACCAGTTTGCCCAGCTTCAGCGTGCTTGCCAGCGAGCAAACTTCATGGGAGATACCTTCCATCATGCAGCCGTCACCCATAAATACATAGGTGTGGTGATCGACAACGTTATGGCCCGGACGGTTGAACTGTGCGGCCAGAGTGCGCTCGGCAATCGCCATGCCTACGGCGTTGGCGATGCCCTGCCCCAGCGGGCCGGTAGTGGTTTCTACGCCTGCGGTATAGCCGAATTCCGGGTGACCTGGAGTTTTAGAGTGCAGCTGACGGAAGTTAGCCAGCTCGGCAACAGGCAGATCGTAGCCGCTGAGGTGCAGCAGGCTGTAAATCAGCATGGAGCCGTGACCGTTAGACAGCACAAAGCGGTCGCGATCGGCCCACAGCGGGTTGGTTGGGTTATGGTTCAGGAAATCACGCCATAACACCTCGGCAATATCCGCCATGCCCATAGGCGCGCCCGGGTGGCCGGATTTGGCTTTCTGTACAGCATCCATACTTAATGCGCGAATGGCGTTCGCAAGCTCTTTACGAGAAGACATGTTCTACTCCAGGTCGGATTAAAGGCTTCGCCGTCCTTAACCTATTTTAATCAATTAGTTATCAGGCAAAGCTGCAAAAGACGACCCTCAATGTACATGAAAGAGCGGCCGGATGTACATGGTGAAAAGTGCAAAAAATCAGGGCGATACTTGCTTTTTTCAGACAGGAGAACTATGCATTCAGGCACGAAAAGTTAACATTAGCCCTTCTTTCTTTCCTGCCTGTATTGGCAGGTGTTTGTTTTTATTACCTTGTTATCTAACGGATGGAAAAATGAAAATACCCGCCTCACTTATGGCGCTCTGCGTCGCTACCGCACTTTCTGGCTGCCAGAATTTTGACAGCAATGCGCTTATGCAGTCGGGCGCCCAGGCTTACCAGGCCGCTTCGCTCAGCGATGCGCAGGTTAAGGAACTGAGCGTAAAGTCGTGTGAACAGATGGATAGCGAAGCGCAGATCGCGCCAGCCGACAGCGTTTATACGCAGCGGCTCAACAAAATTGCGGCCGCGCTTGGCGATAATATTAACGGCACACCGGCTAACTATAAGGTTTACCTGACCAAAGACGTTAACGCATGGGCAATGGCAAACGGCTGCATCCGTGTCTACAGCGGCCTGATGGATATGATGACCGATAACGAAGTGGAAGGCGTGCTGGGCCACGAGATGGGCCACGTTGCGCTGGGCCATACGCGTCGCGCCATGCAGGTTGCGTATGGGACAACGGCGTTACGCTCTGCTGCCGCCTCCGTGGGCGGCGTTGCCGCAACGCTTTCACAGTCGCAGCTGGGCGAGCTGGGCGAAAAACTGGTTAACGCCCAGTTCTCGCAAAAGCAGGAGTCACAGGCCGACGATTACTCTTTCGATCTGCTGAAAAAACGCGGTATCAGTCCGCTGGGGCTGGAAACCAGTTTTGAAAAGCTGGCGAAGCTGGAAGGCAGCAGCACCAGCACTATGTTCGATTCTCACCCTTCCTCCACCTCTCGCGCGCAGCACATTAAAGAACGTATTGCGGCCGGGAAGTAAAGCGAGTAACGGCAGGCCGCGCATCTTGCGGCCTTGCTTTCAAGGTACAACGTCTCGCTTTCGTAGCGAGACGTTTCAGATTGCCGGAAAGCTTGCAGGGCAGCCCAGCGCTTATTCGCCTTTATTGACGGCCTGAACGTGCAGCATATCCAGTGCCAGCGTCGCGGCAGCCAGTGCGGTGATATCGGACTGGTCGTAACCCGGTGCCACTTCCACCAGATCCATACCGACAATGTTCAAGCCCTGCAGACCGCGTACCAGTTTGGTCGCTTTATCCGAAGTCAGGCCGCCCACAACCGGCGTACCTGTACCTGGCGCATGAGCCGGATCCAGACAGTCGATATCAAAAGTCAGGTAAACAGGCATATCGCCGACGATCTCTTTGACCTGGGCAATGATGTCGTCAACGCTGCGATCGTTGATTTGCGCCGCGTCCAGTACGTTAAAGCCCAGCGAGGCGTCAAACTCGGTGCGGATCCCAATCTGTACCGAGCGGGTCGGATCGATCAGATCTTCCTGTGGCGCAGTATAAAACATGGTGCCGTGATCAAATTTCGGGCCGTTGGAGTAGGTATCGGTATGGGCATCGAAATGCACCAGCGCCAGCTTGCCAAAATGTTTTGCGTGCGCGCGCAGCAACGGCAGTGTGACATAGTGGTCGCCGCCAAACGTCATCATGCGCTTGCCGTTAGCCAGCAGTTTTTCCGCATGCGCCTGCAGTTTGTCGCTCATATCCTGCGAATCGCCAAAGGCATAAACCAGATCGCCGCAGTCCACCACCTTCAGACGCTGGCGCAGATCAAAATTCCACGGCCAGCGGCAGCCTTCCCATGCCAGGTTAGTAGAAATCTGGCGGATCGCGCCTGGCCCTAAGCGACTGCCCGGACGACCGGAAGTCGCGGCGTCAAAAGGTACGCCGGTGATAACCCATTCGGCATCGCTGTCGTAAGGCTGAAAGTTAACCGGAAAACGCATGAAACCAAAGGCGTTTGAAACTAAAGAGTTATCGTACTGGTTACCCAGAGTATTGTTCATAACAGATCCTCTTTTACCGTCGGCCAGACCGGCCTTGCTGATAAAAATAAAAAAAATCCCCGCCGCGTCGTTAGGCCCGACGAGGAAGGGATTTCGGTTCGGCAGAGAATGCTCTGCCCAAAAGCGCTATGCGGTTAAGGCTTACTCATCTTCCAGATAAGTATAACCGTACAGTCCTGCCTCAAACTCTTCGATAAACTGCGCGCGTAGCTCGTCGTCCAGATCGCTTTCGGTAATCTGCTTGCGGAAATGCGTCAGCAGCTCTTTTGGATCCAACTGCACATATTCCAGCATATCCGCCACGGTATCGCCTTCGTCCGACAGCTGCACGTCCACGCGGCCATCCGCATAGGCGAACACGTCGACCGCTTCGGTATCGCCAAACAGGTTGTGCATATTGCCCAAAATTTCCTGATAGGCGCCAACCATAAAGAAGCCCAGCATCGGCGGATTATCCACATCGTACTGCGGCATCGGCATGGTGGTGGCAATACCGTCGCCGTCCACATAGTGATCGATGGTGCCATCAGAGTCGCAGGTGATGTCCAGCAGCACCGCACGGCGCTCTGGCTTTTTATTCAGGCCTTCCAGCGGCAGGACCGGGAACAGCTGATCGATACCCCAGGCGTCCGGCATTGACTGGAACAGCGAGAAGTTGACGTAGATTTTGTCCGCCATCCGCTCCTGTAATTCGTCGATGATTGGACGGTGCGCGCGGTTGCCCGGATCGAGATGCTGCTGAATATAGTTACAGACGCTCAGGTAAAGCTGTTCCGCCCAAGCGCGCTGCTCAAGGTTGTAGGTTCCCTGAGAGTAGCCGGTATGGATATCGAACAGATCCATCTGGCTGTCGTGCAGCCACTCACGCAGCGAACGGCGATTGTTCGGCTCGTGCATCTCCTGCCAGGTGTCCCACAGGCTGATAATCGGGCGAGGTGCATCTTCCGGTGGCGACTGCGGCGTAATAAATTCATTCCGCTCTACGCCGATAATGTTGGAAACCAGCACCGTATGGTGCGCGGTTACCGCGCGGCCCGATTCGGTAATCACCGTTGGATGCGGCAGGTTATGCTCTTCGCAGGCGTCGCCGATAGCCCAGATAACGTTGTTAGCGTATTCGTTCAGGCCGTAGTTCACTGAACAGTCGGACTGCGAGCGCGTTCCTTCGTAATCCACGCCCAGGCCGCCGCCAACGTCAAAACATTGAATGTTAACGCCGAGCTTTGCCAGCTCAACATAGAAACGAGCGGATTCGCGCACGCCAGTAGCGATATCGCGGATATTGGCCATCTGCGAACCAAGGTGGAAATGCAGCAGCTGAAGGCTGTCGATACGCCCCGCTTCACGCATGATTTCTACCAGCTTCAGCACCTGCGTAGCCGACAGGCCGAACTTGGATTTTTCACCGCCGCTGGACTGCCATTTGCCGGAGCCCTGCGAAGCCAGACGCGCGCGAATACCCAGGCGCGGCACGACGTTCAGACGCTCGGCCTCTTCCAGCACCAGCTTCACTTCGGTCATTTTTTCCAGCACCAGATAGACCTTATGGCCCATCTTTTCGCCAATCAGCGCCAGACGAATATATTCGCGATCTTTATAGCCGTTACAAACAATCACCGAACGCGTCATGCCCGCGTGCGCCAGCACCGCCATCAGCTCCGCTTTGGAACCGGCTTCCAGACCCAGCGGCTCGCCGGAATTGATCAGCGATTCGATAACGCGCTTGTGCTGGTTAACTTTAATCGGATAGACCAGGAAATAGTCGCCACGGTAGCCATAAGATTCCCGCGCGCGTTTAAAAGCGGCGTTAATAGAACGCAGGCGATGCTGCAAAATCTGTGGGAAACAGAACAGCGCAGGCAGGCGCTGACCGTCGGCCTCGCGCTCTTTCACCAGCTTTGCCAGATCGACGCGCGCTTCCGGCACGTCCGGATCCGGACAAACGCTGATGTGTCCCAGTTCGTTGACGTCGTAATAGTTATTGCCCCACCAGGCAATATTGTAGGTGCGCAGCATTTTGCTGGCATCTTGATCGCTCATGGCCACCTCCTGCATTGAGCGGAGTACACCCTGTTCGCCTGCTGACGAACCCTTAATCATCTTGCTGTCGTCAGACATCGCGAGCCTCGAATTTCATTGATGCGGAACAGTTCACTACTATCGCAGGGAAAACCCACGACAACAACCCATCGACTACCGGGAAACTCAGCATAAAACGCTGAAGCACCGCACCAGGCGATAGCAGAAGTATAACATTAAACACGTCGCGGACTCCGGGAAGGGGTCAGAGAGCCAATCATGGCGCGCTCAAGCTGGCTGAGAGAACCAGAAGCAAGAGATTACTCGCGGTAAATGTCGGGATCATGACCGACATCGCCGCAACATCGGCACAGCGCAAGAGCAGAAAAAATTAAGGAGAGAGTTCGCACGCCAGAATGGCGTAATGGACCGGCCACGATCATTACTTTCATCACCTCCACACAAGACTGTGGACAACAAAAAAGCGGGTGAAAAGCCAGCGTGAAAGGCTTCACGGCTGACGTGCCTGCCACCGCACCGGAAACGCCGGAATCAGGCAGCGGCGTTTTATACAACCAGCGTTAGCAGAATGCAAAATTAAAATGTAAGGAGTCTCTAAAGCCTCAGGCGAAATTGCCGATTTTTATAAAATGTCCGGCTTGTTTCTGCTAAAAAATGCTGGCAATCTGTTTAACGCGTAACCTAAAATAGCCGTCCAGATGTTAATCCATCTATACTGGTTAACTTCTAAGCGTCTTCAAATCATTGTACTGCTCATGGCTTTGCCTGAGGGGGCGCAAAGAAAGAGACCGTTTCTTTTCAGCGCGATGCAGTCGATCCCAACCCGTTTCAGTAAGGTAAAGAATTAATGGCTAAACACCTTTTTACTTCCGAGTCCGTATCAGAAGGACATCCTGATAAAATCGCCGACCAGATCTCAGATGCCGTGCTCGATGCCATTCTTGAGCAGGATCCGAAAGCACGCGTCGCTTGCGAAACCTACGTTAAGACCGGCATGGTGCTGGTAGGTGGCGAAATTACCACCAGCGCGTGGGTAGATATTGAAGAGATCACCCGTAATACCGTGCGTGAAATCGGCTATGTCCATTCCGATATGGGCTTTGATGCCAACTCTTGTGCCGTACTGAATGCTATCGGCAAACAGTCTCCGGACATTAACCAGGGCGTTGACCGTGCCGATCCGCTGGAACAGGGCGCAGGCGACCAGGGTCTGATGTTTGGTTATGCAACCAACGAAACCGACGTGCTGATGCCAGCGCCGGTTACCTATGCGCACCGTCTGGTGCAGCGCCAGTCAGAAGTTCGTAAAAACGGCACCCTGCCGTGGCTGCGTCCGGATGCAAAAAGCCAGATCACTTTCCAGTACGACGCCGGTAAAATCGTGGGCATCGATGCGGTAGTGCTGTCGACTCAGCACTCGGAAGATATTGGCCAGAAAGATCTGCAGGAAGCGGTCATGGAAGAGATCATCAAGCCGGTTCTGCCTGCTGAATGGATCAACGCCGGTACCAAATACCATATCAACCCGACCGGCCGTTTTGTTATCGGTGGCCCAATGGGCGACTGTGGCCTGACCGGTCGTAAAATTATCGTTGATACCTACGGCGGCATGGCTCGTCACGGCGGCGGCGCGTTCTCTGGTAAAGATCCTTCTAAAGTTGACCGTTCAGCAGCCTATGCCGCGCGTTACGTAGCGAAAAACATCGTGGCCGCGGGTCTGGCAGACCGTTGTGAAATTCAGGTTTCCTACGCGATTGGCGTGGCGGAGCCAACTTCCATCATGGTAGAAACCTTCGGGACAGAAAAAATTTCTACCGAGCAGCTGACGCTGCTGGTGCGTGAGTTCTTCGATCTGCGTCCTTACGGCCTGATTCAGATGCTGGATCTGCTGCACCCGATTTACCGCGAGACGGCAGCGTATGGTCACTTTGGCCGCGAGCACTTCCCGTGGGAAAAAACCGACAAAGCGGCGCAGTTGCGTGAAGCAGCCGGCCTGAAGTAAGGTTTTACCTATTACAATGAGGGCACCCACAGGGTGCCCTTTTTGCTGCCTGGACACTGGCAAATTGCTACAGTCCGTATACACTTTTGCAGGCTTTTTGGGACGCCAGTGTTAACGGTTACATTCAGAAACATCATGCAGCATCTGATAATTAAGAATTTCCAGCCTTAACAATGGCACCTCGAATGCGCTATTTTCAGCGCTGTCCGATGGAGTGCCCACGGGGAACCAGGCGAGACTGTTAAATGCTATGCCGGAACGGTTATAAAGCGTAAGCGCGTGTGAAAACCTCTGTTTTCAGAAAGATCTGGTGTGTAACCGATTACACCAGTGTGATCCGCCGCACAGTCTTTCGCGCCAGGTTTTTTTAACATTTATAAAAACAATATGCAGTACAACAATATGGAGGCTTCATGCCTGATAATAAGAAACCGAGCAGGACATCTAATAAGGCAATGACCTTATTTGTTTGTCTGCTTGCCGCACTCGCCGGGCTGCTTTTCGGGCTGGACATCGGCGTGATTGCCGGCGCTCTGCCTTTCATTGCCAGGGATTTCAACGTCACTCCTCATCAGCAGGAATGGATCGTCAGCTCAATGATGTTTGGTGCTGCGGTCGGTGCCGTCGGCAGCGGCTGGATGTCCTCTCATCTGGGCCGTAAAAAAAGCCTGATGATTGGCGCAGTGCTGTTTGTGATCGGCTCGCTCTGGTCAGCTATGTCCGGAAGCGCGGATATGCTGATTGTGGCTCGCGTGCTGCTGGGCCTGGCCGTTGGCGTGGCATCCTACACCGCCCCGCTTTATCTTTCTGAAATTGCACCAGAAAAAATTCGCGGCAGTATGATTTCTCTTTACCAGCTGATGATCACTATCGGTATTCTGGGTGCCTATCTGTCTGATACCGCATTCAGCTACACCGGCGAATGGCGCTGGATGCTGGGCGTCATCACCATTCCTGCGGCCCTGCTGCTGGTTGGCGTTTGCTTCCTGCCTAACAGCCCGCGCTGGCTGGCGGCAAGAGGCAACTTCCGTGATGCACAGCGCGTGCTCGATCGACTGCGCGACACCAGCGAACAGGCGAAACGCGAGCTGGATGAAATCCGTGAAAGCCTGAAAATCAAACAGTCCGGCTGGAATCTTTTCCAGAACAACAGCAATTTCCGCCGCGCGGTCTGGCTGGGTATTCTGCTGCAGGTCATGCAGCAGTTCACCGGTATGAACGTAATCATGTACTACGCGCCGAAAATTTTTGAAATCGCGGGCTTTACCAATACCACCGAGCAGATGTGGGGAACCGTTATCGTTGGTCTGATCAACGTGCTGGCTACCTTTATCGCTATCGGCCTGGTTGACCGCTGGGGCCGTAAGCCTACGCTGAAGCTGGGCTTCCTGGTCATGGCTATCGGCATGGGCGTGCTGGGTACAATGCTGCACGTGGGCATTCACTCTTCCACCGCGCAGTACTTTGCTATCGCCATGCTGCTGATGTTTATCATCGGCTTCGCGATGAGTGCTGGCCCGCTGATTTGGGTACTTTGTTCTGAAATTCAGCCGCTGAAAGGCCGCGATTTCGGTATCACCGTCTCGACGGCGACCAACTGGATTGCCAACATGATCGTTGGGGCAACCTTCCTGACCATGCTGAACACGCTGGGCAACGCCAACACTTTCTGGGTCTATGCCGGTCTGAATATCATCTTTATTATTCTGACTATCATCCTGATCCCGGAAACCAAAAACGTTTCGCTGGAACATATCGAACGTAACCTGTTAAGCGGCAAAAAGCTGCGCGACATCGGTCAGCGTTAAGCCTTACTGGCCGGGGCAACCCGGCCAGCTTCGTTGAAATCCCCCGCTTCCCATCGTATTCTCTGCCGTATGAAATCCCTTCGTCTCCCCATTGCTTTACAACAGGCAGTCATGCGCTCGCTGCGTGAAAAATTGCAGCTGGCTAACCAGCGCCTTGAGCGGAACTATTCGGAACCTAAGCTGGTTTATCAGCAGCGAGGCACGGCTGCGGGTACCGCGTGGCTGGAAAACTGGGAAATCCGCCTGAATCCCGTGCTGTTGCTGGAAAACCAGCAGGCTTTTATTGAAGAGGTCGTGCCCCATGAACTGGCGCATCTGCTGACGTGGAAACACTTTGGCCGCGTCGCGCCGCACGGCAAAGAGTGGAAATGGATGATGGAAAGCGTGCTGGATGTGCCCGCGCGGCGTACCCACCAGTTTGCCATCGAATCGGTCCGCAGCCGCTCTTTCCCCTATCGCTGTCGCTGCCAGCAGCATCAGCTTACCGTTCGCCGCCACAATCGCGTTACCCGTGGTGAAAGCGAATACCGCTGCGTGCGCTGCGGCGAGCGCCTGTCGCCTGGCCTGTTCCCGGTTGCTGAAAAATCTGTCTGACGTCAAAAAAATAGCCGATAAGGCACGCGACGGTTTCCGGTTATCCGGCGCTTCTGCTACTCTCGCCGCTTCGTTTGACTGACAGAAAACTGGAATATGTTACGCAAAATTATCGGCTGCCTCTCTTTTTCACTGCTGCTTCCCACCTTCTTTGCGCATGGGTTGAGCCTGAATAACTACCATCAGAACAGTTTCAGCCAGGCAAAAGCTTACGCGGCGCAAATTAACGCGGATGCTCCGGGCTCTTTTTACTGCGGCTGTAAAATTAACTGGCAAGGTAAAAAAGGCGTACCGGATCTGGCTTCCTGTGGCTATAGCGTACGTAAAAACGCCAACCGGGCTAACCGTATCGAATGGGAACACGTTGTCCCGGCCTGGACGTTTGGCCACCAGCGCCAGTGCTGGCAGGAAGGCGGCAGAAAACAGTGCGCGAAAGATGCAGGCTACCGCCGTATCGAATCCGATTTGCATAACCTTCAGCCCGCTATTGGCGAAGTGAACGGCGATCGCGGCAACTTTATGTATAGCCAGTGGAACGGCAGCGAGCATCAGTACGGCCAGTGCGAAATGAAGATCGATTTTAAAAACAAGCAGGCTGAGCCTCCTGCGCGGGCGCGTGGCGCCATCGCTCGTACCTGGTTTTATATGCGTGACCAGTACCAGATCGCCATGTCTAAGCAGCAGACCCAGCTGATGACGGTATGGGACAAGCAGTATCCGGTTACGGCCTGGGAGTGCGAGCGCGACAACCGCATCGCTAAAGTGCAGGGCAACCATAATCCCTATGTACAGCGTGCTTGCCAGCGGTAAAATCACTGTCCTAAACTAAACGCCATATTTGGGCCGCGCTCTGCCGCGGCCAGTCACTTGTAGCAGGAACCCCATGCGTATACCTCGCATTTTTCACTCTGAAGCTCTGGTTGTCGGCAGCGAAATCTCTCTTGATGAAGAAGCGGCAAACCATGTCGGTCGCGTATTGCGCATGAATGCGGGCCAGGCCCTGGAATTGTTCGATGGTACTAATCTGACATTTCAGGCCGAAATTGTGCAGGCGGATAAAAAAAATGTGCGCGTCGCCGTGATCGAAAGCCGCGCGGACAGCCGGGAGTCGCCGCTTCACCTGCATTTAGGCCAGGTGATGTCGCGCGGCGAAAAGATGGAGTTCACCATTCAGAAAGCGGTTGAGCTGGGAGTAAATACGATTACCCCCTTGTTTTCTGAGCGCTGTGGCGTAAAGCTTGATGCGCAGAGACTGGCGAAAAAAATTCAGCAGTGGCAGAAAATTGTTATTGCCGCCTGCGAACAGTGCGGCAGAAACCGCGTGCCGGAAGTGCGAGAAGCAATGACGCTGGAAGCCTGGAGCGCCGAACAGGATGACAGCCTGAAGCTCAATTTACATCCGCGAGCCAGCCAGAGCATCAATACGCTGCCACAGCCGGTCGAACGCGTGCGGCTGCTGATTGGGCCTGAAGGCGGGCTGACGGCAGACGAGATCGCCATGACGGCACGCTACGGCTTTACCGACATTCTTTTAGGCCCTCGTGTTCTGCGCACGGAGACCACGGCCCTGACCGCCATTACCGCCCTTCAGGTGCGGTTTGGCGACCTGGGCTGAATGCGCTGAAGGCGTAAAAACGGCAGGCAAAAAAAGCTCAACTGGAGAGACTAATGATTAAGCTTGGCATTGTGATGGACCCTATTACCTCCATCAATATTAAAAAAGACAGCAGCTTCGCCATGCTGCTGGAAGCACAGCGCCGTGGTTACGAAATTCACTATATGGAGATGAAAGATCTCTATCTGCGCGGTGGCGAAGCGCGTGCCTCCACCCGTCTGCTGAGCGTTGAGCAGAACTACGATAAGTGGTTTGAATTTGGCAGCGAGCAGGATATTGCACTGGCCGATCTGAACGTGGTGCTGATGCGTAAAGATCCGCCTTTCGATACCGAATTTATCTACGCCACCTATATCCTGGAGCGCGCGGAAGAGAAAGGCACGCTGATCGTTAACAAACCGCAGAGCCTGCGCGACTGTAACGAAAAACTCTTTACCGCCTGGTTTGCTGAACTGACCCCGGACACGCTGGTAAGCCGTAGCGCGCAGCAGATCCGCGATTTCTGGCAGGAGCATGGCGATATTATCCTGAAGCCGCTGGACGGCATGGGCGGCGCTTCCATTTTCCGCGTGAAGAAAGAAGATCCTAACCTGTCGGTTATTATTGAAACGCTGACCGAGCACGGCAGCTTCTACTGCATGGCGCAAAATTATCTGCCCGCCATTAAGGATGGCGATAAGCGCGTGCTGATGGTTGATGGTGAACCCGTGCCTTATTGCCTGGCCCGTATTCCAAAATCGGGCGAAACGCGCGGTAACCTGGCCGCTGGCGGCCGTGGCGAAGCGCGTCCGCTGTCGGAAAGCGATCTGGAAATCGCCCGTCGCGTCGGCCCCACGTTGAAAAAGAAAGGCCTGATTTTTGTCGGTTTGGATATCATCGGCGACAAGCTGACCGAAATCAACGTAACCAGCCCGACCTGCATTCGTGAGATCGAAGCCGCATTCCCAATTTCAATTACTGGTATGCTTATGGATGCGATTGAAAAACGACTGGCCTGATAAGCAAAGGATCGACAGGCCTTCGTGTTAACCCCGTTAATCATCTGTGGCTCCGGCTACAGATGATTAACCCGACTACAGAATCCTGATATGAATTTACAGCATCATTTTTTGATTGCCATGCCCACGCTGCAGGACCCTTTATTTAAACGCTCGGTGGTTTACATCTGCGAGCACAACGATGAAGGCGCCATGGGTATTATTGTGAACAAGCCAATGGAAAACCTTACCGTTGACGGCATTCTCAAAAAGTTAAAAATTGTGCCGGTCCCGCGCGAACCCGAGGTCAAACTCGATAAGCCGGTTTTTGCTGGCGGCCCTCTGGCTGAAGATCGCGGTTTTATCCTGCACTCTGCCCAACACACTTACGCGTCCAGTATTCGCGTATCGGACAACACGGTTATCACCACTTCGCGCGACGTGCTGGAAACGCTGGGCACGCCGGAACAGCCTGACAGCGTGCTGGTTGCGCTGGGCTACTGCGCCTGGGAAAAAGACCAGCTGGAAAGCGAGCTGCTGGAAAACGCCTGGCTGACCATTCCGGCCAACAGCAATATCCTGTTTAAAACCCCCGTTGCCGAGCGCTGGCGCGAAGCGGCGAAGAGCATCGGCGTGGATATCCACAATATCACCAGCGATGTTGGTCACGCCTGATGAGCCACCTTACCCTGCTGGCTTTCGATTTTGGCACCAAAAGCATTGGCGTCGCGGTGGGTCAGCAGCTGACCGGCACCGCTCGCCCTCTGCCTGCGCTAAAAGCGCAGGACGGCACGCCCGACTGGCTAAAAATCGAGGCGCTGCTGAAGGAGTGGCAGCCGGATCACGTGGTGGTCGGCCTGCCGTTAAACATGGATGGAACCGAACAACCCCTGACCGCCAGAGCCCGCAAATTCGCCAACCGGCTGCACGGGCGCTTTGGCATTAAGGTAGAGCTGCACGACGAACGTTTGAGCACGGTGGAAGCCCGCGCCGACCTCTTCTCGCGTGGCGGCTTTCGTGCGCTGAACAAAGGCAGCGTCGATTCCCTCTCTGCGGTTATCATTCTTGAAAGCTGGTTTGAAAACGCCTGGAGCTGATTACAGACCCGCGTTGCTCCGCCTGCATTAAATCCAGGCGTACCATGTTGTCATAACGCTGAACGCGCCAGGCTGGTAATCAGGCAGGCGGCGCGTTTACCCTCTCACGCTATCGCTCCCGCTTTTTGCCGCTCGGCCAGACTTTGGGCAAACGTCTGCATACCTGCCTGCATGCCGGTTTGCAGCACGCCCGGCAGCTGGTGCGTTTTCCCCTCTCTGATCAGGCTGGCGACGGCTGGCGTGTTTACCAGTACCTCGAACAGCGCCACCCTGCCCTGGTTTTTTCCCGGCACCAGCTTTTGTGCGATCGCGGCCTTCAGGCTACCGGCCAGCTGGCTGCGGATAAGGTTTTTCTCCGCACCGGGAAAAACATCCACCAGCCTGTCGACCGCCTGAGCGGCACCGCGCGTATGCAGCGTTGCCAGCACCAGATGGCCGGTTTCCGCGGCCGTTAGCGCCAGCTGGATGGTTTCGCTATCGCGCAGCTCGCCCAGCAGGATAACGTCCGGATCTTCCCTCAGCGCGGCGCGCAGGCCTGCGCTGAACGAACGACAGTGCTGCCCGATTTCCCGCTGCTGAATCAGCGAGCGCTCGCTGCGATGGATAAACTCTACCGGATCTTCCAGCGTCAGAATATGGCGGTTCTGCTGCTGGTTAATCGCGCCAATCAGCGCGGCCAGCGTGGTCGATTTTCCGCTGCCGGTCGCGCCCGTCACCAGCACCAGCCCATCTTCGAGCTGTAACAGCGACTGAGCGACCGGCGGCAGGCCAAGCCCGGCGATATCAGGGCAGCGGTCGCTGATTAGCCGCAGCGCCAGCGAGTTCCCCTGCCGCTGGCAAAACAGATTGGCGCGCAGGCGCGTACCGCCCACCGTCAGCGCAAAATCAAGCTGCCCGGCCCGGGTAAACTCGTCCTGCTGCGCGGCATCCAGCCAGCTGTCGTAAAGCTGTCGCAGCAGCGCATCGCTGGCTGGCAGCGCGCCCGGCATTTTTTCGAGCCGACCAGAAAGCCGCCAGAACGGAGAATGACCACTACAGAGGTGCAGATCGCAGGCGTTATGCTTTACACTAAGCGCCACTAACTCTTCAATATCCATATTAACTCCCTGACTATGACCTCGATTCAGCACAACTTACAGCAAGTCCGCGAGCGAATCTCAGCGGCAGCCGCGCGATGCGGCCGCGATCCGGCAGAAATTACCCTGCTTGCAGTGAGCAAAACAAAACCGTGGAGCGCGATCGAAGAAGCCGCCGCCGCGGGCCAGCGCTGCTTCGGAGAAAATTACGTGCAGGAAGGCGTTGATAAGATCCAGCAGCTGGCAAATCCGGCGCTGGCATGGCACTTTATCGGACCGCTGCAATCCAATAAAAGTCGGCTGGTCGCCGAAAATTTCGACTGGTGCCACACCGTCGATCGTTTACGGATTGCTACCAGGCTTAACGATCAGCGGCCGGACTCGCTGCCGCCGTTAAACGTGCTGATCCAGATAAATATCAGCGATGAACAGAGTAAATCTGGCATCATGCTGGCGGCGCTACCGGATCTGGCCAGGGAAATTGCTCAGCTGCCGCGCTTAACGCTGCGCGGCCTGATGGCGATACCCGCGCCGGAAGGCGATTACCAGCGTCAGCTGGCCGTTTGTCGCCAGATGGCGGATGCGCTGAATGAACTGAAAAAAAACTATGCTTCTGTCGACACGCTCTCTTTAGGCATGAGCGACGATCTGGAAGCAGCTGTCGAGGCAGGCACGACGATGGTGCGCATTGGCACCGCCATTTTTGGCGCGCGCGATTACGGCGCCACTAACTAAACTTTGAGGGACTCCATGCTGACGTTGACTTTTTTGGTATCAACGGTAATTAACCTGTACGTAAAAGTACTGCTGCTGCGCATCTGGATGCAGTGGACAAGATGTGATTTTTACAATCCGTTTTCACAGTTTATCGTCAAAATCACGCAGCCGGTTATTCGGCCAATGCGGCGGGTAATCCCTTCTATCGGGCCGCTGGATACCGCTTCTTTGCTGCTGGCTTACGTGCTGAGCGTACTGCTTTTCACCGTGATGTTTACGCTACAAACCCGGGTGTTTATTTTCGATCCCGTGTTTCTTTATTTTGGTCTGGTCTCGCTGGTTAAAGCCGCAGGCGTGCTGGTATTCTGGGTAATTATTATTCGTTCGCTGATGAGCTGGATAAGCCAGGGCCGCAACCCGGTAGATTACGTTTTGATCCAGCTAACGGAACCGCTGATGGCGCCAATCCGCAGAATTATTCCGGCGATGGGCGGCATCGACTTCTCGGCGATGGCCGTGATCCTGATCCTTTATATGCTCAACTATCTGGGTATGGACTTCATTCCCGGCTGGACGCAGCTCTGATTTTAACTTCTGGATTTGATATGCAAAAAGTAGTACTCGCCACCGGCAACGCTGGAAAAGTTCGTGAACTGGCCGATAAGCTCGCCGCTTTCGGCCTGGATATCGTGGCGCAAACCGACTGTGGCGTAGAGTCAGCTGAAGAGACCGGCCTGACCTTTATCGAAAACGCCCTTCTCAAGGCGCGCCATGCTGCCGCCATTACCGGTTTGCCTGCTATTGCCGACGACTCTGGCCTGGCAGTGGATGCGCTTGGCGGCGCGCCGGGGATTTACTCCGCGCGCTATGCCGGCGTGGAGGCAAGCGACAGGCAGAATATTGATAAGCTGCTGCACGCTATGGAAAACGTGGCGGATGGTGAGCGTCAGGCGCAGTTTCACTGCGTGCTGGTTTATCTGCGCCATGCGGAAGACCCCACGCCGCTGGTGTTCCACGGTAGCTGGCAAGGCGAAATAACCCGTACGCTGAACGGTGAAGGCGGATTTGGTTACGATCCCGTGTTTTACGTGCCGGAACTGGGTAAAACCGCAGCGGAACTGAGTAAGGATGAAAAACGGGCCGTTTCACATCGCGGCAAGGCACTGAGCCTGCTGCTGGAAGCCATGCGTCATGTCTGATTTGCCACCGCTCAGTCTCTATATTCATATCCCCTGGTGCGTGCAGAAATGCCCCTACTGCGATTTCAATTCGCATGCTTTAAAGGGCGAAGTGCCGCACGAAGAGTATGTACGGCATTTGCTGGCCGATCTGGATGCCGATTTGCCGCTGGCGGCTAACCGTGAAGTTGGCACTATCTTTATTGGCGGCGGCACGCCCAGCCTGCTCAGCAGCGAAGCGATGCAGATGCTGATGGACGGCGTGCGGGCGCGTCTGCCGCTTTCGCCAACGGCGGAAATTACAATGGAAGCCAACCCCGGCACTGTCGAAGCCGACCGTTTTAGCGGCTATCAGCGTGCGGGCATCAACCGTATCTCCATTGGCGTGCAGAGTTTTAGCCAGCAAAAGCTGGAGCGCCTTGGACGTATCCACGGCCCGGAAGAAGCAAAGCGCGCGGCAAAGCTGGCTCAGGGACTTGGCCTGCGCAGCTTTAACCTGGATTTGATGCACGGTCTTCCCGATCAGTCGCTGACCGAAGCGCTGGACGATTTGCGCCAGGCCATCGAGCTGGATCCGCCGCACCTTTCCTGGTATCAGCTGACCATTGAGCCAAACACGCTGTTTGCCTCGCGGCCACCGATTCTGCCGGATGACGACGCGCTGTGGGATATTTTTGAACAGGGCCACCAGCTGCTGACGGCTGCGGGCTACGAGCAGTATGAAACCTCTGCCTATGCCAAACCGGGCTATCGCTGCGAGCACAACCTGAACTACTGGCGCTTCGGCGACTATCTGGGCATCGGCTGCGGCGCGCACGGCAAGCTGACGCAGACGGACGGCAGGATTATCCGCACAATTAAAACGCGCCATCCGCGCGGCTTTATGAACGGTAACTATCTGGACAGGCAGTATGAGGTGGCGGAAAAAGAGAAGCCGTTTGAGTTCTTTATGAACCGTTTCCGGCTGCTGGAAGCCGCGCCGCGTGAAGAGTTTACGCGCTATACCGGTCTGGATGAAGACGTTATCCGTGTCGAGCTTGATGAAGCCCTGGCGAAAGGTTATCTGACCGAGACGGCAGAAAACTGGCAGGTCACGGAAAAGGGCAAGCTGTTTCTGAATTCCCTGCTGGAGCTGTTTCTGTCGGAAGACTAAGCGGCGCGTTGATCAAACGATCCCTTTTGCAAACCGGGATCGTTTTTTTTAAGCTGCTCTGCCTTGTATATTTTCCTGCTATCCCCGTTATCTGCAAAGGTAAATTTTCTACGCCGTAATTATTACTCTTCTCAGACAATAATTAAAATTGCCGTTACCCGCACCTGCCTTTAAATTCAGCGCGTGATCTGTTTCTTTCCACCACGAAAGAATAGTCACGCCGCATAAATTTAAATAATTCGCCATGGTCATTTATTCAATGGCGTTTTTCCTGCGGGCTAACGCCTGCTTCAAAATGTTTGTTAAGGAATTATTGATGAGTATAGTCGGCAAGGTAACAACAGGAGCGAACCCAACGCAGTATTACGGCACGCTTATCGTTACGGATATTAAAAATGACGATAATAGTGCGGTGAGTATTAAGAATACGTTGAAGTTTAGTTTCCTTTCTCCCGCTGCAATTGAACCTTCGGCGGTCATGCCCGCATTTACCAGCTGGCAAGACTGGGCAATAACAACGGAAAATAAACAGATTAGCGATAGCGATATTCTGGTTCAGGTCACCTTGGGTTTCCCCCAGGCTTATGTTCTCTCGTCCAGAGATACGATCACCATTGGTATTGGCGGTGACCTGACGGCCAATCCTGAACATGTTATGACCTCTTTCAACTTTGCCGCTGACGGCGAGCTTGAGCTTAATGGCGCTGTCAGGCTGGTATGCCCCGCCATTCCCGATGCCGCTCTGGCTAACCTGGTTCCTGAAGTGGTATTTACTTCCGCAGGCGGTGAAAGAACCACGGCTTCGGCACAGCCTGGCGGAAACAGTACCGTTGAATTGACCGCTACCAGCTATACCGTCAGCGCCGCTAAGCTGGCCAATGACGCGCTTACCGTTGTGGCCGATGTTTCCGTCAGTCCGGAAAATATCACCGTGACGCAGGGAAATACTACCGACGTGGCATTAACTTTCAATACGGTTAATCATTATGCTGCGGTAGATTTTATGCTTTCCGGTATTGCTGAACTGGAAAACGAAACGGTCAGGGTTCAGGTAAAAAACAAAACGGCAACGATTCAGGAAACGTTTGAAACCAGACTGGATGAGGTCACGGAACTGCGTTATTTACCTACCGACGACGTGCTGATTTTCACTATCGACAGCATTGCCGTTAATAATAATAATATTTCATTTGCTATCCCTGAGGTTGTCGTCACCGATAAATTAATTACCGTTACCGTCGGCCAGAAAGAATGCACCATCAAGCCAGTCGACAGTAATAACTTCAGTACGCTAACGGTTTCCTGCCAGACAGATTCGCCATTTAAGCAGGCTATTCCGGTACGGCTTTATAATGCGACGATGAGCTATTCCGCTACACTGACCGCAGAAGGCGCGTTCGCCTGGCCGGAAAAAATCAAACCTGGCGATTATACGGTTAAGGTCAACGATTTTATCGTCGATAAAGTGGTTCACTCTGTTTCCTGTGTGGATACAATAAATATCAGCGAGAATGCCCAAAACACGCTGGCTATTGCTGTAGAAAAAGGTGCGAACCTGCTGGTTCCCGGCTTCCCGGCGTTTCTTTCTTTTGGTGGCCTGGCCGATATGACCACGACCAATACGGCCGACTGTGCCGCCGCCCGCGTCAGCTCCATTTTTAAATATGCCGGTAACGACGGCGCAGGCGATGCTACGGCCTTCCTGCAGGACGATCCTGCTACCACGCGAACTATCACTATTGCCCGCGCTATTGAAGAACAGCTGGCTGATAATCAGAATGTCCTACCGGTGATGATCTCCTATACCTGTAACCTTTCAGGCGGCAATGTCAAAAACGTTCTGGCTGATGCTTCCGCGCACAAATATAGCTACGCGAACTTTATTCTGACCATGAAAATCGCCAGCAGCTATAAGGATGAGCAGCATCCCGTTCCGGCAGGGCTTATCGTCAATGCCGACCTGATTGGCGCCTGCCAGCAGGATGGCCTTACCAGCGATCATCCCGTGCCGGTCAGGGAACCTTTGCAGGAGGCGCTGGCGCATCACGGTATCAGCGTGACTATCCCGGCCTTTATTACCGACACTCTCAAGGGCTATATTCAGTCAGTAAACTGGCTTGTGCATACCGTTGCGCCAGAGCTGACGTTTGGCTGGGTGATTAATCTGTGGGGCGTTGGCGGCTCGCAGTGGATATACGGCCAGGAAAGCGTCGATCGCTATGCTCGTTTGACCGTGGATTACGTTAATGCGCTGGGCGTGTTTGACGAGGGCAACGCTGCTAACTTCATGGCTATTGACCGTTACGAGGCTGACGATCTTACCCTGCGCTCCTACTATAACTCCTACTGCTACGGGCCGCTAGAATGGCAACGCTATTACCAGTTCTGCGGCAGCGTCAGCCGCATGCTGAAACAGCCGGTGATGCCGTGGCAGATCCCGGCCAGCCGCACGCCGCTGAAAAGCGATCGGGTGCAGGCGGACTTTGATGCACAGCACTGGGGAACCAGCGCCAACTATCTGCTGGGCGACAGCGAGATCGGCAGTAACGTTGAGGCTATCAACGATACGATCCTCGATTTCGCCTTCCCTGCGCATATGGCAGCACTGGTGGGCGCTACGCCTCGCGATATGTACCAGCGGGCCGGCTCTTTTGACCTGAGCCAGCCGGCTTACAAAGATTTTCCGCTGATGGGGATCTTCTCTGTGCTGCTGGGAGGCGGCTCGACCACGGGCGTTATTTCCACCGTCGGAAATCCGGACGGCTGGGTGAGGGATAAGCTGAACGCCTACAGGGAATCTCCCGTTCTTTTTCAAACGCCTGAAGCTTAATCGCTCGGCAACCGGGAGTTTTTAGAAAGAAAGATAAAGCGGCCGCTAATCCGGCCGCTTTACGCTGCGATTTGCCGAGGCGTAGCTTTTAGCCGCGCACGGTCAGCGCAGCCGTTACGCCCGTTATAAACCGCCCTGTAGCGCCTTACGCTGCGCTTCCAGATCGGTGACGCGATTGCAAACCTCATGGCCAAAGTTCTGGAAATCGGCTTCCTGCTTGCTCCATTCGGCCTGCACGGCCTGCTGTAAACCGCCCAGGTTGCCCATCACCGCCTGTAAAGGGTTATCGCCGTTTACCTTGCTGCCCATCTCGTTCAGGCTGTCCTGAATGACGCCGCCCATTGCGCTCTGCACCAGCTTTTCACCGTCCTGACGCACCTGCTCAATGGCCTTGTGATGGAAGGCCAGCCCGTCGCTGCGATGCTCGATAATACGGTTCATCTGCTGTTTTAGCTGCTCGTCCAGCTTTGTCAGACGACCGCGAACCTTGCTGTCCGGCCCCAGCTTGTTGACGATAACCTTATCCAGCGCCACGCGGCCTGTTTCCAGCCGCTGGCGCGCGCCGTGATCGATCCAGGGTAAATCCCGGCGCAGCGCGGCCTGATAGTCGATAGCCTTCTGACGCGTGGCGTTATCAACGGAAGCGGGCTGCCCGTTACGCTGTACCTCTCCCGTTGGCGTAATAACCAGATTGCCGCTGGATCCCGTCACCTGCACGTTTTGTGGCGAGATAACGATATCATCCTGAGGATTAACGCCACATTGATAGTCAGCCTGCGCCTGCCCGGCTGCCAGCAGTAGCATGCCCGCTACGATCGCTTTACGCATTTGCCCTTCTCCTGATACACAAAAGGCCACGCATGCGTGGCCTCAGACTGTAGACGATAGCAAAAAGCACGGCGCAAAGAACGCGTCACGGAGGACGCCTTCCAGACCGTCACGAATAATGCCTGTGGCCTCATCGTGAACGGTTCACCGTGCAGCACGCTATTTTAGTCCCACCAGACGTCAAAAAGTTCGGTGACCTGGATGTTACCCAGCTTGTTCTCTTCCAGCCATTTACGCACCAGCTCGCGATGCTCGTCGGTGCACTTGCCGGTTTGCTGCAGGCAGATCAAACCTTCCCACTGCAGATAGCCGCTGCCGTCGAACGCCAGGCCGTTAGGCTCAATCACCTCGTTGATTAACGCATCAACGGTGGTATCGATGGTTTCGGCGCTGGTGCCTTCCGGAAAGGAGAACGCGACGGAAAAGCCCAGTTCCTGAAACTCGTCGATATGCATTTTTTTACGCAGGCGACGGCTACGTTGAGTTGCCATTATTTAATCCTCTCAAACATCAAATCCCATACACCGTGGCCAAGACGCTGGCCGCGCTGCTCAAATTTCGTTAACGGCCGCGAGTCCGGGCGCGGCACGTAGTCGTTCGTTTCCGACTGGTTTTTGTAGCCCGCAATGCTGCTCATCACTTCCAGCATGTGTTCTGCATAGGCTTCCCAGTCGGTTGCCATATGGAACACGCCGCCCAGCTTCAGCTTGCGCATCACCAGTTCGGCAAAGGCCGTCTGGACAATGCGGCGTTTATTATGGCGCGCTTTATGCCACGGGTCCGGGAAAAACAGCTGCACCAGGCGCAGTGAATTATCCGGGATCATTTTTTCCAGCACGTCCACGGCATCGTGGCACATTACGCGCAGGTTCTCTACGCCCGCTTCATCCGCCGCGCTCAGACAGGCACCAACGCCCGGCGAATGGACCTCAATGCCCAGAAAGTTCTGCTGCGGATTGGCGGCCGCCATCGCTACCAGCGACGCGCCCATCCCAAAACCAATTTCCAGCACTACCGGCGCTTCGCGGCCAAAAAGTTCTGCCAGGTCAACCGGTTCCGGCTGATACTCCACACCTTTTACAGGCCAGAAATGGTCCAGCGCGTGCTGCTGGCCTTTGGTCAGGCGGCCCTGACGGCGAACGAAGCTGCGAATACGGCGCATCGGGCGGCCGTTTTCGTCAAACTCCGGTGTAATCACATCATTCTTCATGTTTCTGCCTGCTGGTCTGCAATATCTGGAAAACGGGCATTATGCAAAGTTACGGCTGTTAAGCAAGCCCCGGAAACTTCCGGTTTACAGCATAACGGGTCTGTGCTGGAATCCCAGCCTGTTTTTTAATTTACCCGGGAAACCTCGCAAAGATGATGCAAGCGCCGCCGTTCTCGCAGCAGGTACTGGACTGGTATCAGCGCTTTGGCCGCAAGACCCTGCCCTGGCAACAGGAAAAAACGCCTTATAAAGTCTGGCTTTCTGAGGTGATGTTGCAGCAGACCCAGGTCGCTACCGTTATTCCTTATTTCGAACGCTTTATGGCACGTTTTCCCACCGTGACCGATCTCGCCGCCGCGCCGCTGGACGAGGTGCTGCACCTGTGGACCGGGCTTGGCTACTACGCCCGCGCGCGTAACCTGCATAAGGCAGCGATTCAGGTCGTAGAAAAGCATAACGGAAAATTCCCGGAAACGTTTGAGGCGGTCGCCGATCTGCCTGGCGTTGGCCGCTCCACGGCTGGCGCGATCCTTTCTTTATCTCTGGGTCAGCACTTCCCGATTCTGGACGGCAACGTTAAGCGCGTGCTGGCCCGCTGCTACGCCGTGGCGGGCTGGCCCGGTAAAAAAGAGGTGGAGAAGCGCCTCTGGCAGATCAGTGAAGAGGTAACGCCAGCCGAAGGCGTCAGCCAGTTTAACCAGGCGATGATGGATTTGGGCGCGATGGTATGTACGCGCTCAAAGCCCAAATGCGAAATTTGTCCGCTAAACCTGCGCTGCGTCGCTTACGCCCAGGGCAGCCAAACCAGCTATCCCGGTAAAAAACCGAAGCAGACGCTGCCGGAAAGAACCGGCTATCTGCTGATGATGCAGCGGGATGACAAGGTCTGGCTACAACAGCGGCCGCCGGTTGGCCTGTGGGGCGGTCTTTTTTGCTTCCCACAGTTTGCCAGCGAACCTGAGCTGCGGCAGTGGCTGCGCGAGCGGCATATCGATAGCGCCGCGCTGACCCAGACCATTGCTTTTCGCCATACTTTTAGCCATTTCCACCTGGATATAGTGCCAATGTGGCTTAAACTGCCTCCAGCAGTAGCGGTCATGGATGAAGGCGCTGGTCTCTGGTATAACTTAGCGCAGCCGCAGTCCGTCGGGCTGGCCGCACCGGTAGAACGCCTGTTGCAGCAGCTGCGTCAGCCATAAACGCCGGGCAAAGACGCAACAAAAGAGGAAGAGTGATGAGCAGAACCATTTTTTGCACGTTCCTGCAGCGCGACGCTGAAGGACAGGATTTTCAGCTCTATCCGGGAGAACTGGGTAAGCGCATCTACAATGAGATTTCTAAAGAAGCCTGGTCGCAGTGGATGAGCAAGCAGACCATGCTGATCAACGAGAAAAAGCTGAGCATGATGAACCCGGAAGATCGTAAGCAGCTTGAGCAGGAGATGGTGAAATTCCTGTTTGAGGGACACGACGTCCATATCGAAGGTTATACCCCGCCAGCAGAATAAACATTGGGCCTCGCCGTGGAGGCCCCCTTAATTTGGGCGTAGCACGACATAATGAAGAAACTGATAGGTTTGCTGGTTATCGCGCCGTTGTTGATCTCCTGCTCCAGCAATAAAAAGCCGGTTTTCCACGAAGAATGGGTTAAAGACACCAACGGATTCGATATTCTGATGGGACAGTTTGCCCACAATATTGAAAATATCTGGGGCATTAACGAGGTGCTGATCGCCGGGCCCAAAGATTACGTAAAATATAGCGATCAGTATTATACGCGTAGCCATATTAACTTTGATGCCGGTACGATCACTATCGAAACGATCGCCGGAACCGATCCTATGGCCAGCCTGCGTAAAGCGATCGTTACCACGCTTCTGATCGGCGAAGATCCCGGCAACGTCGATCTTTACTCTGACGCGAATGATATTCAGCTTGGCCAGGAGCCGCTGCTGTATGGTCAGGTGCTGGATAATACCGGCCAGGCAATTCGCTGGCAGGGACGCGCGGCCAGCTTCGCCGACTATCTGATCCAGAATAAGCTCCAGCGCCGCAATGCCGGACTGCATATTATCTGGTCGGTAACAATTCCGATGGTGCCCAACCATCTGGACAAGCGTGCGCATAAGTATCTGCCGATGGTACGTAAAGCCGCGGAAAAATATGGCGTGGATCAGTCGCTAATCCTGGCGATTATGCAGATCGAGTCCAGCTTCAACCCCTATGCGGTCAGCCATGCCGACGCGCTGGGCCTGATGCAGGTTGTGCAGCATACGGCAGGCGTTGACGTGTTCCGTATGAAGGGGAAATGGGGCAAGCCGAGCCGCAGCTATCTGCTCGATCCGGAGAATAATATTGATGCGGGAACGGCTTATCTTTCGCTGTTGCAGGGCAGCTACCTGTCCGGCATCGCTAACCCGACCTCACGCCGCTATGCGGTGATCACCGCTTACAACGGCGGCGCGGGTAGCGTGTTGAAAGTGTTCTCCAGCGACAAGAATCAGGCGTTTAACGCCATCAATAGCATGTCGCCGTCTGAAGTTTACCAGACGCTCGCCACTAACCATCCTTCCGCTGAATCGCGCCGCTATCTATATAAAGTGAACAGCGCGCAGAAGAGCTACCACCGCTATTAAGCTTTAACAGCAAGAGGCCGGGCGGGCCGCTTTCGCGCAGGGAAGCGCGAAAAGAGTGCCCATGCTGCCCTACCTCTGCTGTCATTTACGGCTTTAAAACAGGTTCAACGCCGAAAATTACCTGCCGATCTTTTTAAACTGCCTGGTGGTTTCCGTTAGCGCGGTTTCGGTTGGCAAGCGTTCCATTGAGCTGGCCCCGTAAAAGCCGTCGCACTGGGGACACTGGCTAAGGATATAGCGCGCGTCTTCCGGCGTAGCAATGGGCCCACCGTGACAAATCACGATAACATCTTCACGTACCTTCTTCGCCGCCTCGGCCCAGGCATTGATTGGCGCCACGCAATCTTCCAGCTTTAACGCCGTTTCAGCGCCAATGTTGCCGCCGGTAGTCAGCCCCATATGCGCCACGATAATATCCGCACCGGCCTGGGTCATCGCTACCGCATCTTCCGCGCTAAACACGTAAGGCGTGGTCAGCATCTCTTTCTGATGCGCCATGCGGATCATTTCGACTTCCAGCCCGTAGCCCATGCCCGTCTCTTCCAGATTGGCGCGAAAATTACCGTCGATCAGCCCGACCGTCGGAAAATTTTGCACGCCGGAAAAGCCCATGGCCTTTAGATCGTCCAGAAACTTGTCGAAATGGCAGAAGGGATCGGTGCCGTTAACGCCAGCCAGCACCGGGGTCTTTTTTACCACCGGCAGCACTTCTTTCGCCATATCCACAACGATTTCGTTGGCGTTGCCGTAGGCCAGCAGGCCGGCCAGCGAGCCGCGACCGGCCATACGGTAGCGGCCTGAGTTATAGATAACGATCAGATCGATACCGCCCGCTTCTTCACATTTGGCGGAAAGCCCCGTGCCCGCGCCGCCGCCGACAATGGGTTCGCCGCGCGCAATCATCGCGTTAAATTTGGCCAGGATCTCCTGACGGGTAAAAGCCATACCTAAAGCTCCTTCTCAACCAGCTGGCGGAACTGTCTGACCGCTGCCTGAGCAAACTGAGGATCGTTAATATTAAACGGCAGACGACGGATAACCCGGCGCGCTGTCTGCCTGACCTGCGCTTCCAGCGTAGTGATAAAGGCATCGCGCGCTTCCGGTAGCCAGAAAGCCTGCCCCGGCGCATCCAGCGCGGAAAAACCGCCTTCCGGGATTAAAAAGACGATGTCACCCTCGCAGCGGTTAAGCTTATCCGCAATCCACTTCGCCATCGCTACATTTTCTTCCACCGTGGTGCGCATCAGCGTCACCTGAGCATTGTGATGATAGAAGAGGCGATCGGCGTATTTTGCGGGGACGGTAGAAATATGACCAAAGTTAACCATGTCCAGCGCGCCACAGGAGATAACGCAGGGAACTTTGCTGTGGGCGACGGCATCAAAGCGCGTTTCGTCGCAGGCCAGTACGCCACCAAACAGGTGGTCGCAGACTTCGGTCGTGGTCAGATCCAGCAGGCCGGAAAGCATGCCGCTTTCGGTCAGCTTTTCCATTGCCTTGCCGCCGCTGCCGGTCGCATGGAACACCAGGCAGTCGTAATCTTCCTCCAGCATGGTGCTGACCATCTGAATGCAAGGCGTAGTGACGCCAAACATCGTCAGGCCCAGCGCTGGCTTATCGTTATTGTCTTCCGGTACAGGAAAAAGCACGGCACCCGCAATCTGATGCGCGGCGTTGCCCAGCACCTGCCGTGAAATACGGTTAAGACCAGAAACATCGGTAACGGAGTAGACCATGCTGATATCGCTGGCACCGACATAGCCGGAAACGTCGCCGGAAGCCATCGTAGAAACCATGACCTTAGGCACGCCAACCGGCAACGCCTGCATTGCGGGCGTAATCAGTGCGGTGCCGCAAGAGCCGCCCAGTCCGATGATGCCCGCCAGATCCCGGCGCTGATTGAGGAAAATCTTAAATGCCAGCGCCATCGCATCAATCGCCCTGCCGCGATCGCCGCAGAAGACCGCGTCACGCCCCTCAGGATGGAAATCCGCGATGAGCTCCGGCGGGAAATCTGCCCCCGAAGGTTGACTAACGCCTTGAGTAGACAGGTCAACTGTTACCACATCGGCACCCGCTTTACGCAGGCAGTCGCCGATATAAAACAGTTCCCTTCCTTTAGTATCTGCCGTTGCAACGGCATAAATTAAGCCACTGTTAATAGTCATATTCGTAACGAAACCCTGTTATCAGACAGAATAAAGACTTGATAAAAAAGCAATAAAAAAGTAAATAGTGTCTGAGAGATTTAACTTTCGGCACAGTGAGATAACAGTATCACTATCGTCAATGATAAATCAATTGAATGGAATAGCTGTCTCACACGGATGTTGACTATGCTTAAAACCAAAAGTTCTGCAGATGTAGCCAGGAGGTAACGTCAGTTGCCTGTCTGTCGTCTTCAATCGCTTGAATATCAGGCAGATATAACAAAATGAGGTTATTGTGGAGCAAAGGGAACCCGCTGGGGTTGTAACGCTGACCGCCACACGCGCGAGAACGCGTCGTTTATTAATTGAAACCGCGATGAAGCTTTTTGACGGCGGCGCGTTTCCATCTATTACGGAAGTGGCTCAGGAAGCACAGCTGTCGCGTGCTACGGCCTACCGTTATTTTCCTACACAAAGCGCGCTGGTCTCCGCTATCGTTGCGGAAACACTCAGCCCGATTAAAAGCTGGCGCCCTTCTCGTGAAGAAGTGAGCGACCGTATCGAAGAACTCCTGTCCTTCGCTTTTCCCCGCATGCTTGAGCATGAAGGCACGCTGCGCGCCGCGCTGCACCTTTCGCTGACGCAGTGGGCGCAGTCGCGTTCGAGTGACGGTCCCGAAAGGGAGAAACTGGTAAGGGGAAATCGTAAGGCGTTACTGCAACACGTGGTAGAACCTTTGAACGACGAACTGCCGCCGGAGATTGTCGATCGCGTGATTAAATCGCTGTCGCTGGTTTACGGCTCGGAGATTTTCCTGGTAATGAAAGATATCTGGGGCTGCGATAACGATCAGCTACAGGATATCGGCAAATGGATTGCTAAAGCCATTATGCGTCAGGCGCGAGAAGATGCCGCGCGTCAGGTAAGCTAAGCAAACGCTTGCGGCCGGAAAGGTTGCTGGCCTGACTGTTCCACGCGCTGCCTGCCCATCCGCAGCGGTAAGGCAGGAAGCTTATCCCGCGCTGTTAAAGGCGCGGGATGGCTTTAAGCGCTGGCTGGCTGGGTTAGCATATAGCCCATCAGGCGCTTAACGCCGTGCTCGTCCGTTTCGGCATAGACGCCCTGTAACTCTGGCGAGAAGCCGGGCAGCAGGTTAAGACCTTTTTCCAGCGCCAGAAAATAGCGCTGCACCGCCCCGCCCCAGATTTCTCCCGGGACCACGCACAGTACGCCTGGCGGATAAGGCAGCGCGCCTTCCGCAGCGATACGGCCTTCCGCTTGTGCAATCGGCACCAGTTCAACATTACCGCGAATAAATTCGATGTTTGCGTCCTGCGGGTTCATTGCAACCTTTGGCAGGCTCTGCTGGCGAAACATCGCTTTTTGCAGATCTTTCACGCCGTGGTCGACATACAGCTGATGCATTTCCAGGCAGAGCCGCCGCAGCGTGTAGCCTTCATAACGCGCCGTATTTTTGCGGTAAATGGTCGGCAGCACGTCGCGCAGCAACGCATCTTCTTTAATATGCTGCTCAAACTGCGCCAGCTTAGCGACCAGGTGCGCCATTTTTTCCACGCTTTCTGCAGGCGTAAGCAGAAAGAGAATGGAGTTTAAATCGCATTTTTCCGGCACGACGCCGTTTTCGCGCAGATAGTTAGCCAGAATGGTTGCCGGAATGCCAAAAGAGGCGTATTCACCGCTGGCGGCATCGATGCCCGGCGTGGTCAACAGCAGCTTGCACGGGTCGACCAGATACTGATCTTTTTCATATCCCGCAAAGCCGTGCCAGGCCGCACGCGGCGCAAAGCTGAAGTAACGGCTGTCGGCGGCAATGGTGGCCGTTGGCGCATCCTGCCAGCGCTGTCCCGCCACTTCGTCAGGAATAAAGGGTTTGATCATTTCGCACTTCGCCAGAATCGCCTTGCGCGCGTCGATGCCCAACATCACGCATTCGTGCCACAAACGCCTTCCGGCTTCGCCCTGATGCATTTTGGCGTTGACGTCGAGCGCGGCAAATAGCGGGTAAAACGGGCTGGTGGAAGCATGCAGCATAAAGGCGTTATTCAGCCGCTTGTGGCTGCAAAAGCGCTGCTGGCCGCGAATATGGTTATCTTTTTTGTGAATCTGTGAGGTTTGTGAAAAACCGGCCTGCTGCTTGTGTACCGACTGGGTGACAAAAATGCCCGGATCGCTGGCGGTAAGCTCCAGCAGCAGCGGCGAACAGGCTTCCATCACCGGAATAAACTGCTCATAACCTACCCATGCTGAATCAAACAGAATGTAGTCGCAGAGATGGCCGATGCTGTCGATAACCTTGCGCGCGTTGTAAACCGTGCCGTCATAGGTGCCCAGCTGGATAATGGCCAGCCGGAATGGACGCTGCTGGCTGGCGCGATCCGGCGCGACCTCGGCAATTTGCTGGCGCAGCCAGGCTTCATCAAAACAGTGCGCGTCAATGCCGCCGATAAAGCCAAACGGATTGCGTGCGGTTTCCAGATAAACCGGCGTCGCGCCCGCCTGGATCAGCGCGCCGTGGTGGTTGGATTTATGGTTGTTACGATCGAACAGCACCAGATCGCCCCGCGTCAGCAAGGCGTTAGTCACCACTTTATTGGCGCTTGAGGTGCCGTTCAGCACGAAATAGGTTTTGTCCGCGTTAAACACCTTTGCCGCGAACTTTTGCGCATGTTTGGCGGAACCTTCGTGGATAAGCAGATCGCCCAGCTTGACGTCGGCGTTGCACATATCGGCACGAAAGATGTTTTCGCCAAAGAAGTCATAAAACTGTCGGCCAGCCGGATGCTTTTTAAAGAAAGCGCCGCCCTGATGACCCGGACAGGCAAAGGTGCTGTTATCCATTGCCACATATTTGGTCAGCGTATTGAAAAACGGCGGCAGCAGCTTCGTTTGATAGTCAGAAGCCGCTGCTTCCAGCCTGGCGGCGTCATCGTCTGCGCCTGTCAGCAGGCCGGTCACGTCCGGTAAATCTTCCGCCTGAGACAGGTCATCAAGCGCGATAAACACGGGCAGATTAAAACCGGTATGACGCAGCAGCGCCAGCATACCGCTGCGCGAGTCGGCAACGGAAAGCACTATCGCCGCCACGTCGGTGAAATCGGTTTTTTCCAGCGTCACGACTTCGCGGCCGGTCTGGAGATGAATGGCCACGGTGGTGCTGGCTGCAATTTTTAAAGGTGTCATTACGCAAATCCCTGGGCAAGGATAAGGGTGCCGGAGGCACAGCAACGGACAACGGCAACGGCCCTCGTCCGACGAGAGGTGTCAGGGGTTTTCAGCAGGGGTGATCCAGCTTCGACCGATAGACATCAGTAAAATCAGAACGCGTCTGCTTTTACGCATGGCCAACAGAGAAGCATATAAAACCTCACCGCACGGTGAGCAACGAACAAGGGAAAAAGAATGGACGGCGCGGCATCGAATGATAGCGGCTGGATAGCGTACCTTTCATGATGACAACCTCCGGGAAGGGAAACAGAAAACGGGCGCAATGATGGCATTTTTCCGTTGTGGGTTCAAGATGGCGGCTAAACTTCATCGCTTTACACCTTTTTTATAAAAACCTTTTAAATCATATAAATAAAATAAAATACGGTTAAATGCCGCTGGTTTTTTTTGGTTTTTATGCAAGATTAATGAAAAGCTATTCAACCTGTAGCGCGTGATTTCGGTTCTGCGGATGATAGCGAAAAGCTATACGGCTTTTTTCGTGATACGGATGGCGGCGATCGTGTTGCCTCTCCGCCAGCGGAAAGCAGGAAAGCAGGAAAGCAGGAAAGCAGGAAAGCAGGAAAGCAGGAAAGCAGGAAAGCAGGAAAGCAGGAATATTAAGCGTGCCTTCTGCTGTAGACCACCCTTCTTACCCACAAATAGCGCGCTTAACAATAACGTGGACAGTTTTTCAGCGAACGTGTTGCCGTGCCGGAAAACGGGACAGGGGCTATAAAGCTGGCCGCTGGGCAATAGTCGTGCGAAAGCGGCTCAATTTCAGCCGGATTGATGGAAAAGAGTGCAAACGATTCGTTTTTTTGCATAAAGCCGTTGACGGTTTTCCGCGACTCCTGTTTAATGCGCCTCGTTGCCCGGATAGCTCAGTCGGTAGAGCAGGGGATTGAAAATCCCCGTGTCCTTGGTTCGATTCCGAGTCCGGGCACCATATTCAAAAAACCCGCCTTACGGCGGGTTTTTGCTTTTTGAGCCTGAAGTCGTTGTCCTTTCTGCCGTTTCCCGTTTTTTTCTCCGGCCACGCTATCTAAAATTCAAAGTGACCTTTCGGATCCCGAACGTCGGGCCGAAGTGCTGATATCAGCGGATGTAATAATTTCACAGATTGTCTATTAAGAAGCGACATTTGCTCAATTATCTAAACGGGCTGATGGAGAAAGTCCCTGCCCGGTCAGGTGCTGCTCTGCCGTCGGGACTTTTATCCTGTTGCCGTCATGCCTCCCACTTTCAGTTCAAATGACAGAATAAATATTTTGCATTGCAAATAGCGTCAGAAATAGTGCCAGCCCTCTGTCTATCACTTTTCTGTAACGGTAAAAAAGTGATTTGATTCTCTGGCTGGAAAAAATAACGGTAACAAAAAAGTACCAGCTAAACTCAAGTGAACTGCAAATAAGAACAATAACTATCTGTTCAGTAATGCTACGGGGCACTGCCAGAAAACCTGAATAAATACTGATCATAAATGCGATAGTTTTCATATTCAGAACGTTCGTCAATGCTCCCGTACGGAACGCTTTGCCTAACCCTCCGGCCATCTCTGCATCTGGCGCAGTGTCCCCATCAGATACCGGCTTACGTTGTAAGGTACTCAGTAAAATTGCCCAGGCAATATAGAGTAAATATAATGCTCCAAGTATCACAGAGATCTTAGCAAAAGCCGGAAAGATATGGATAACACTCGATAGCCCTAATAAAGAGAGTGTCGAAAAGCAGGCACCGATAGTGCATATACCGAGCGTAACGGCCAAACCCAATTTTATCGATCCTAATGCAGAGTAGCGGCTGACCAGGATAAAGTTCGGCCCCGGACTAATTACCGCCATAATATATATAAAAGCTGCATAAAACATAACTAATCACTCGGCTAGAATTTTTTCATGGTCGTAAATTGCATCGGCAATAACTGCAGAGCGTATTGAGAGCAAGCTAAAAGATCCTGCATCCCCAAGGCCATGCGAAGATTCGCACAGTCCATTCAGATAAAAATCGCTGTTTGCCTGACTTACAAATTTCACTTCATAGTTTCTTTCAACTACAACAACCCCATCTATATCTTTGTTTAATAAATGATAAACATCATGAAGCTTACCAGGATATTTCTCACCTTTTTCACCTGATGCGATATCTTTAAACCCCGTTGCCAGAACGAACTTATCTACTGCTAATGTTGAAGTTTCTTCAGTATTCACCTCATGCAGTCCTACAATTATTTTACCATCGACCGCCTTCTCTATACTCCGAACTTCGGTATTATTAAGAATGGATATTCTTTTCTTACCGTGCAGCTTTTCCTCATAAATTTTGACATAAAGTGCATTAATGACGTCTGCATCAGCAGAGCTATAGTTAGTTCCCCGCAGCTGCCTGTCCAGATTTTTCCTTTTCTCAGAAGTTAGCGAATGATAATATGAGACAAATTCCGGAAAATAAACATGATCGCTAAACGGACTGGTATCTTTTAACCGGAATCCAAAACCGCGCTGAATATTTACCACTTTTTTATTCGGATAGCGATTTGCCAGATCGAGCATTATCTCCACCGCACTTTGGCTGGCACCTAAAACCGCAATTGTTTCCGTTTTATCTTCATCAACGGTGATATTACTTTCAAAATCGTTCAGATGGAAAACTGAACTGCCGAGATGGGGCTGATAGATATCGGGAATATTTGGTGCTCTGCCTGTTCCCCAGACTATAGTTTTAGCATAATAAACTTCGCCATTCTTACTGGTAACGAGCCACGGATAGCCAGGTATTTTTCTGTCATGATGAACGGTTTCAACTTCTGAGTTAAGCACAACCTTATCAGAAAAATGAGAGGCTACCCAGCGCACATATTCCGCATATTCACTCCGTAAAGGATAGTGAAGTGGAAGATTTAAAAAATCAAATAGCCTGCCTTGCTCTTTGAGATAATTAACGAAACCATAATGGCTTTTCGGATTTCGCGGCGTGACAAGATCGCGCAATGGATTATTTTGGATATCCGATCCAGACAATAGCATATTAGGCTGCCAGTCTACTTTTGATTTCTTTTCAAGGAAGATATAGCTTGAATCAGGATACTTTTCTTCCAGGGCTACTGCTAATGCAATATTTGATGGCCCGAAACCCACACCAACAATATCATATTTACCGGTCATATAATTTACCTAAAGGGAGTTTAGCGGTAGATGAAAGTATTTATATTCAGTGTTTTCTATAAATCCAAAAATCTCATAAACGCGGCGGGCACGTGTGTTGGCCACAGCCCCTTCAATAAATATTTCCTTTGCCCCATTTTTCAATGCAAAAGCTTTCGCAGCCTGTAATAACTGCAGTCCAACATGGCGCGATCGCCATTCTTCAACAACGTATAAATCATTCAATATCCACAAACGTTGTAGCGTCACAGTTGAAAAAGAGGGAAACAGCTGAATAAAACCTACCAGATCATCGCCGTCTGTCGCGACCATGATTTTTGAATCACCGAGATATAATCGTTCACTGATGAATTGCAATGAAAGCGTAAGATTACTTTTCTCACCATAAAATTGTCGATAAAGATCGACCAGGTAAGCGAGCTGTTCGGCATCGTCTGGCGTACCGTATCTGATAACTACAGCCATTTATTTACCCCTTTTTTTCAATACGTCAGAGATAATGCTTATTCCATCCTGCAACTCTCGTTGACTAATAGTTAATGCAGGAAGTAACTTTAGGATATGCCCGCTAACACCCGATGTTTCTACTATCAACCCATGGTTAAATGCTTCCGCCGAAACTTTCCCGGCAATGTTTTCCTCATTAAATGAAATACCGCGAAAAAGCCCCCTTCCTCGAAGCCCAATCTCTGGATGCTCACGCTGAAGCTCGTCCAAAACATTATCAAAAAATCCTATCTTATTCGAGAGGTCTTCGCTAAACATTTTTGTCGCCCAAAAATTCGAGATAGCAGTCTCGGCGGTGATAAAAGCGTGATTATTACCTCTGAACGTGCCGTTATGTTCTCCAGGCTCCCAAATATCTATTTCCGGAGAAAGCAATAGCAATGACATTGGCAAACCGTAGCCGCTTAGCGACTTAGACAATACCACAATATCGGGTTTAATTTGATATTCTTCAAAGCTAAAAAATGTGCCGCTACGGCCGCATCCAGCCTGTATATCGTCAACGATAAAAAGGATATCCAGTTCTTTCGCTATTTGATAAATTTTTCGTAACCAGCTTCTGGATGCCGTGTTTACCCCGCCTTCACCCTGGATAGTCTCAACAATAATTGCCGCAGGCTTATCCAGTCCGCTGCCGTCCTGAAGCATTGCCTTCAGCACTAAACTTGTATCTATATCTGGACCTAAATAACCATCATAAGGCATAAATATACTATCATGCAGGGCCACACCTGCACCTTTCCTTTTTTTTGGATTTGCAGTAAGAGAAAGTGAACCCAGGGACATTCCATGAAAAGCATTTGTAAATGATATAACGTTCTTTCGTCCAGTATATTTTCTTGCAATTTTAACTGCTGCCTCAACAGCGTTTGTTCCGGTTGGCCCGGTAAACTGCAGTTTATAATCAAGATTTCGCGGACACAGAATATACTGCACAAAACTATTAATAAACCTTTCCTTTGCGCTGGTAAAAAGATCTAAACCATGCGATATACCGTCTTTGCTGATGTAGTTGATCAGAGCCTCTTTTAAAACAGGATTATTATGTCCATAATTAAGCGCACCCGCCCCCGAAAAGAAATCCAGATAAGGTTTGTTGGTATCTGAATATAGTACAGACCCTTTCGCACGATGGAATACAGCTGGAAAATCCCTGGAATATGTTCGAACATTGGATTCATATCTTTCTGAAAAATTTGATAACCTGAAATTTTCATCATTAATATCTAAAACGTTATTCAGTGACATGGTGCTCTCCTCTCATAAGATAAATTAATATTTATCATTACAAGAAATATGTCAAACAACATAAACGATATTCTATATGAACTAAATGGGGGAACAGTCACGCATATGAGATTACATATAATTTTTTTAGCATATGATACAGCTATCTTGTACACCTACAAAAATATTTTAATATCCTTATGCGGATTTTTATCGCGTTTATAGCACTGCTGTACTTCTCATTTTTGGATGAACCTATACCAAAATAATGCTATGCCCGACATACTCCAGCAGTCGGGAACTATTCTGCTCATAAAATGCAGCTAAATCATATCCTATCGCAACAAGTTAATTTTAATCTCAACCTCATTAAATAACATATCCATCATGGAAATTAGCGATAAGTCTCTTATTTTCACTTGACGATCGCGAGATGAAATATAGCACCCGGACAGGTTGATTGTTTTGGCGCTATTGTGTAGTGACTCACAGATTATGCTAATGGCATCATGGTTAACCGGATAAACTATCTTCGTTACGATCATATCATTAACGTTATTACAAGATTGCATCGCCTGAACATCAAGCTCTTTTACAAAGGTTATCGACTTCTGTAAATCTTTAACCAGAATGATGGGAAGGAAAACCTGACCTATTCCAGGAGACGTTATGATCCACGAGAAATCATTTTTCCGCATTGAAAACCTCCGGTTCTTTAAACAGTCCTTTTAAGATATCACCCTGAATACTATTTCATTCAGCCACCCTTCAAATAAAAGCGGTAACTTGCAGAAATGTTAATAATGCGACATTCATTACTGGCCATTACCATAACCTGGTTAAGATGTATTTTCTTAAGATAAATATTAATTAGCATATGCGTTATGCTGCAAAGCTCCTTTAACCGTCCAGCCTGTTACCCTTAGTTATCATTTTAATTGCTTACTGGCTTATGTAAATTTCCGATAGTATCAGCGGCTATAGCGTTACCGGTTGGCCACGAGCAGCCTTAAACGCTTGTCCTGCTTCAATCGACTGCCGCCCACATTCTTTTCCCCTCAACAGCTTTCTGACGGCACCCTTTACGCTTATCCAGAAATACCCAAATAGCTTATAGCTACGCCAAAATGTTTCCTGTTAATCTTAAGCTCCTGCTGGATTTATCCGGGTGCCGCTATGCCAGAAAAAATTGAACAGTCAAAAACCGGTGACTGGATCGACTTTCGTCGTGACGCGGATACCGGTATTGAAAGCGTTAACGCGCACTTCAAAGGCCATGCGTACGACAGCCACGACCATGAAGAACTCCTGCTGGGGATAACGCTGCAAGGTTCACAGCGGTTCAACTGCCATCGCGAGCTGCATACCAGCACGCCGGGCAAGGCAATCCTTATCGAGCCGGGCGCGGTACATGATGGTCATGCCGCGCAGCCCGCCGGTTTCACCTACTCCATGCTTTATATTCCGCAAAAATGGATGTCTGACAGCCTGCGCCTGCGCGGTATGGACGATATTTCTGTGGTGCAGGCCGCCTTCCGGAATACCCTTACGGACGACCGCGACCTGATTATGTCGATTTCCCGCGCCTTTAACGCCATTCATTACGCTGAAGGAAGGCTTGCGCGTGATGAAAGTCTGGATGCCTTGCTGGCGCGCCTTACGCCTCACGTTCAGCTCAGGCCGGCGGCGGAATTAACCGATTCGCTGATAAGAATGAACAGGGTCAGGGATTACCTTTATGAACATCTTGCCTGTAACCCCGGCCTTGATGAGCTTGCCGACATCAGCGGTATTGACCGGTTTCGGCTGGGCAGGCAGTTTAAAGCGGCCTTTGGCCAGTCTCCCCATGCCTGGCTTGTGCGGCTGCGGCTACGTACCGCGCGACAGCTGTTAGCCGCGGGGCTTTCTCCGTCAATGGTTGCCTCGCAGACCGGCTTTGCCGATCAAAGTCATTTAGGCCGCTGGTTCAGGCGGGCCTATCGCCTGTCGCCTGCGGAATACCAGAGCCGTTGCTCAAACGTTCTATACGGCTAGCCCGTCGCCAGGCGAACATACCCTTTTCACTGGACAGACAGGGTTAACGAGATGACGTTTGATACAAAAATTGCCTATATCGTGCGGGATGATCTGGCCGTATGGCAGCGCCTTAACGTGGCGACATTTCTGGCGACGGGTATTGCCTCGGCGGCACCTGAGATTCTGGGCAAGCCCTATATTGATTCGCTGGGGCGCGCTTACGGCAATATGTCCGGCCAGCCGATGCTGATTTTTGAGGCGGATCTGGAAAAATTGCAGGCCGTTCATCGCAAAGCGCTCGAAAGAGAAGTGACCATTATCCCCTATATTCATGCCATGTTCTCTACCGGGTACGACGAGGCAAACCGCGAAGTGTTTATGGCGGCGGATGCGGATAATCTTGATTTGGTGGGCCTGGGGATCCGGGGGCCAAAAAAAGCCGTCGATAAGGTAATCAAGGGGCTGGCCCTTCATAAGTAGCTGTGCGCTCGATGCGGGGCCGGATGCCTGGCTTTTTATCTGTACAGGCGCATTTCGGCTCCCGCCACTCCTTTTCTTTCAGCTGCAATGGAGTACGCCGTTGTTGCAGTCCTTACAACTCCGCCAACCCGTCAATAATCGCGCCGCGCCACCATGCGTAGTCGTGTCCGCCGGTATAAAGTGCAAGCTGGCTCTCTACGCCCACCGTAGTTAACGCTTTATGCAGCGCCTGCACATGCGGGACCGTCGCGCCCTCCAGCGTGCCAACGCAAAGCCTGATACGCACATCCTTCGGCGGCGCAGCGAGAACCTGTTGGCTCACCCATGATTCGTCGCCTTCATGAAACATAAAAGGCCGTCTGGCTTTATCCGGCGTCCACCACATGGAAGGCGAGTTGCCTATTACGGCACCAAAGATCTCTGGCGCATACAAAGCGCCCATCAGCGCGCTAACGCCGCCAAGGCTTTGCCCACAAAAAACGGTATGCGAACGGCCAGCCCAGATCCTGTCAGAACGATCCGCACGGATTTGCGGCACCAGCCTCGCAAGATCGAAGATTAGCTTGCTGTCGCCGCCGAGGATCGTGGCGCGATCCTGTTCATCAAGGTTATCGATCCCCAGTACGGCCAGCGGGCTAATGCGGCCACTGGCTATAGCAACATCCATAGCGCTGAGCAGACCGACATGATCGAACCAGCTTTCGGCGTCGGGCAGCACCAGTAAACCTAAAGGCGTAGCGTCAGGCACCTCAGGAATATAAAGGCGAACGCGCCGCTCGCGGCCCGCAAGTAACAGACAGGAAGTCGTCAGCTCGCCGCGAGCGTTGGCAGAGACGCCCCATTCGCTTTGTGCCGGAGCCTTATCCAGCGCCAGCACCGATTCTTCCCTGCCCCGCACTTTGATGCCGGTCGTTTTATGCAGCGGATCGGGCTGGCCAGGAAAAGGCGGGCGGCGGGTGCCCAGCTGCGCAAGCTGTTCTGCTGAAGCGTCCTGCGGAATTTCGGTAAAAGTATAAGAGCCGCAATAAGTAGCGGGCAATCGCAGCGTCAGCGTCCAGATATCGCTGCCCGCCAGATTGCGCATCATCCCTTTATCGACATTGGCCTTATCGGTGACGCGGTTAAGAAACAGGTAAACGCCACGCAGCGCTTTTCCCGCACGCCACAGAAAGGTGACGTCGCGTTCATCACTTTTATCGCCCACTGCGGTGATCAGAGGAATATCGACGGATTCAACGTCACGCCAGAACTGCGCGCGCTCCAGCGAGGCAGGGGCTGCCAGCCGGTTAAGCAAAGATTCCACGCCGTTGACGTTGCCGGACGTATCGGACGCTCTCTTCCTCATTTTGCCATTCCATTAAATATCTAAGGTTTATTATCGGGTAATTAACATTAAGAACCGAATGATAATAGAGCCTACCCTGGCGTATGTCACGGCAAAATATAATAAAAACACTTGCTGCACTTCCCGAAACAAACAAAGTAAATACATAGCGGAAATATAAGGTTATATAATAAAACCAGAATAAATCAGCGGTTAATGAAATAGACAGAATAACCTAATGGTTAATGCATTTTTATTACCCTTCACAATTAAAAGGTTAAACAATCAACCTTATTTACTTTTGTAAATTCGCAATTTACATTCCGTTTTAATTTGTGTTAGCGTATTTCACAGAGTCTGCCGGTAAAGGCTCCGGGTTAATTGATCGCTCACGGAGCGACCCTTTTACCACCTGAGGTTGAGATAGAATAATGCTGGAATATTTCCGAACGCGACGCTGTCCCGCCGGGGCTTCGGCCATAGCGGAAAAGACAATACTTAGCGATATAAGTGAATGTTTTTGCAATTCTTTTAAACATTACGAACCGCCTGTCAATCCACAGTACATGTGGTGCTTCATGGCAAATGGCAACGTCTTTTTTGCTGCCATCACAGAATAATAACGCACTATTATTTCAATGAGATTAAGGTCTTTATTTTAATGACTTTCTAAGCCATAAAAATAATGAGTTTATGTCGTTTACGGTTGCTGAGCCTGCCAGCATTTAAAGGAAGCTCAGTTCTGATTAACTGCATATTACCCTGACGGGAAATTCCCGGCTGCGTCAACGCACGCCGTATCGAATTTCACTCTGTCAGGCAGGAGATGGATTTTTCCATGCGTATTCTGTTTGTTGGTCCGCCCTTATACGGCTTGTTATATCCGGTATTTTCTCTGGCGCAGGCTTTTCGTGTTAACGGACACGAAGTATTGATTGCCAGTTCGGGAAAATTTGCGCAAAAGGCCGCGGAGGCGGGTCTGGTGGCGTTTGACGCCGCGCCCGGATTCGATTCGGAAGCCGATTACCGACGGCGGGAAGACCTGCGTAAAAAAAGTAACGCGGGTACCAAAATGGGCAACTTCTCCTTTTTTAGCGAGGAGATGGCCGACCGCCTGATTGAGATGGCAGGCGAATGGAAACCCGACTTAATCGTCTATCCACCGCTCGGCGTCGTGGGGCCTTTGATTGGCGCAAAATATAACATTCCCGTGGTTATGCAATCCGTAGGGTTTGCCCATACGCCGTGGCATATCAAAGGCGTGACGCGCTCGCTGGCCGATGCCTATAGCCGCCATGGCGTTGCCGAACCCCCGCGCGATCTGGCCTGGATTGACGTGACGCCGCCAAGCATGAGCATTCTGGAAAACGACGGCGAACCGGTTATTCCCATGCAGTACGTGCCCTATAACGGCGGGGCCGTCTGGGAAGATTGGTGGGAAAGAAAGCCGGATCGCAAACGTCTGTTAGTAAGCCTGGGCACCGTCAAGCCGATGGTCGATGGCCTGGATTTAATTTCGTGGGTTATGGATTCGGCTGATGAGGTAGAGGCGGAAATCATTCTGCACCTGTCGGCCAATGCGCGCGCTGACCTGCGCAAGCTGCCGCCAAACGTGCGGCTGGTGGACTGGATCCCGATGGGGCTGTTTCTTAACGGTGCCGACGGGTTTATCCATCACGGTGGCGCAGGCAACACCCTGACCGCGCTGCACGCCGGTATTCCGCAAATCGTCTTTGGTGAAGGTGCAGATCGTCCCGTCAACGCTAAAGCGGTAGTGGATCGCGGCTGCGGCATCGTCCCCGGCAAAGGCGGCCTCTCCAGCGGGCTGATTAATTCGTTTTTAAACAACGCCTCGCTGCGGACGGCTTCCGCCCAGGTTGCCGCCGAAATGGCCGCGCAGGCAACGCCGTCTGAAGTGGCAACAAGCCTTGTTGCTCAGCTGTAGCAAGGCTGCAACAGGCCGCCTTCTCCGCAAGGGATCGCAGCCTGTTATGCCGCACTTTTATTTGGGCACGGCCCTATTTTTTAGCAGATAACGGAGGCTTGATGCCCACTGCTCACTCTTCAAAACCCGCTCGCTCGTGGCTTGTCCGGCTCGCAGGCGTCTGCTGGGAACGTAAAAAGTTAAGCCTGATTGTGATTCTGGCTTCGGTATCGACCATCCTTCTGGCGGCCCTGACGCCTCTGCTTACCCGCGAGGCGGTTAACGATGCGCTGGCCGGTGACGCCACTCGCCTCCCCTGGCTGGCGGGCGGCCTTCTGTTTATTGCGCTGTTCGACTTTATCGGCAACTACGTGCGGCGCGGCTACGCGGGCGAGCTGTCGCTTTGGGTGCAGCACACGCTGCGCGGAAGAGTTTTCGACAGTATCCAGAAGCTTGACGGCAGCGGCCAGGACGCGCTGCGCACGGGACAGGTTATTTCACGCACCAACAGCGATCTCCAGCAGATGCATGTGATGTTGCAGATGTCTCCCGTACCGCTGGCCGTGCTCACCTATTACATCGCGGGCCTGACGGCAATGCTATGGATGTCGCCGTCGATGACGCTTATCGTTGTCGTCGTACTGGCCGGACTAGCCGTTACCGCGCTGCGCGCGCGCCGTCGCGTGTTTGCGCAAACCGGCCAGGCTTCCGATAAGCTGGCCAACCTGACCGAACACATGCGTGAAGTGCTGACGCAAATCTCCGTCGTAAAATCCTGCGTGGGCGAGCTGCGCGAAATGAAATGGCTGGATAGCCAGTCGCGGCGCATGGTGCGCGTGCGTATCGGCGCGGCCATTGCCCAGGCGATGCCCGGCGCGACAATGCTGGCGCTGCCCGTATTGGGCCAGATTGTGCTGCTGGGCTACGGCGGCTGGTCGGTGATGACGGGCCGCATCGATCTGGGCACCTTTGTGGCCTTCGCCAGCTTCCTGGCGATGCTGACCGGCCCTACCCGCGTTTTTGCTTCTTTTTTGGTTATTGCACAGCGTACCCAGGCGTCCGTAGAGCGGGTTTTCTCGCTGATCGATACCAAACCGCAAATGCAGGATGGTGCCGAAACCCTGGCGGGCAACGTCGTCGGTCTGGCGCTGGAAAATATCGGTTTTGACTACGGTAACGGCACCAGCGTACTGCATGACGTCTCTTTTTCTATCGGGACGGGCGAAACCGTGGCTATAGTAGGCGGTTCCGGATCCGGTAAATCGACGCTGTTAATGCTGCTTTCGCGCTTTTACGACGCGACTTCCGGCAAGGTATGGCTTAAAACTGACGGCGGCAGGCAGAATATTGCCGACCTCAGGCTGGACGAGCTGCGCCGCGCCGTTGGCGTAGTGTTTGAAGATACTTTTCTGTTTGCCGGTACGGTGGCGGAAAATATTGCCTACGGCCATCCGGGCGCGAAGGAGGAAGATATTCGCCGCGCCGCCGACGCCGCTGGCGCAACCGGCTTTATTTCTGCGCTGCCGAAAGGCTTCCAGACGCCGCTTGCCGAGCGTGCCACTAATCTTTCCGGCGGCCAGCGGCAGCGTCTGGCGCTGGCCCGCGCGTTGCTGACCGCACCCGGCGTTTTAATTCTGGACGACACCACTTCAGCAGTGGATGCCAGGACAGAAGCGGAAATCAACGCCGCGCTTGGCCGCTACGCCGACGATAATCATATGTTGCTGGTCATCGCCCGTCGCCGTTCGACCTTGCAGTTAGCCAGTAAGATTGTGGTGCTGGAAAAAGGACGCGTGGTCGATGTCGGAACGCAGGCGGAGCTTGAGGCGCGCTCGCAGGCTTTCCGCGCGCTCATGTCAGGTACGGGCGACCTGCTGGAAGATGCGACCGCGTCAAACTCCCCGCTCTGGCCGGAACCGGTCTCTGCGAAGGCGCAGGCTGCTGAAGCCGACGACATTGCCAGGGCTGGCGAAGGCTTTCGTCAACGTATGTGTCGCGTACCGGAACGCGCCGGGCAAATGGCCCAGTCCGATAAAGGCCGGCGGGTCACCTCCATGCTGGCCCCGGTCGCCTGGATGTTTATCGCGGCGGCCGCGCTGATCGCGATTGATTCCGCCTCGGGCGTTGGCGTACTGATGCTGCTAAAGCGCGGTATCGATTCGGGCGTAGCCATGAACGACCTGAGCGTTATCGGCACCTGTGCCGCGCTCGCACTGTTGCTGGTGGCCGTCAGCTGGTGCTGTTACTCACTGCAAACGATAGTTTCCGCGCGCGCGTCGGAAACCGTGCAGCACACGGTGCGGTTACGCAGCTTTGGACAACTGCTGCGGCTGGGCCTTCCCTATCACGAGCAGCATACCGATACGCGCCTTACGCGTATGACCGTGGATGTCGATGCGCTGGCGCGGTTTTTACAAAATGGCCTGGCCGGAACCGCCACCAGCCTGATTACCATGGCGGCGATTGCTATCGCAATGTTCTGGCTCGACCCGGTTCTGGCGCTGGTCGCGTCGGGCGCGATCCCCGTCGTGGTGATTGCCACGCTGATTTATCGTCGCCTGAGTTCGCCAGCCTACGCTAAGGCGCGCATTGAAATCGGCAAGGTAAACAGTACGCTACAGGAGAAAGTATCGGGCCTGCGCGTGGTGCAGTCACACGGTCAGCAGGATGTGGAAGCCGCCCGGCTGCGTTCGCTGTCGGATTGCTTCCGCGCTACCCGCGTGCGGGCGCAGAAATATCTGGCCGTTTACTTTCCTTTCCTTACTTTCTGTACCGAAGCCTCTTACGCGGCCGTCCTGCTGGTGGGCGCATCCCGCGTTGCCGAAGGCCAGATGACGGCGGGCGTGCTGGCGGCGTTCTTCCTGCTGCTGGGACAATTTTATGGGCCAGTGCAGCAGCTTTCCGGCATTGTGGATGCTTATCAGCAGGCTTCGGCCAGCGGCAAGCACATCGATGAGCTGCTGGCTACCGAAGGCGCAGAGCCGCTCCAGTCTGCGGATGCGTCTACAAAAGTGCCGATGCAGGGCGCGCTGGCGCTGGAGGCGTTAACTTTCCACTATCCCGACAGCAGCAAAAAAGCGCTGGATAAGCTGAACCTGATCATACCGCAAGGCACGGTGGTGGCGGTGGTCGGTGCCAGCGGCGCGGGTAAATCGACCCTGATTAAGCTGATTGCAGGACTCTACTCCCCTTCCGGCGGCAAGATCCGCGTTGGCGAGCGTGCCGTCGAGCAGATGTCGCTGGCGAGCTATCGTTCTCAGGTGGGGCTGGTGGAGCAGGATGTCGCTTTGTTCAGCGGCGATATTGCCGAAAATATCCGCTATTCGCGGCCGTCCAGCACCGATAAGGAAGTAGAAGATGCGGCGCGGCAGGCGGGTCTGCTGAGTACGCTACGTGCGCTGCCGCAGGGATTCCGCACGCCGGTAAACAACGGCGGTTCGGGCTTATCGGCCGGACAGCGACAGCTTATTGCGCTGGCGCGCGCGCAGCTTGCTAACGCGCATATTCTGCTGCTCGACGAGGCGACGGCGCGCCTGGATCGTGCTGCGGAAGAACTGCTGATGACGTCGCTGATTGAAAACGCGCGTAGTCATGGCCGCACCGCGCTGGTGGTGGCCCATCGCCTGACCACCGCCTGTCGCTGTGATGCCATTGCGGTGATGGAGCACGGAAAAATTGCCGAATACGGTACCCATGACGAACTGTTAGCGGCAAACGGCGCTTACGCGCGGCTATGGCGCGACAGCACTGGCGAAGCTGCAACGCAGGTTTCAGGAGAAGAAGCTAAAGAGGCGGGATAAATTTTTCCCCGTGGCGTTGATTGTTACGCGCCACGGGGTTAGTCGGCTATAGCACGGGTAATTAAGGACGGCACGATGTCTGCGGCACTATTGCTGTTTAGCGTTCACACTGACCAGCAACAGAGGCTTTAATTAGCGCTGGCAGGATACTCACAACAGCGCCTTTAATTAGCGCTGGCAGGATGCCAGCGCTTTAGCCGCATCAGGGGCGGCAATATGCAGCAACGCCTGCTGGAAACCGGCATTAAAGGTCTGACCGTGAGAAAGTTCAGGATGCGACCAGTAAGCTACCGGCACTCCTTCCGTATGCAGTAAAGCCAGCGTAGCGCGCACCTTGTTCTGAATATCCGGCGCGGGCGCCTGCGGATTTTTGCCTGGCGCGCCGTCCCCTTCGATAAAAAAGAGCCTTTTTGCACAGAAGTCTGGCTTGTTGATTGCCGCCAGATGCGTAAGCAGTCCGACATATTTACGGTTCAGCGTGGGGCTGGTGGCGTAATAAGAGGTAAAAAAAGAGGAGGAGAGATAAGCATTCAGAGCAAATATTCCGCCCAGGGAGTGCCCCCAGATACCGCGCTGACTGGCGTCGATGCGCAGGCCTTTTTCGGCCAGCGGTGCAATATTCTTCTCCAGCAACTGTTGAAAAACAGCGCTACCGCCCCCCTTCCAGCCTCGTCTGTCCAGCCCGTCGCCCTCACTGTTTTCCATGACGGGCGGCGTATAATCGTAGCTTCTGGCGGCCAGATCGAAGGGTTTATCGGTCTGATAGCCGATGGCGACAACGACAGGGGGATTCTGTGCTGCCAGCTGCTTTAGCAGCGCATCCGATAACCTGTCCATCACCGCATTGCCGTCCAGCAGATAAAGCACCGGATAACCCGACGGCGGCGGCGCTTTATCAGGCACGCCCGTCCATACCTTATAGTGCCTCTGGCCATCGGCGGAAGCGAAGGTACGGATGCTGAAGTGATAAAATGATGAGCCTTTATCAGCGATATTTGGCCCAAGCGGCGACATATCTGGCCGACAGTAAGCGTTTAATGAACAGAGGAAAGTGAAAAAAAAGGCGGCCATACGTAGCCAGTTTATTCTGCGGTAATGCCGTTGACTCATGCACAAGCTCTCAAGATAAATTTTGCTAAAATGTCACCTGCCCAAAATAGCGAAAGGATAAAGCGGCCCTGCTTTATCCTTCGCTTTTCAGGCAATCCGTAATCAGAAATGCAGTCCCAGCTCCATATAATACGTTCTGCCCGGCTCGTTATAGGTGTTGGCTCCCGCTCCCCACAGGTAGGCACCCGTGGTCGCATTACCGGTACTTTGAGCGTTGCCTTCACGGAAATGACGTTTATCGAACAGGTTGTCGATACCAGTCGTGACGTCCAGATTTTTGGTCACGTTATAGGTCGCACTGACGCCCACCAGCGCATAAGGTTTTACCTGACGGGTTTCGCTGCCCGAAGTCGCTTCGCCTTTATAGTTATATTTTTTCGGTTTCTGACGGCCATACCAGGTCAGCGTCCCCTGCACGGAGAGGTCATTCGTAGCCTGCCAGTCCAGCGTCGAATTAAGCGTATATTTCGGGATAATGGAGAGGTAATCGCCCGTGGTTTTATTCTGATTGTCGATAATCCAGGTGAAGTTATTTTTCATCGACACCGCAGCGGTAATCGGGAAATTAAGCGTACCTTCCAGCCCCTGT
>Ga0153980_1000103_pt1 | contig 50246 bp, 50 predicted proteins | sample TSGA064MetaG_FD_104722 | JGI IMG/M metagenome (GOLD analysis project Ga0153980, IMG submission 104722) | Attine ant fungus gardens microbial communities from Georgia, USA - TSGA064 MetaG | ecosystem: Host-associated > Fungi > Mycelium > Unclassified | place: USA: Georgia, Magnolia Springs State... | reverse complement strand
CGAAGGTTGAGCCTACTTTGATTAAATCAGGTGAACAGTTTCGAGTTTCAGAGGGGAAAACTGGATTAAGTGTTGCTACAGATCAATTAAGTGAACAATTACATAGTGAATTGGCTGACTTAACAAAGTCTGCTTTTCATGTAGAAGTGGATGTTGATTATGTAACTCCTACAGTGAGTCAAAGTTTGTTAGAGAGTGTTAATACAGTGGTTTCATCTGCTAGCTCAAAATTTCCTTTAGCTGATGTGGAAAGAACTCGTAATGTCCAGTTAGCAGCTGAGCAAGTGAATGGAACATTGCTAATGCCTGGAGATGAGTTTTCATTTGCCACGAAAGTTGAGCCTGTTACCGTTGCTGGTGGCTATGAAATTGCAAATGTTTTCATGGACGGGGAGCTATCCCAAGGAGTTGGAGGCGGGATTTGTCAAGTATCATCTACGATGTATATTGCCCAATTACGATCGGGAATTTTACCGACGCGAAGAAGAGCTCATAGCTTACCTGTAAATTATGTTGATCGAGGCCTGGATGCGACCTATGCCACAGATCTCATTGATTATCGCTATGTTAACACGTTAGATTATCCGATTTATATCAGTGCATATACAGACGGAAATGAGCTAATCATTGAATTTTGGTCAAATTCTGAGGCATTAAATGGATTGAGTTATGAACCGAGAGTCGCTAAAATAGAAGATACTGATCAATCAGAAACGTGGTCAACTTATTTAAGAACATATAATGGGAGCGGGGATTTAGTGACAGAAAAGTTTATAGATAACAGCACCTATCGTCGTCCCAAAAGCCGTTAAAGAGATAAAGTGAAGGTTGCTTTTAAAAAAATGAATGAAATTCAATGATTGATCAAAAAGTATAAGTTTCTGAAGTGCGCCCCAAAGTCTGAGTAAAATCTGACAAAGGTGTGCACTTTTTGAATAGTTAAAGACGATTTAGTAGTCTCTTTAACCCTGAATTGGTTAGCTGAGAGAAATAGAATATTTTAAATGGTTTGATTCTTCAGTGATGACATATTATGATAAATTTTAGAAATCTGGTTTGGGAAAAACAAGCGGGAATATTTACTGAAAAGACGTCTTGAAATGGAACTGTCTCGACAACTCTCCTATGATATATCTTTGGACCGCTTTAAGTGTACGATGGTAACAAGTACTACACCTATGAAGAATAGGAGCAGGAACTAAAAGTATATTTTTATATTAACTTACGGATCAAAGTAAAATTGGAAGGAATCGTTGGTGTCAATTCCTTTCTTCATCAAAATTCCTAACTTTGCTGTTCTAACTAAAAAGTGGAGCCTTTGAGCACACTACACTCTATTAAGAAAAGTCAGTCATACTTTTTTATTTTTTAAGAAAAAGTTAAGTTAATCTTAATAATAGGTTGTTTAAAAAGTGATATATTTATTCTACAAAATTAGATTTTTTTTACTGATTTTTGAGGAGGTAAGTCAATGGTATTAAGTAAAATTTTTCGTTTGTTTGGAGAGCTTGTAGTTCTATTAGGAGTGGTTGCTTGTTTAATTATTATTGGAGGGTTAATGTATAGCGATAGAGGACTTGAGGAAAGTGGATTCACCATGATTACTAAATCTAAAGTTGAAGAAGTTAGAGAGATTAGAACAGATTTGTTAAACAGCGAGTATGCTCTATTGGTAGAAATGGCAACTAATGACGTTATTTTAGATCAAAGGGGAAGTGATAAAATATACCCGGCCTCTATGACAAAAGTGATGACCGCATTGGTAGCTATTGAAACATTAGCTGATTTAAATGAGCCCATCTACTTAGAGCCAAGTATATATCCAGGACTTCAGGCAATGAATGCTGCCATGGCCGGATTTAATCCTGGACAGCAAGTACCAGCTGTTGATTTGTTGTATGGAATGATGTTGGCTTCAGGAGCGGAAAGTACAATTGCTCTCGCTTTCAGTGTAGCTGGTAGCGAAGAAGGTTTTGTTCAGCTTATGAATGAAAAGGCAAATGAATTAGGACTTAAGGGGACTCACTTTACCAATGCATCAGGATTCCATCATCCTGAACATTATACAACAGCAATGGATATGGCCAAATTAATGAAGTACGCATGGGAAAACCAAGTCTTAAAAGAGTTGTTAACAACACCATTTTATGTAGTAGAAGACTTGACTTTAGAAAGTACATTGTTTAGCAATCTATCAAGGACAAAAGTTAACAACGGGGAAATAATAGGTGGAAAGACTGGATTTACTCCTGAAGCAGGTCGTTGTTTAGTTAGCTTAGCCCAAATCAATGAGAAACATTATATCTTAGTGACAGCAGGTGCTGAAAATACTCCAGAAAATCAGATTCAACACTTATTAGATGCTCTTTATATTTATGATCAGCTATAATGGAATAAATCTTGTGTCGTTAGGAAAGTAAAATATAGAGGTTATGTTATCATTTGAATTAAAAAATGGAGCTTGCCTTATGATCTAAGCTAAGCTCCTGGAATTTTAGAGTATTTTAACTTAATATGAGTGAAACAATGGATAGGATGATGATATTGGCGATAAAAATGATCAAGAGTAGTTTTCCAATAAATTTAAGCCATGTTCCGTAGCCAACTTTACTGATGGCTAATCCTCCCATTACAACTCCAGAAGTTGGAGTTAGTAAGTTAACTAGTCCTGACCCAGCAGCAAAGGCACTAACAACAATTTCAGGTGATATACTTAATCGTTCTGCTAATGGAGCGAAAATAGGGATTGAAACAGAGGCTAATCCTGAAGTGGATGGAATCAAGAAGGATAGACCTAGATAGATAAAATAGCTCATATTGGCAAATAAAGCACCGGAGACTCCGCTTAATATGGCAGAAGCCCGATCTAGAATATATAAATCTAGCCCTGTATTGGCCATCATAAAAGAGATTCCTCGTGAGATACCAATAATAAATGCGACTCCTATCATGTCTGCTGCTCCAGCTACAAAGGAATCAACTAAGTCCTTTTCTGACAAGCCATAAACGACTCCCACAATAATTGCTACTAAGAAGAACCAGATAGTTAGTTCTGGGAACCACCATTCTCCCAGCGGGGTGCCATTTAACCAGGATGTGTGATCGAATAAATGAATTCCAAAGTCAGACCAAGGTATAACACTAATGACCATAACCAGAAATGAAAAAACAAATAGCCATAACGTTACTTTTCTCTTTTTTGTGAGTTCAATACTATCTGCTTGGTCGTTCTCATAAGCTACCTTAGCTGCGTCTAACTCTTCGGGAGTTTGCAACGTGGCAGCTTTATTTCCATAAACTTTCTTAGCATAGCGTAAGACGTAAAAAATGGTAATCCCCAATGTTGTAAACCAAAGAACAACGCCGATGGCAATCACAATGCCTTGATTAATTTCAACTCCTACGGCATCGGCGGCTGAAACAGCGGCTCCGATGGAAAAAGGGTTAATGGTTGAGCCCAAAACACCAGCACCGGCGCCAAGCATGATGATTGCGGTAGCAACTAAAGGATCAAAACCAGCTTTCATCATGGTGACCGTTAGTAAGGCATAGAAGGCTAGCGTTTCCTCTGCCATTCCATAAGTGGTTCCACCTAGAGAGAATATGAACATTAAAATAGGAATAAGTAAGAACTCACGACCTTTTAATTTTTTTACAAGTGTACCGACACCGGCATCTAAAGCTCCTGTTTTACTCACAACACCTAAAAATCCACCAATAACTAAGACAAATAGGGAAACATCAATAGCTCCTCTGAGAGACCCTGTATTCCAGACATTAACTAAAGGGTCTTCTAAGTCGTTAATGGTTGTTAATGCAGCATCTATACCTTGCTCTGTCATGGCTTCATTAATGAGATCATTAGAATCTACATCTCTAATCCCAATCATTCCATTAACAGGGGCCATAATAAGTTCAGATAAGCTTGTATTTTTTACTTGTGGTACTAAATATGTGGCTAAGGCGATAACAACCATCAATCCTAGTAATACGCTAAAGGCAGATGGAAATTTGAAACTTTTTTTCTTATTCGTATTCTTGCTCTTACTCATGGTAAACGATCCTCCTTCTATAAAATTGTAGAGCGATGTTTTTCTTGAACAAAAACCTAGCAACACTTTGCTTAAAGTGACTGCTCATAAACTAATATAATATCGTTTATTAGGGAATACCAGAAACTAATGGAACATAACTCTGCTGGAAGTTAAGTTATATTTAGTAAAATAAAAATTTCTAAACCTAGATGGAGTCGAAATTATTTTTTTAGTACGGTTCCTGTTTTTCCTTGCAAGGCGATTTTGGCTTTTTCTAAAGATGTAATTAAAGCTGTTCCTTGAGGGGCGGACTGGACAAAGCCCATGCAGGCTTGTATTTTAGGAAGCATTGACCCTTTTGCAAAGTGACCTTCATTTATGTAATGTTGTGCTTCACATAGTGTGACGATATCTAACTGTTTTTGGTTGGGTTTATTAAAGTTAAGATAAACTTGCTCAACTGCTGTCAGAATGATTAAGGTTTTAGCATTTAAGTCCTCGGCTAATTTAGCACTGGATTTATCCTTATCGATAACGGCATCTACTCCTTTTAAACCATCTAAGTCATCTTGAATAACTGGAATGCCACCCCCACCCACAGTAATCACAATGGATCCAGCTGCTAAAAGTGTTTCAATTGTTTTTAAACCGATAATTTCTTGAGGTTTTGGCGAAGCGACTACTCTTCGGTAACCACGACCTGAGTCTTCAATAAAAGTAAATCCTTTTTCCTTAGCAATTGCTTCTGCTTCATCTTTTGAGTAAAACATTCCAATAGGTTTGCTTAAATTTGTAAACGCTTGATCATTTTTATCGACTAAAACTTCTGTAACAACGCTTACAACTTCTTTTCTTATTCCACGGCTCTTTAATTCTTCTCGGATAGACTGTTGTAAATGGTAACCGATGTAGCCTTGACTCATAGCACCACATTCGGCAAAAGGCATTTCAGGTGTTTTTGCTCCATTATTTGAAGCATATTCAAATGCTAAATTAATGATTCCTACTTGGGGTCCGTTTCCGTGACTAATAACAATAGCATAACCTTCTTCTACAAGATCAGCAATTGTTTTAGCAGTGTTTCTAACTAATTGTAGTTGTTCCTTTGGAGAATTTCCTAAAGCATTCCCTCCTAAAGCAATGACAAGTTTTTTCATAAGGTACCTCCTTGCTGAGCTAGATTAAATAAAGCAAAAAAAATTCCCTCTATAAACAAGCAGTAAAAATTCCCTTATTAGTCTATTTGCTCGTTGTATATGTATAACAGGTTACATCATCACCAATGTATAAATACCAATTGAATGTGTGAACTTAACTTAGCTGCTATATGAGGGTAATTTATAAAGTTAAAACGCTATTATGTATCATACATTTTCTTCTTAAACGGCTAACGAATTCTGTTGCTTATTATAAGGCAACAAAGGTAAATTTATTAAGATAACTTTTGTCAGTTATACTAGCTAATGAAAAATAGCTCCGTAGAGCAGCTCTAACATTAGTGATAGCTTCAACATTTATTGATAGAGATTACAGTTATTTAATTATAATGGATGCTTACTGTTTTTAACACTCAAGGCATCCACTTGAGATTTATGGATTGTGCTAAGATATCAATAAAGGTTATTTATTGCCAACTTTACTTTTATCAAGACTCTATTGAGTCTCAAGATTGTAAGAGTTGAGAGCTAATTCAGATAGTTAATTTTCTTGCAAGTTTGTGAGGTCATTGACCTATTGTAGCGGCCATAACTGCTTTAATAGTATGCATTCTATTTTCTGCTTGATCAAAAACGACTGATTGCTTAGATTCAATTACTTCATCAGTTACTTCCATACTAGAAATTCCAAACTTTTCAAAAATTTCTTGTCCTACAGTTGTTTTCAAATCATGAAAAGCTGGTAAGCAATGCATAAAGATTGCATTTGGTTTTGCATTTTTCATTATAGTAGCATTAACTTGATACGGTAGTAATTGCTTGATTCTTAAAGCCCAAACCTCATCTGGCTCTCCCATTGACACCCAAACATCAGTGTACAACACATCAGCGTTTTTAGTGCCTTCAAGAGTATCTTCCGTTAAAGTAATCGATGCTCCTGTTTCTTTTGCTATTTCTTGGCACGTAGCCACAAGGTCTGAAGCTGGAAAAAGCTCTTTCGGAGCACAAGCAGTGAAATTAAGCCCCATTTTTGCACAAGCGACCATTAAAGAATTACCCATATTGTTGCGAGCATCACCTAAGTAGGCAAAGTTAACTCCTTTTAAGCGCCCTAACTTTTCTTCAATGGTTAATAGGTCAGCTAGCATTTGTGTGGGATGAAACTCATTTGTTAACCCGTTCCAGACTGGAACGCCTGCATATTTTGCTAGCTCCTCAACAATGGTTTGCGAGAAGCCACGATATTCAATTCCGTCATACATCCTTCCAAGAACTCTTGCCGTATCGGGAATAGACTCTTTTTTTCCCATTTGCGATCCAGTTGGACCTAAGTATGTGACTCCCATTCCAAGATCCATTGCGCCTACTTCAAAGGCGCATCTTGTTCGAGTTGAATCTTTTTCAAATAAAATAACGACATTTTTTCCCTCTAGTGTCTTATTAACTATTCCACTTCGTTTTAAGTTTTTTAAATTGATCGCTAAATCTAATAAATATCTAATTTCAGATGTAGAAAAGTCCAAAAGTTTTAAAAATGAACGTCCACGTAAATTAATAGCCATGATAAAACCTCCTTATTATCGTTTAATTGATTAAAATAAAAAAAAGAAAAGCGGTTAAGTCTTTGAAAATTAGCTAATGTTCTTACCTTTATTGGAGAATATGAGAATTGGAAACAATACAAAATCTAAGTTATAGTACATAGACAAGCTGAGATGTCTCTGTAAGATTATGGTTACTCCTGACGTCTTAAAGGCATTGACATACATCTAGGTCCTCCTCTTCCCCTTGATATTTCACTAGCTGGGATAACGTGGGTCTTAATTTCATGTTCTTCTAAAACACGGTTAGATACATAATTTCTCGAATAAACAATGACTTCGCCTGGTTTAATACAGAGCGTATTTGATCCATCGTTCCACTGCTCTCGTTGGGAGGTAATATAATCGCCACCACCGCAAGGAATTAGCTGTACATTTATTCCTATGTTTTTTAATAAAATATCCTTTAAAGTCATCTCTTCTTTAATAAAGTTTAAGGTGCCATTGTCACCAGGTGTTAGCTCATAGACCTCAAGAGGGCCTTCAATTTGTGGGTGTATCATAAACTTGTGGTAATCAAGTTGTGAAAAAACAGTGTCTAAGTGCATATAAGCCCTTGATTTAGGAATTTTAAAAGCTAAAATGCATCTAATCGAATTAGCTTCTGTTTTAAAGAAAATATTTTTTGCAAGCTCCTCGATGGCTCTTGGCTCTGTTCTTTGAGAAATACCAACTGCTAACACCTCATCATTTAAATTTAGTATATCACCTCCTTCAATGTGCGCATTGAAGTTACGATCAAAAACTCGAGGGACTGTTTTAAAATCAGGGTGATATTTAAAGATATAGTCAGCGTAGATCGTTTCCCGGTTTCGTGTGGCAGAATACATTTTATTAATACTGACGCTGTTACCAATAGAAGCGAATGGGTCACGGGTAAAATATAAATTAGGCATAGGGTCTAAAAGGAAAGGGTTTGATTGTTCAACATAATCAGAGAAATTCTTCTTCTTCAGATTTATTTGATTTTTGTTTAATCCTGCCATGGTTTGTTGTACCAATACTTCATTATCGGTAAACGAGCTAAAGTATTCAGATAATTGTTCTTTTAAAAATGGATCTTTAATGCCAGCTTCTTCAATAAACTGTGTAATAAACCTTGTTTTGATCGCTTCATCTTCAATGGCTTGGGCAGCCAGCTCGTGAAGATAAAGTACTTCGACCCCATTATCATTAAGGACTTTAGCAAAATAATCATGTTCTTGTTGAGCGACTTCTAAATGGGGGATATCGTCAAATAATAGTCGTTCTAGATGTTCAGGAATTAGATTTTCAAGCTCTTTACCTGGTCGATGCAAAAGAACTTTTCGTAAGGGTTTTATTTCACTTTTTACACTGATACTCATCTGAATTTCCTCCTTTATTAATTAAGCGATAATCTTTTATTCTTCTCACACTCTAACAAAACGCTTACATTGGTAATAGAAAATTCATGATTATAGCTATTGGCAATACGGTTTTCTATGTAATTTTCAAAGTCTTTTTTTCTAGATTCTATCAACTCTAAAATATTACCTGGCATTGAATAGATGTATTCTAATAATTCTTTTGAATCTCTTATTACTAGACGTTCTTTATACGTCAAGTAGTTAACATTATTAAAATACTTAGTTAACATTTTCTTGCCGATGGTAACACCAAAATTTTCAATCAACTTACTTTTTACAAAAGAAATCTTTGAATCAAACTCTTTAATTAGAGTCTCTAGTTCATTCATACTATCTTGATCAATAGTCGAACAATAAAAGTGGCCACCTTTTTTTAAAACTCGATATATTTCAGTTAAAACGGTCTCTACATGTCTTGTATAAAATAAGAAATGATTGGCTATGACAATATCAAAACACTCATTTGGAAACGGCAGGTGTTCGGGAACGACAAGCTCAAAGTGAAAATTGGGTAAGGTAGGGGGGATTCTTTTTCGAGCTTCATTTAAAATCTCTGTCGATACTTCTGCTAAAACAATACTCATCTTTGGATTTATAGCTTTCAAATTTTTAGACCATAAAATACCATTACCACAACCAAGCTCTAATATATTAGCGTTTTCAAAAAAGTGTATATGTTGAAAAACCCAGTTATACCACCCCTCTTTGTCACTACTGAAATTCTCTTTTAACTTAACTTCTGCATTTAAGTTGGCTCCATCAATGTAATGCTGTCGTAATTCTTTATCTTCTTCTAATAGATTAATAGCTGTAAAGGAGTTTTGCCAATCTAATTCTTTGTTGCTTGCTATATTAGCTTCTGCTTCATTAATCGCATCTAGCATAACTTTCATATAATTAATTTTGTTTTGAATAATGCTTCTTTGCAGATGTAAAGACTTAACCACATCATCTTTAACCACCTCTCCATTTTCAATACTCATAATCTCGTCTAAAGATAGGCCTAAAAATTTAAAAGCTAAAATTCTTTTTAACTTAAGTAAATCTGCTTCTGAATAAATGCGGTGACCGGCTTCGTTATAGCCAGTAGGCTTAAGTATTCCTTTACTATCATAATATCTAACTGTTCTCACTGAGACATTAACGTTTTTGGCTAGCTCTCCAGTTGAATAAAATTTATTGCTATGCATCAGGATCCCTCCCATATTTTTAGTATATAACATAACCTTACGTTACCTACAACCCCTTTTTTTCGATTTTTTTCTCCTTTTTTCATGTTACTACGATTGCTTAAGTAGATCAAAGAAACCCATAATTTATAATTGAAATTATTTTAATATCTTTTAAATAAAAGTTAGCCATTATTTTACTCTCTAGTATAATAAGGAAACTTATCCTCTTTTTCTGCAATCACCCTCAAGGACTAGAAGTACATAAGTTGGTTCAATTAACCACTATGCTAGGAACGCGAGAACCTCCTTTTCTTCAACGTATTAATTAACGGCTTAAAAAAAGAATTGCCGTCATACCTTTTTATCCAATAGTCGTTGTATGAAAAACTCATTATCACAGTAGAAATTTCCCAATGATGTTGAGTTCCAGTATAACCATTATGTTTTTAGGTCCATTTTTCAATAAATGGTATGCTGACTCATTTGTCCTGGAAATGAATGAGTTAGAGAAAGACACCATTCATCCTTTATTTCTTGGGATTAATTAATTAAAGCATTTTTCCTTTATGATGAACTCCTCTAAATCTGGATGAAACTAACAGATAGATGTTATAAACAGTAAAATGATAGATGTGTTATGAATAGCAGAGAAATGACTCCCTGATAGTGCGCAATATAAATATCTTCTTTTTCAATGCTCCGGACTCACTGGTTTCTAACTTTGTAGATAAACAATGTTTTAATTTAGAACTTATCCCATTAGTTATCATATTGGGAAAAGCAGTAGCTAGAAAAACATTTATGATTTCTAGAATACAGATAGGTTTATAAAAGATTTCTTAGACAAACGCTTCTATCAGCTATTTATGATGACAGAACTAATATCTTCGTTTCAAAAAAATAATTTACTCATATGAAAACAACATTTAAGAACCAGAAAGTTTGTGTATTTTATATTTAAAAGAAGTAAAGATGGCAAAATTTTTAAATCTTAACAAAATCTTAAACACTTCTTTTAAAAATTAGTTTATACTAGAGAGTGTATAAGAAAGTTAAATTGTTTTAGTTGTAGATGATGAGTCAGCAATTGCTGATCTAATTACCCTCTATTTAAAAGAAGCAGAATTTGAGGTTACCACTGTCTATAAAGGTCTAGATGCTATTGATTGAATTAGTCAAGAGTCCTTTGATTTGGCAATTTTAGACATCATGCTACCCGATGTGGCCGGGCTCGAAATCTGTCAAGAGATTCGTAAAGATCATCTTTTCCCCATTATAATGTTAAAAGCTAAGGAAACAGAAATCGATAAGATTATGGGCTTATTCTAGGAGCAGATGATTATATAACGAAGCCATTTAAGCCATTAGAACTAATAGCTCACGTAAAAGTTCAGCTTCGAAGATTTAAACACTATAATTTAGTTACAAAACATGATCAGAACATCATAGCTGTTAGAGAGCTGTTACTTGATTTAGGTAAACACGAATGTTGGCTTGATGAAAATCAGTTGTCATTGACACCCACGGAATTTGCTATCTTACAAATTCTCTGTGAAAATATCGGATATGTGGTAAGCTCTTAAGATTAAAACGGTTTGGGGAGTAGATTACAAAATTGAAGCGTAAAGATGATTACTCTAAATACAAGAGCAAGTCTTACCAGATAGCCTTGGTTTTTTAAATTTTATTATGTTTTTTTGTAGTAGTGTTTGCTAATTTTCTGAGCGGTAAATTTGCCAATTGGTTCGTTAACCTTTTACAAGCCTTTTTGCAAATGGACTTTGTAACGGCTTCTAATTTTTATTGGCATAATATTCGTAACAATGAATTTGTACCCGTAGTATTTGTAGCCTTAAGTATTATGCCATTTGTAGTCCTTTTTGTTTACTGGACTGTAAAACGAAATATTAACTATTTGGATGAAGTAACAGAAAATTTGGAAGCATTAGTGAGTGATGAAAGTAAGGAGATTATTCTTTCTCCGGCACTGAGAGCAATGGAAATCAATCGAATAAACTAAAACAAAAGTTAGATAAACGTGAGCGAGAGGCAAAAGAAGCCAAACAGCGTAAAAATGACTTGTTAATTATTTAGCACACCATTTAAAGACACCGCTAACTTCAGTTATTTGTTATTTGAATTAGCTCCATGAAGCAGCGGATATTCCCAAAGAATTACGAGAAAAATATGTAAATATAACGCTGGATAAAGCAAATAGCTTAGAGTATCTAATAAATGAGTTTTTTGAAACTACACGTATTAATACCAATGCGTTAGTGCTACAGAAACAAAGATTAAATTTGTCTTATTTGTTATGGCAATTAGCAGATGAATTTTATCCACAACTTGAAGCGTCGGGTAAAGAAATTGTAATCGAGGCAAAAGAGGAATTATACATCTGGGCAGATGGTGAAAAATTAGCTCGAGTTTTTAATAATATTTTGAGAAATGCTAGTTTATAGTGACGAAAATACTAAAATTATTGTAACAGCTAACGTTATCCAACATAAAGTTATCATTAAGTTAAGCAATAAAGGTGCATACATTCCACCTCAAAAATTAGAAATAATCTTTGAGAAGTACGCTTGGATCAAGCTAGAACAACTAAAACTGGTGGTTCAGGATTAGGTTTGGCTATCGCAAAAGAAATTGTAGAGGCTCATGGGGGAGTGATAGCGCAATGAGTAATCCAGAGCAAACGATATTTACCGTTGAACTACCCATAAGTACTCCTCAAAGTTAAAATAATGATCGTATAAAGATTTTTACTGATAGCCATGCAGAGAGAGCAACTTAGCAAGCTTAAGTTTTGGCTCAAGTTTTCATAAATAAAGAATAGGTGGTATAGAATGAGAAGATTAACATTGCTCGTATTATTAGGATTTGTTGGAACAGGATGCCAGAGACCAATAGAAGAGTTAGAGCCAAAGCTGCTAGATGAAGTGGATCAATCTCAAATGGATTTAGAACAAAAGGTAGACAACACTGAGAAAACAGAAGAAGATAGTATTGAAAATAATAATCGAGACTTTTATGAAGACATTACCCTTATTACTAACCCTGACTCATATTTAGTATTAGTTAATAAAAATAATGCTTTAAGTTCTTCATATGTACCTGGTGACCTGGTTGTGCCAAATATTTTAAATATTGACTATCGAGTTGGCTATAATATTTTTATGAGAATGGAGGCAGCTGGGAAGTTAGAACAGTTATTCCAAGCAGCCTATACAGAGTCTAAATTAACTTTACTAGCTTTAAGTGGTTATCGCTCTTATGAACATCAAGCGCAGGTTTACAATGAGTATGTTAGATTACATGGACAAGACGAGGCTGATAGGTTCAGCGCACGACCGGGACACAGTGAGCATCAAACTGGATTGGCCATAGATGTGACGTCTGAGAGTGCTGGAAGAAAACTTAATCCTGAATTTGGCAATACAGCAGAAGGGTTATGGGTTAAACAAAATGCTCACCGTTTCGGGTATATTATAAGATATCCTCTAGAGCGTGAGCAAGATACCGGTTATGATTATGAGCCTTGGCATCTTAGATATGTGGGGGTTGAGGCCGCAACAGAAATATATGAAAATAATTTAATTTTAGAAGAATATTTAGGCAAATGGTAGATTGTTTTAAGGTTGTAATATTCTTAGTTCTTGCTTTAGTTTTAGTAAATAATATTATTTGTGCATTTGTCATATTTTTAACAGAAATTGTTGGGTTAGCTAAGAATAATTTAGCTTTGTTTCAAATTAGTTGTTTTGAAATTTTATATTAGGTAGATGAGGAGAGGGTCTATTATCCATCAATGCCAGTCATTTTAGCGCGATAGAAAAGGAAGAGACCTATTCTCTTTTAAACTGATTCTGATATAAGCTATTGCCCTATTGAATTGTTTCACCTTGCTCTGTATTAAACGGGTCATATTTAAGTTAGTGTGAACAGGCCCAGTTATGCATGATAAAAATTTGTCCAGCTAAATGCAATAGAAAAGTTATGCTGTTTAATATACAATGAGTAGTGATTTACTTAATTATGAGATAAATCACTTTTTTATTTTTTACAAGTCTAGTACATTTAGTCTAAGAAGTTAATTTTTTTTAAAAATTTGACAGTTTCCATAACAGTTCTCCCATTTTGTTTGAAAATATGCTAAAATAGATAAGGTTTTTTTGCAAATTAAATAGAAAAAAAGTAAGATGTAAGGTACACTTTTAATAGCAATAAAATTTTAAAAAAAACTGTGTATAAAAAACTTATGCATGAAAATAAAAAAATCAATTAAAGTTAATGAATTTGGAATAGACTTAGACGCTGACTCGTCTAATAAGTGAAGAGGTGATGTGCGAGTGAATAAAAGCACCTGCGAGCCAATCGAAGAAATCGTGGAAAGGTTGATTGATTGTTACGGAACGGATGTATACAAAATTGCCTTTCTATATATGAAAGATCAACAATTAGCAGAAGATGTCTTTCAAGAAGTGTTTTATAAAGTGATGCAATCTTATCGCAAATTTAAACATGATAGCAGTGAGAAAACATGGCTCATTAGGATTACTATAAATACTTGTAAAGATTTTTTGAAGCAAAACTGGTTTCGTAGAGTTACAACGTTTGGAACTACAGAAGAGTATGTAGATGGTCTTGATAAATCAAGAAATATTAATAAAAGTGAGTTTGATGAAGAGTTATATGAGCTTATTTTAAAGCTTCCATTAAAATATAAATCAGTGATACTACTCTTTTACTATGAAGATTTAACATTAGAGGAAGTAGCTAGCACGCTAAAGCTTCCTTCTGGTACTGTTCAGAGTCGACTGTTTCGTGGGCGTCAAAGATTAAAAAAAATGATAGAAGAAAAGGGTGATTTGTATGGATCGTGAAATTAAAGAGGCGATTGAAAAGCGGTTAGAGGAAGCCAATTATCCTCCTGAATTAAAGGATAGAGCTTTGAATTATGCTATTGCAAAAACTAAAAAAAAGATCATGTATCCCATACGATTAAAACAATTTTCTCTTATTACAGTATGCACAGTGACGCTTGTATTAAGCTCAGTCTATTATTATTTTTCGATAGCTGCTCCATCACCAGAAAGGCAATCACTTTCAGAAGTAAATCCCCTTACAACTCATCGGATCATGACTAACCCGTTAACAGAGACTTTTCGCGAGCTAGAAATAGAGCATCAAGAGCAGGCAATACTGCTTGAAGATGACAATATGATGATATCTTATATGATAGAAGGTTCACCAGGTTATGAGATTGAGTTTACTTCTTTCCTATACCAAATAGAAGTTTGTGATGAAGTGAAAAAGATTCTAAGTGACCATGGAGTTGATAATCAGCGTTTTAGAATAGTAAAGCTCAGTGAAAATAGAGTTTTTGTGTACTATGATATACCTGAGGTCTTATTAGATTACTTAAATGGTGATGAAACATTGATTTCTTGTTCGTTAGTCAATTAAGACTCGTCTATTCGCTGGATATAAATTTATAACCTCTCTAAAGAGAGGAGATTAGATGGTGTTTAGTTAGCTCGCAGCAGAAAAAGCTCCCCTAAGCTTAAATTCATAATAAGGAAGCCTGGTACAATAGTGTTGCAAATGTTTTATGATCGATGAGCAGTCTAATTTAGTATACATATTTTGAGAACTGTTTATAGTCATGTGAAGAGCATTCAACTTCTAGCAAAGTTCCTTCATCAAGATATTGAGTCTTAGTAACCAAAGCATGAAGGTTTAAATAAGAGACAATGCTTCCTTGTTCGTAAGGAATGAGGAGTGTTGTTTTAACGTAATTATTAAAAAGTTGCTTTTTTATTTGTTGTAATAGCTCGCTGATGTTGTAAGAATACTTAGCTGATATGCTAACAGAGTCTATTGAATCCGTCATGGAGGAGGAGGTTTCACTAGGGATTAAATCAGCTTTATTATAAACATAAATCATTGGGGTATTGCTGACTCCCAGATCTTTTAATACTTCATTGGTAATTTGTATTTGAGTTTCGTGTTCAGGGTGTGACACATCAATGATATGAAGTAAGAGATCGGCCTCGGTTACTTCTTCAAGGGTAGAGCGAAATGCTTTAATAAGTTGGTGTGGTAACTTGCTGATAAAGCCTACTGTATCTGTAAGTAGAAATTGCTTATTGTCAGGGAGTTGAATGTTGCGAGTTGAAGTTTCCAATGTAGCGAAAAGTAGGTTTTTTTCTAATACTGTTTTTTCACTTTGATTTGTTGAGAGACCTAGTATTGCGTTCATTGTTGTAGACTTTCCGGCATTTGTGTAGCCAACAATGGCAACGATGGGTACAGCGTGACGCTTTCGCAATTTACGTTGTGTTTTCCTTGTTGCAACTAGTCGTTCTAATTCTTTGTTAAGTGAGGAAATTTTTTCTTCAATACGACGGCGGTTAAGTTCAAGTTTTTTCTCACCAGGACCTTTAGATCCGATTCCACCGGCTTGGCGAGATAAAGAAGCATCAAGTCCGATTAATCTAGGCATCATGTATTTTAATTGTGCAATTTCAACTTGGAGTTGAGCTTCACGTGTCTGAGCCCGTGTCGCAAAGATATCTAAAATTAACAGAGTGCGATCAATGACTTTACATTGTAAGGCTTGTTCTAAATTACGAAGTTGAGAAGGTGAAAGCTCATCATTAAATATCACTAAGTTGGCTTCGTTTTGGTCTACTAGTTGACCAACTTCTTCAACTTTGCCATTTCCAATGTAGTGAGCAGGATTAATTCGTTGTAAATTTTGAGTAAGTGTTCCTAGTACATCAACCTGACAAGCTGTTGCTAGGTTTTTTAGTTCCTCCATACTGTAATTAAAATGTGGATCATTATTTAAATCCACGCCAACTAAGATAGCATGTTGAATTATTTCTTCCATATCATCACCTCAAGCAAAGTTATTAGTCCATGTTATTATTTATGGATTTCGTTGAACTATACTCAATTGTACACTAAAAATGTTAGAGGAGTCTATTAAGATTGGAAGTTTAAAAAAGTAAAGCTATATTTTTAACTTAAGGAGGTGTAGTAATTTATGGCTAAAGTAAAAACAACATTTTTTTGTCAAGAGTGTGGGATGGAGAGCATTAAATGGGTTGGTAAATGTCCAGGTTGTGGGCAGTGGAATAAGATGGTGGAGGAGTTAAAGCCTACTAAAGCGCAGCAACTACAAGAGCGACGCGGTTTTGTAGCTAGTGAAACCATGGCTAGGCCTAGTCGTTTACATGAAATTGAGACCAAGGAAGAAGCTCGCATTCAAACGTCTATGAGTGAATTAAATCGCGTATTAGGAGGTGGCATCGTCAAAGGCTCTCTTGTACTGTGCGGGGGAGAACCAGGAATTGGTAAATCTACTTTACTGCTACAAACTGCTCAGGATCTAGCAGTCAAAAGCATTTCAGTCTTGTATGTGACTGGGGAAGAATCACCTAGGCAAATAAAGTTACGTGCGGAGAGGCTAGGTGTGACCAGCTCGGAACTATTTATTTATGCAGAAACAGATTTAAATTTAATTGAAGGGCAAATTCAGCAGTTAAAACCGCAGTTTGTTATTATTGATTCTATTCAAACCATTCATATGCCAGAAATTACATCTGCACCAGGAAGTGTTTCTCAAGTTAGGGAATGTACAGCTCAATTAATGAAGTTAGCTAAACTAGGAGGTATCTCAATCTTTATCGTCGGACATGTGACGAAGGAAGGAAATATTGCAGGACCCCGACTACTAGAGCATATGGTAGATACTGTGCTTTATTTTGAAGGAGAACGCCATCATACTTATCGCATTTTAAGAGCAGTTAAAAATCGTTTTGGCTCCACCAATGAAATTGGGATTTTTGATATGAAAGAAGAAGGTTTAGATGAGGTTATAAATGCGTCTGAAGTTTTCTTAGAGGATCGAACTCACGGTCTTCCAGGGACGGCTATTATGGCGTCAATTGAAGGGACACGTCCCATTTTAGTGGAAATTCAATCGTTATTAACTCCTACTTCTTTTGGAAATCCTAAACGAATGGCATCTGGTATAGATTACAATCGGATTTCGCTTATTTTAGCCGTTTTAGAAAAGCGAATGGGATTTTTCTTACAAAATCAAGATACTTATGTGAAGGTGACAGGTGGAGTAAAAGTTGATGAGCCAGCTGTGGACTTAGCTATTGTAGCAAGTATTGTCTCAAGTTATAAAGATAAAATGACTCAAAGTGGGGACGTTTATATTGGAGAAGTAGGCTTAACTGGGGAGATTCGGCGGGTAACCCGTGTGGAAGAACGGATAAAAGAGTCTAAGAAGCTGGGATTTACAAGAGCCATTATTCCTAAAAAAAATCTAGGTGGTTGGACAGTTCCTAAGGGAATTGAAGTTTTAGGTGTTGGAACAATCTCTGATGCGATTAAAGTCATGTTTAAAGAATAAGTCGGGTTTACAATACTATTAATTCAATTAAATAATATATTTTTTGGGCAAGTTCTAAGAAGCGTGATTTTCATAAAAAGGAGTTAGAAATAAATTAAAAAAATTAGAAATGTGGGAACCGCATTTGAATTTCAATCGTCTAATAATTGAACCAGTAAAGTCCAATTAAAAATTAGAGGTTTAATAGGCGTTAGAAGTGTTGGCTTTAACTTAAAGATGATGAGGTGATTTAATGAAAAAAGAGCTTTTATCCATAATTGGAGTGTCAATTTTAGGATTAGGATTATTTTATGCTTATCAAACTGATGTTCTTGGTGATATTTTTATCAATTCTAATCTTAATAACTCGCAAGTAGAAGTTGAAATGGATCATGAAGACGCTGAATTACCGTTAGAAGAAGACTTTATTCAAAAGACCCAAGGAACCATAATAGCAGCTACAGAGGATGAGTTTCTATTTATTCAAAGATTAAACCTCTCTGAATCAGAGATAGCTAGTTTTTTTGAAGAATCCACAAGTGATGAGTTTATATATGACTTGATGCGTTTATCTAATATAGATGAAGCGTTGGAAGTTGGAACAGAAATAGAGATTGCTTACACCATTGCAACTCGTTCTCTGCCTCCTTTAGTTCCCGTTCAAAGTTACGAGGTTATTAATTAATTAGTACAAAAACGGACTATTATGTAATGCGATGTGGAGTAAAAAATGTTTCGGGTAAAGACTAGAAACATTGTAATGAATGACAAAATAGTACAATTTAAAATTTCATATGATGAAAAAACACTTCTAAAAGTGGGTGAATTAGATCTTGATTCATCACATTTGACAGAAGTGTTTTTAATACTAAAAAATATTATGATGTTAAATTAAGTAACAAACAAAACTTAATTCAAGTAAACGATAACGAGGTACAATGGGAACCTTTCTTATTGAAATGACTTTTCTAAAATTATAGAGTTAAAAAAGATAGAGCTAAATTAGAAGTGGACGTTACTCCAGCTTTAAGTAGTAAAATGAAAAATAGGGTTGTCCTCTCATTGAGAATATCTGATCGAGAATTCAACTCAAAGCGATACATGGTATTAGGAGTATTGCATCGCTTGCGTTGTCTGTTCATAAAACATACTATGGCAAAACGAAATTATATTTAATAGATTTTTTTATACAATTCTAGGATAATTCTGTAAAAATTAGTCATACTTATTAAGGATAACCGCAGTTGATAGAAAAGGTTTTAGGAGGTTGCTATGAAAAGACATTTAGTAAGCATCATCGTCATCGTCGTGGTGACTTTAGTTGTTAGTATTTATGTTAGGCATTCATCTGTGTCAGACTATAAAGGAACGGGTACTATCTTACAAGTCGAAAATGGGTATGCATTAGTATCAAGACGAACTGATTTAACGGAAAAAGATTTGTTAAAAAGTTATGATGACTGGTTTTTTGGCAATTATGATTTGATATATATGGGACCTCTATACGATGTGGAACCTGGAATGAAAGTTAAATTTACCATTCATGAACCTGTTACGTTGTCATACCCACCGCGAGCTAATATCAAAAGCTATCAAATAATTGATTAACGAGTTAAAAGATTAACCGTTTAAAAACTTTACTTTATATCTTTCATAAGTAGGTAAAGTTTACGTTTATTTATTGGAGGTCATGCATATAGTCTTATTAGGAGGGATTATGATGCGACTTTTAGCGGTAAAAAGTATAATAGTTCTAGTTGCTTTACTAACTCTACCAAAATTTGAGCAATGGTATTTTAAATGTACGATTAAAGGGATTGTCTTACAAGTTGATGGTCAAAATCGAGTGTTATTAGCTCAAAATCTGGAACTAAAAGAAGAAGATTTATTACGCACGTATACGGAGTGGTTTTTAGGTGATTATGATGTAATAGAGGTGTTAAATGTAGGTGGTGTTGAACCTGGAATGCTCTTAAGTGTTCATTTTGATAACCGTCAAGCGCCTCATTCTGCCATAAAAGTTCATGCTTTAGATTACGAAGTATTAGACTATGCTTTCCTAGTAGTAGAAACGGTTGCGCCCGCTTCGGCTGTTAGCCAAGAGTTTTCTGATTTAAGCAGGATTTTCCCACAAGATGAAGGACGTTTACAGGTATTTAGTGACGAAGCTGATGCTGGATACATTCAGAAATTAACACAAATACGTGAAGCATCAGACTATACGGAATTTTATTTTGAAGGACAACTAACTGATTTGACTCCGAATGAAGATTACCTGTCCTTTAATTTGATGTATCTGGTTGAAGAAGACACTATCGTGGAGTATATCCATAGTACGGATCGTAAAAACTTATCTAATCAATCCATTATAGAACGTAAAGCGGTTCTAAAAACTCCACTTGAAGTAGGAAATTCTTGGGTGCAATCGTTTAATCTTAATGGAGAACAGTATGCAGCTGTAACAGAAATTGTAACTGTGAGCCAAAATAGTGAAGGAAAAATGGAGTATGAGACAGTAACTTGGGTTGAAGATATTGAGGGGTATGCTGATAACCTTTATGAAGAAAGGCGTATCTTTGTGGAAGGAAGCGGGATGGTTCAATTTTTATATCGTCCTTCTTTGGTACAATTAAGCCTAGAAACTGCTGTAGAAGATGATAAGCAAGAATTTTTGCTTGGTTTTTCATTAGTAACGGAGCATCAAGAGACAATCTCCTCTCAATAGGAGACTAATAATAAACTGAGAAATTTTCTCAGTTTTTTTTGGGAACAATTAAAGCTAATAAATTTTTTCATAAAATATTAGTCTTAAAAATTTGATATCTTAAGAAGTTATTTGAAAAAAACTAAGAAAATCTTAAGTACTTTAGTAGTAATATCTTAATTTTTATCCATTAAAATTAAAACTATAACAAAAATAATCTTTGTTTGTCTTAGTTAAGGGCAACACATGTTATTTTAAAAAAGGAGGAGCTATAATGGATAAGATCAAGGTGATTTTTATATATTTGTTTTTAGTTTGCTGCTTAACAGTGTTTAGTCTTTCTATTGCACAACATATCGGAATTATATCCAGTACTTAAAGATTATTAGGCGTAAACTGGTCCTTGCTAAATTATGATGAAAAATGACCTAATTAGATATCTGCTCGAGTCGAATTTATAAAGAAAAAAAGATAAAAAGAAGCTAGATATCAAAAATTCCAGAAAATTTTAGTGTTTTTCTTAATCTGTATGTAGTATACTTAGTGTATTATGTATTAAAACTTGATACATTTAACTGGTTATATGCATATAGTTCTTTAAATAAGATTAGCTGAAGTAATATTTAGGTGACTTGTTTTAGTGGCCTCAGCTTTTTTATTAAAAGTGCTAGATATCATTAAATAAATGTTACAAGAGAATTGGTAAGGTTTTATAGGGCGCATGACTATTATCTTAGGCTTAAAAGAAATGGGGGCGATACTTTAATATGAAAATTTTTATCGTGTTAACCAATACAGATTCTATGTTGACTAAAGCAATTAAATTATATACTAAAAAACCATATAATCATGTATCTATTTCTTTTGATAAAGAATTAACAAAAATTTATAGCTTTGGTAGAAAGATGCCTAATAATCCATTTGTTGGTGGCTTCGTTAAGGAAAATATGGAGGCACAAATCTTTCAAAACGCAGATTGCGCTATTTATAGTTTTGAGGTTACAAAAAGGCAATACTATCTAATGCTTAACAAAGTGCGAGCAATAGAAAGTGAAAAAGATCTATATCGCTATAATTTTATAGGACTTTTTGCATTAGCAGCACGTTTGAAGATTAATCGTAAAAATGCTTACTTTTGTTCCCAATTTGTAGCGATGATTTTACAAGAGGGAGGGATTTACGTGGCCAATAAGCCCACATACTTTACTAGTCCCCATGATATTCAAACGTATACTGAATTCCAGTTAATTCATGAAGGGTCCCTTATTGATTATTTACGCTTACATAACAGGTGTGAGCTTAACTTTGGAAAGGCTAGAGCATCTTTTCTGGATTCATGGTTAAATTTTCTTTAATAATTTAGAAAAAGCTTTCATTTAGTTAATAAATAAAAGCTTGCATCTAACATGATTAAATTAAATAGATTCGTTCTATTTAAACGTGTTGGTATCATTAGATGCAAGCTTTTTTCTATGGGTATTTATAAAAGATTAATATCTCATTAAAGATCTCGGTTTAAGAGTGAGCCAGTAATGAGTAGCATGTCTTCTCTGTAGGAGCCTTCAGGTAGTTTCTCAATTAAGAGTAGTGCTTTGTTGGTATATTTTGTGGCAAGATCTTGGGCATCTTGAATCCCATTATACTTGTGGATAAGTGACAATATGGTTGATAGGTCATCTTCGGTTAGCAAGTTTCCTTTTTCTAACAAAGTCCGAAATGCTTCACGGTTTTTTTTCATGGCATAGATAAGTGGTAATGAATAAATTCCTTGTTTAACATCGTTTAAAACCGGCTTACCAAAGCATTTAGTCCCTTGTGTATAGTCTAAAATGTCATCGAGTATTTGAAAAGCCATCCCCATATTGTGACCAATTCTCCGTGATATACGTTTATGATAAAGAGAAGCCTCACTTATTTCGGCACCTAAATAGCAACTCAATGAAAAAAGTTGTGCTGTTTTTCCTGAGATCTGTTTTAAGTATTGTTTAATATCTATATTTGTGTTGTAGTGCATACTCATTTGATTTAATTCACCAACTAAAATTCTTTCTACACTTGATGAGTTAAATTCAATATTACTTAGGTCTTTAGAATGCCTAGCAAGAATTTTAAAGCATAGACAGAATAAGTAGTCTCCTGTGTATACCGCATAATTTTTACCGAGTTTTGCTTGTATTGTTTCTTGACCTCTCCTTGTAGGTGCATCATCAATTACATCATCGTGAACAAGGGTGGCCATATGCAATACTTCCAAAGCGGCTGCGATTGACAGAACTTGATCTCGGTTATATTGAGGTCCTATTTGAGAACATAAAAGAAAATAGGCGGGACGTAAAAGTTTTCCTCCAGCATAAATCAGCTCTTTAATTATTCTTTCAATCGTCTTATCTCGAATCTTGATGTTGCTTTCAATAATGAGTAAGACGTCATTTAAATCTTGTTGAATGGTTGGGTAGTTATCCCACATTGTATGGCTTCTCATCTAATAAATCTCCTTATATTGAGTATTATTTTGAGTAAAAAAACGTAGCGATCTTATATGAGTTAACAAGTAGTTAGCTGCGATTCCAATGGCAATTCCTGATAGTATTCCGACAAAAGCAAGGATAGGTAGATATAATAATACGGTCCAAGTACCGGTTATCCAGCTCGCCATAAGTAGTTGACCTAGATTATGTAAGACTCCTCCTGTTGTACTAATTCCTATAAGACTGACTCGCTTTGGACCTAATTTGTAAACTAAATACATCCCAATGAAGCTAAGAATTGATCCGCTAGCACTGTATAAAAATGTTGATAGAGTCCCGTTTATAAAAGTAGCTAAAATGAGACGAATGGTTATAATGGTAACTGTATCTTTTAAAGGAAGTGTGAAAAGAGCGATACAAGTAATAATATTAGCTAAACCTAGTTTTGCTCCAGGAGCAAAAGTAAATGGTGAAGGAATGGCTCTTTCTAACAAGCTAATGATAACCGCTTGTGCTGCTAATAAGGCAATATATACTAATCTTTGGTTTCGTGTCATATTCTCCAGTCCTATCTAAATGAATGAAATATCTGAGCCTTTAGAAAAAGAGGTATTCTCATATAACTCTAAATCTTAAAACATAAATACATCGTAACATAATTTTTTTTCATTGTAACTTTTAAATTTGAAAGAAGCAAATAGCATAGCTATTTGCTTCATTTTTTATTTAGATGTGTAACTGTTATCAATAATTCTAGTTTAACGATCCTCGTATACAGAACGCTCTTTTCCATACCACCAGTGTCCTAAGGTTTTTTGTAACCAAGGAATAACATAGTAATCAAGTCCTAGAGTGCGTCCTGATCCGTTCATTAAAGCTAACGAAGCGGGTAAGACCCAAATGCTATCCCAACCTAACATAGCTGATAATAAGAACATACAGATTAATCCGGCACTTACTAAGCTAGAAAGCCAGGTAAACAAGCCTACTATCAAGGCAAGGCCAATTCCAAGCTGCATAAAAACAACCATGTGTTGCATGATAACTGCCATATCAGCAGTTGGTAATGTAAGGCGCATAATGGCTTCAAACCAACCAGGCATCTGACCTAGGATTGGTGTTGCCCATTCAGACTCTGCTCCAGTGGCACCTGAGGTTGCAGCAGAAGTGGCTGCTGAAGTGGCTCCAGAAGTAGCATCCCACAGCCATTCAAATGGCATTTTTACATCACTGCTTCCAATCCAAGAACCTTCTCCAAACCCACCTAATAAAACAGTGAATATATTGCCTATTGCGGCAAATATACCAGAAATACCCTTCATTTCTTCAAAGCCTTCTGCAACTAATTTCCAATTCTCACCGTAAATTTTTCCTAACACTTCGTTGAGCCAGAAACCACCCACAAAAAGTCGTAGTGGCAGATTCCAAAGGACATTTCCGTATCGAGTTAACGTTCCGCGGAAAATTTGGCGCTTATCTTTAACGTGAAAAAATTCGTGCAGCACATATTGGAACATGTAGTAGCCACTACGAATTCCGAAGAAATAGTATAAATTAACTAGGTGTTTCATAAAGATGGCGAACCAGCCTTTTAAATGAATTCCTGATAGATTTGCTACACCGTAACGGGCTCCGATGGAAACCATAAAGCCGTGGTACTTTCCTTCATAGCTAACTTTTTCTCCATCATTAATTGCTGCTATAATGTTTTTTGCTGCACAAATAGCTGTTTGCTCAGCAGCTTCAACGATTTGTGGTGTGGGCTTCCCTTCTGATTCTTCAAAGTAAGCTAAGTCACCGACCACATAAACATTTTCTAAGCCTTTTGCTTCCATGTGTTTATTGACCACTAAGCGTCCAGCACAGCTAGCTTCCATCTCGTATGTTGAGGTATCTGTATTGGCTTTAATACCAGCAGTCCAAATTAAGGTTTGGGTTGGAATTTCTTTCCCTGATTTTAAGACAACAGCATGTTCTTTCAATTCAACAATTTGTGATGACTTTAGGATTTCTACATTTTTTTTGTTCATGTAAGACTCTGCTGCAACTGCATCCTTACTCTCTAACAAGTTTAAAATGGTTGGAGCAGCTTCTATAACCATGAGACGAATCTCCTCTGGATCCAGCTTGTGATCTTTTGCTAGACGATCTCGCCACTCAATTAATTCTCCAATCATTTCAATTCCAGTGAAACCAGAACCTGCTACAGCGAAAGTCAGCATCTCACGACGCTTTTGGACATCGTGTACTCTAGCAGCTTTTTCAACAATTGCCTCTATGTGACGGCGAATTTTCATAGCATCTTCCCAAGACCATAAAGTAAAGCCAAATTCTTTAACACCAGGTACACCAAAGTCATTTGGCTCCGATCCCATACCTAGCATTAAGTAATCGTAAGGATAAGAACCTCTTTCTGTAATTACTACCTTTTTATCATGATCGACATGAGCCACGTTATCTGTTACAAGCTTTACTTTGGTTCGATTAAATAGACGTCGGAGATCTAGTAGCACAGCATTAGGCTCAACTCGAGCTCCTGCAACCTCATGTAACTCAGTTAACATGGTGTGATAAGAGTTGCGATCAATTAAAGTGATTTGAACCGTGTGATCTTTTTTATATTTTTTAGCGAGTTTTTTAGCAGCATGGACACCAGCATATCCAGCTCCAATAATAACAACCTCTTTAGTTAAAGTCATGTATACATAGCTCCTTTAAGAAAATGTGATAAAATTAACAATTGACTATATTCAACATTTTACATTAAATTATAACATGTGTCTACAAGAAAGCGTTAGTTACATCATTTAAACAAAAGCTTTCCTAAAATTTTATTAGAAGGTGCTTGGATTAATGTTATACTATCATTAAATACTACTACAAACTTATGCTAAGAGAGGGATTGATATGAGTCTTTATAAAAGTTACAGGGAAATGATACGCCCTTTTGATATTATTATGATTATTGTATTAGCTTTATTTTCTTTTATTCCAGTCGCTGTATTTGTGCTCCAACAAAGGTATATAGCTCCAGACAGTGAGATAATTGCTGTTGTTTCTATTAACGGCAGTGAGGTAGATCGCTTTGTTTTAGAAGAAGATACGCCTCATCAACTAATTACTTATACAACAGAACACGGATTAACAGGAGATCAATATAATATTATTGAACTAGATGGACTTAGAATACGAGTCATGGAAGATAACAGCCCTGACCAAATTGCAGTGCAAACTAGTTGGATTAGTCGCCCGGGACAGACAAGTATTTGTCTACCTCATCGCTTAATCATTAGAATTGAAGCAGCTAATCCTGATCTATTAGATGATCCAGAAATTATTATTGCTGGATAATAACTTCATATGTAGTCTCATTAATTCGTTTAAAAATGTGTCTGAGTAGTAATTTCGTATTTTTAGTGGGAATAGTATGTAAAATGTAATAATTATTACACATGTTCAACTAAATTTATCAAATGGGGCTATAAGCTAATAAAATATGATGAATTTAGGGAGATATTGCATTTTTACAAAGTGATCTTTCAATGTAAAATAGGATTTATTAGAAAATATTAGCAATAGTTTTGTTTAATAACTTATTACTTAGAGCGCTTAACTTATAAATGTGTAAATATTGTATATATAATAAATGAAACAAGTATTAATGTTCCAAATTAGTTTTTTAGGTATTGAGTAATTAAATCGTAGATGTTAACATTAAGTTGTAATAAACTTGCCATGCGTCTGTGTATGGGAAGTTCATTATTAAAAACTTCATAAAAAAAGGGAGATTTGATTATGAAATTAAACAAGAAGTTAATATCTTTATTTGCTGCTTTAGTAGTATTAGTCGGATTAGCAGCGTGTGGAAATGATAATGACGATGATAGTATTGAAGGAAGTGACACGGATGGTGTCGAAATAGCTGATATTGATAATGAAGTAGAGGCTAATGACGATGAAGCAGATGCTGTTAGTGGGCCTTCTGAAAGTTCTGATCCAGCAGATTTAGTAGAAGTTATGACGAATGGTGCTAACTGGATGTTTGCAGCTACAGCAGATATGGAGTTAACAGAAGATTTAGTTATTCAAGGTGAGCTTGAAAAAAGTAATGGTGAGATCGGGCGTAAGTTAGCGTTATATGCTCAAATAAGAGAAAATAATGTAAGTACCGTAACAGATGAGTTTATGTTAACAGTTCCAAATGTTATTGTAAGGTCAGAAAACACTTTAATTCAACACGGTACAGTGAATGGAAATGTAATTGTAGAAGCAGAAGGTTTTGAATTAAATGGAACTAACATTACAGGAGATTTAGTTTTCTCTTCTCAAGAATTATTAGATAGTGCGGAAATCTCTGATGAAGATCTAGTCGCAGGAGAAATTACAATAGCAGCTGAGTAATTAATATTACATACTTTCGATTATAAAAGCCAAGACGAGAGGGAAACTTCTCGTCTTGTTCTATTTATTCTCAAAAGCTGATAGCTTAAGGGGCGATATTATGTCATTTAAAACATTTTTAGATTTAGTTGAGATTCAAACAAAAATAGCTAGTCTATTTCCATTTTTAATTGGAATTTTATTTGTTGCTTATCGCTATGAATCCATAAACGTTTTAAATTCAATGGTTTTCTTTGGTTCTATGTTAATTTTTGATTTAACTACAACAGCTATTAATAACTATATGGACTATCGTAAAGCAACAGATAATCATGATTACGATTACCGAAAAGAACGTAATATTATAGGTCGAGCAGCCATTTCTGAAACATTAGTCGTAGTTGTCATTTGGACCATGCTAATAACGGCAGTGGGTCTGGGTTTATATCTCGTTTATCTAACAAATATCATTGTTTTAATCATGGGTCTTATGTGTTTTTTTATCGGAATTTTTTATACTTTTGGTCCTCTTCCCTTATCTAGATTACCATTAGGAGAAGTTTTTTCAGGAGTAACCATGGGGTTTGGCATTATTTTTCTAGTCATTTATATCAATGTCTATAATTTAGACATCATTAGTTTACACTGGTCAGGATATACGATAAGCTTTCATGTAAATTTACAAGAAGTGTTCTGGATAGTATTAATCTCTCTACCTAGTGTTTTTACGATTGCTAATTTAATGATGGCTAATAATATTTGTGATCTCGAAGAGGATATCAGAAATGACCGCTTTACACTACCTTATTATATTGGTAAAAAAGCAGCGGTTAAATTATTTGAAGTGTTGTATATAGTCTCATTTAGTGTTATTATTTTAGCGGTCGCTTTAAAGGTATACCATCCGATCATGTTATTAGCCTTAGTTGTGCTAATTCCAGTTCTAAAAAATGTGCGCTTATTTAAAGCTAAGCAAATAAAGTCGAAAACATTTATCGTCTCCGTAAAAAATTTAATTTTAACAAACGGAGCCATTGTAGTTGGTTTGCTCTTAAGTCTGTTGCTTGTTAAATTTACTTAAGAATATCCTTCAATTATTAATCAGTAAATAAGTGACTCCATGAACGTGAGTCTAATTAAACTATTTCCCCGCTCATGAAGAGGTGGGAGTTGTTCAGAAGGCGTGATCGTAATGAATAAATTTATTATCGGGCGATACATGCCTGGGAATTCAATTGTTCACAGATTAGATGCAAGGGTGAAGTTAGCTACAGGTTTTTACTTTATTGGGGTTTTAATGCTAGTAAATCATTATCAAGCTTATTTTATATTGGCCCTTTATTCCTTAATATTGGTTAGATTAACTGGAATTTCTTTGCGTTTTTTTCTCAAAGGGATCAAACCGTTATTGCAGATTATCATTTTTACTGTTGTTTTGCAATTGCTATTTTCTAGAGGTGGGGTCGTTTATTTTGAATTTGGCCCTTTTGTTATAACACGAAATGGACTTTTGAATGGCGCTTCTGTTTTTTTTAGGTTTACGCTAACTACAATTATGTCAACGGTTATTAGTTTAACAACAAGACCCATCGATTTAACTGATGGGATAGAGTTTTTATTAACGCCATTAAAGCTATTGAAAATATCAGTCCAAGATATTGCCATAATGTTGTCCATAGCCTTGCGGTTTATTCCAACTTTAATTGACGAAGCAGCAAGAATAATGAAAGCACAGCAATCAAGAGGGGTTGAGTTTGGCGAAGGAAATATATTTCAACAAATGAGATTGCTAATTCCAGTATTTCTGCCTTTGTTTATCGGCTCTTTTTATCGAGCAGAAGAATTAGCTAATGCATTAGATGTTCGTGGTTATCAAGGAAATAAAAAGCGCACGAAATATAGAATGCAAAAATGGCACAGTCGTGACACCTTATATTTACTTAGTTATTTGTTATTGACAAATATTGTTATTTATTTCCATTATTGGTTTAGCCAATAGCGATAGGTAAGCTCAATGAAAATTTATGTTTGAGGAAATAGTACTTCCATTGCTTAGTAAAAAAAATGTCAACATCTTTGAGTCTTACCTAACGCTTAAGAAAGGTAAGATTTTTTAGTTTTAATAACTGTAAATTGTCCTTTTCTTAAGGACTCTTTTGGGATTATGGCAAGATTTCATAGATTTAACTTTAAAACTTTTTTAGCAATAACATCGGTTTTATTTTCGTCATAGGCAATATAAGCCTCTTGGTTATTAATGTGACTATCTAATCATTTCCATTTCTATTTCTATTAAAAAACGTGAATTTATGTCTCCCATAATGGTTAAATTTTTTAGTTATGCAATATCGCGTTGATTCAGGTAACCAATCTGCTCCATTGTATTGTAGAAATAAAGAGTGAGATAACTACAATTGCCAGTGAAACTTTTTTGAATTTTGTTACCCCTGTTCTTTCTTTAAAGTTTATTATGCCAAAACGATTACTTGCAAAAATAAACTGATCTATGATGTTCATTACTTACTCCTTATTATAGCAAAATAGTTCAGTCTTCCTATATTTAATACTATTCAACATGGACAATAAGGTTTATACTTAGCAAGATGACGAGTAAAGTTTAATTTAATTATGACAAAACAAAGATGAAATTACTAACTAACAATAAATATCATATGATAAGTTTCTCCATACTATTGAAAATGAGTGTTTAAGATAAGACACTGAGTCGACTCTTATAGCGAGTGATTATTAATTAAATTATTTGAATAAATTAAGAAGTAAACAGTTTTAATTAAATGGTGAATTAAAGAGATTTTCTGAATAAATGTTGGTAACCAGATTCATTTAAAGAAAGTGATACAAATTAATGGTTTTTTGTTATAATGGAAAAGATGTTTCTAATAAGTTAAGCTTGTCTGTAAAGCTTTTGTTAATTCCGGATATTTAACAAATCTAGTTTAGTTTTATTTAAGTTAATAGGCGTTTATTTATGCTTTTAATACAGGAGGTTTCAAAATGAGACGTGAATTAGCAATTGAATTTTCTCGTGCAACAGAAGCTGCTGCATTAGCCGGGTATAAATGGTTGGGCCGCGGCGATAAAAACGCGGCTGATGAGGCAGCAGTTATCGCTATGCGCCATATTTTAAATCAAATTAATATTCGTGGTGAAATTGTCATCGGTGAGGGAGAAATTGATGAAGCTCCCATGCTTTTCATTGGTGAACGTGTTGGGACGGGATTCGGTGATGATGTAGATATTGCGGTGGATCCCATTGAAGGTACAAGAATGACGGCAATGGGACAAGCCAATGCAATGACGACCCTAGCTATTGGGAAAAAGGGAACCTTCTTAAAAGCTCCTGATATGTATATGGAAAAATTAATTGTCGGTCCAAAAGCCAAAGGCTTAATTGATTTAACTGATTCTCTCGAAGTAAATATTAAACGTGTAGCGCAAGCTGTCAATAAACCACTGTCATCATTTACGGTTATGACTCTTGCTAAACCACGACATGATGAGAAGATTAGACAAATGCAAGATTTAGGCGTCCGCGTTTTTGCTATTCCAGATGGCGATGTTGCGGCTTCAATATTAACCTGTATGCCGTTTAGTGAAGTCGATATGGTGTACGGAATTGGAGGGGCTCCTGAAGGGGTTGTTTCAGCAGCTGTCATTCGAGCGTTGGATGGAGATATTCAGTCGCGGTTAATGTTGCGTAAAGATGTTAAAGGTAAGACTGAAGAGAACGTAAAAATTAGTGACGATGAGCTAAAACGTTGCGAGGAAATGGGAGTTCGCCCTAATGTAATTTTAAAGCTTGCAGATATGGTTAAAAGTGATGATATAATTTTTTCAGCAACTGGAATTACGAAAGGCGATTTATTAGATGGAATTACGAGTGCCGATGGAGTTGCGCAAACGGAAACCTTATTAGTTAGAGGGAAGTCAAGAACGGTTCGACGAATTCAATCGGTACACTACTTAGATCGGAAAGATGAACAAATTAGAGATTTACTCTTATAATTTTAAAAGGTGGAACTTAAATGTATAGTGCTATTGTATTGGCAGCTGGAGTTGGAAGTCGAATGGGTTTAGGATTTAATAAAATGTTATACTCTATTCACGACAAGCCCGTTGTAATTCATACGATTCAAAAATTTTTAAAAGATGAGCGTTGCTCACAAGTTATATTGGTTGTCAATGAAGCAGAGGTTGAAGTAATAACGGATCTTGTTACTCCTAACGACCGATTACACATTGTGTTAGGCGGAGATCAGCGTCAAGATAGTGTATGGCAAGGGCTCCAAGTTGTTAAAGAAGAGGTTGTTTTGGTCCATGATGGAGCAAGACCTTTTGTGAATCAACGAATGATTGATGAGTGTTATGAGCTAGGTATAGCAGGGCTAGCTTCAGTTGTCGGTGTAGCCGCAAAGGATACGGTAAAACGTGTCAATAATCGATTCGTTATAGAAACGTTAGATCGGAATGAGATTTATAATGTTCAAACGCCACAGGCGGCGCCGACTAAATTGTTAAGATTTGCTCATGAACAAGCGATAAAGGAGCAATTTTGGGGTACTGATGAGGCCAGCTTAGTTGAGAAATATACAGATGCTTCTGTGCGAGTTGTGGAAGGATCATATGAAAATATAAAATTGACGACACCAGAGGATTTACTTCTGGCAGAGCTATTGTTAAGAAAGGAGGACAATTAAAATGATGAGAATTGGTCACTCTACAGACATTCACCAAATGGTCGAGGGACGACCGCTTATCTTAGGAGGTGTTGAAATTGAGCACCATCAAGGTTTACTTGGTCATAGTGATGCGGATGTTTTATGTCACGCTATCACAGAAGCGATTATCGGTGCTCTTGGAAAAGGTGATATTGGAGCTCACTTTCCTGATACTGAACCTAAATATAAAGACGTTAACTCTCGTGTTTTACTAAGAGAGACGGTGAAAATGATGCAAGAGGCAGGCTATAAATTGGAGAATCTTGATGCGACTATTTATGCTGAAAGGCCAAAGATGCGTCCTTATATAAAGGCTATGTGTCAAAATATTGCTAAAGATTTACAAGTGGAGCAAAATCAAGTAAACATTAAAGCAACTCGAGGAGAGAAGCTAGGGTTCATTGGCCGTGAGGAAGGCCTCGCTGCAGAATGTGTCGTCTTACTATTAGAAATCCATAGATGAAAATGCTTTAAAGGATTTAATTTTAAAAAGTAATAAATAGATTGTTTAGGAGGATGTTTTATGACAGTTCGTGTTCGTTATGCACCAAGTCCCACTGGTTACTTACATATTGGGAATGCTAGAACAGCATTGTATAATTATTTGTTTGCCAAAAACCAAGGTGGCGATTTTATCTTAAGGATTGAAGACACCGACCTTGAGCGCAATGTTGAGGGTGGAGAGGCTTCTCAAATGAACTATTTACGCTGGTTAGGAATTCAATGGGATGAATCCTTTGATCTAGGGGGAGACTATGGACCTTATCGACAATTAGAGCGCCTAGATATTTATCGTCGATATGTGGATCAATTAATTGAAAAAGGGTTCGCTTATAAATGTTATTGCACAAGTGAAGAACTGGAGGTTGAGCGAGAGGTAATGACTGACAAGGGGATTGATAATATCCATTACTCTCGTCGTTGTTTGCACGCCACCGAAGCAGAAAAACTGGCTTTAGAAGGAAGAGAAGATTATGTGGTTCGTTTTAAAGTGCCAGATAATGAAGAATATACTTTCGTTGATCTGGTTCGCTCAACAGTGACCTTTAAGTCTGAAGATGTTGGCGATTGGGTCATTATGAAAAGTAATGGGATTCCAACTTACAATTTTGCTTGTGCCATAGATGATCATCAGATGAAAATTACTCATGTATTCCGTGGTGAAGAACATATAACCAACACACCTAAACAAATGATGATTTATCGTGCATTTGATTGGGAGGCTCCAACTTACGCTCATATGACGTTAATTGTAAACGAGAGTGGAAAAAAATTATCTAAACGTGATCAAGATACCATTCAATTTATAGAGCAATACGCAAAAATGGGATATTTACCAGAGGCCTTATTTAACTTTATTGCGCTTCTGGGATGGTCGCCAGGAATTGAAGAAGAGATCTTATCCCACGATCAATTAATTGCGCTGTTTGACGTGAACCGATTATCTAAATCCCCATCGACTTTTGATAGAAAAAAATTAGCTTATATAAATCAACGATACTTAAAAGAGCTAGAGACGGAAGAGTTACTGGAATTGTGCATGCCCCACTTAGTAGAAGCAGGAATTTTAGTTGGAAGGTCACAACAATGGGCTCTTGAATTAGTTTCATTATTTCATGACCGTTTATCTTATGGAGCAGAGATTATTAATTTATATGAAGAATTCTTTAATGAAGAGTTAGAATTAGATGCAGATGCAGCCGCATTTATTGCTCAAGAAGGAGTGGCAGAAACTCTAACTGCATTTAAAGAAGAATTGGAAGTCATAGAGGATTTCAAACCTGAAGAAATTCAAGCAGCAATTAAATCTGCAGGAAAGAAAGCAAAAGCAAAAGGGAAAATGCTCTTTATGCCATGTCGTATTGCTACAACAGGTCAAATGCATGGACCAGATTTACCAAAGGCTCTGGCTTTATTAGGAAAAAAAGTTGTTCTGAGTCGCATTAAAAAAGTCATCTAATTTATAAGCTCACGAATCTTTTAAATATTCGTGAGTTTTCTTTTTAATAAAATTTGGTAAGATGTTAGCAGCAAAACATCCAAGGTAGATTTTTAGTTACGTTTAGTGATTGTCTGTGAGAAGCAATGTCGAAATAAAGAGATCATTAAGAGAGTGAGACAGCTACTAGGTGATTAGGTTATCAAAAATTATGTTTAAAACATTTAAAAAGGAGGTGATGGTAAGACAGGAATTATTAATGAATTAGACTATCAAAACTCTCCATTAATAAAAGAACAGCTATGTATTTTGCTAATAATTAATAAATGAAGGTGAAAAGCGTGAGCTTTCGTAATGTATCAATTCCTAACCTCAGCAACAGAAAGAAAGTTAAAAATATCAGAAGTTATGCTTCAACTTGAAATGAGGTCCTCTGGTTTAACTCGCGGGAGATTCGTAAGTAAGTCCTTAGCTATTACTTTATTTAACCTAAAAAAAGAACCTTAACAGGTTCATTTTATTGGAGAAGATATTTTATTATTTTACGGCAATAGCATCAATTTCAACTTTTGCATCTCGAGGTAATCGAGCTACTTCCACACAAGCTCGTGCAGGTTTATGATTGGAAAAATATTGGCCGTAGATTTCGTTTACAGTGGCAAAGTCATTCATATCTTTCAAAAAAATTCCACACTTAACCACATTTTTAAAAGAGTAACCTGCCTCTGTTAAAATGGCTTGCAGGTTTTTTAAACATTGATGAGTTTGAGCAGCAACTTCTTCTGATACAAACTCCATCGTTTGTGGTGCCAAGGGAATTTGCCCTGAAATATAAAGCGTCCCGTTAGCTTCAATGGCTTGTGAGTATGGACCAATTGCTTGTGGTGCATTATCCGTAGATATTGTTTTCATTACCTTTACCTCCTATTAATTCCAACGCATTTTTAGAATTGGTTTATATCCGCATTATAACATAAATAAAAAATTTAGTCCAAGAATAGAGTGATTAACGGATATTAAAATGTTCCATTATTATGATACAATAGGGTTATTATTAGAAACAATGTTATGGCAACTAATAGTGAGGTGAGATAGTAAACATTTAATCGAGAAAGCAGATGTTAAAAACTAGATATATCCTTATGAAATGAGAACGAAAAGAGTAAAATTTATCTTATTTGAAAAATAAAGTGTAAATTGTTTATTAAAGAAGTGAGTGCTTTGAGTGAGGTCGTTTATTTTAAGTGGAATTAAACTTAACAAATTAAATAAACTTATTATAAGAGGAGGGCTTAGGATGAACAATGTAACATTTGAAATGATAGTTGAAGCTGAAAAAAATTTAAAAGGTATCATTAAAGAAACCGATTTGGTCTATGCAAATGCTTTAAGTGAGAAAACTGAGGCAGAGGTTTTTTTAAAGCTTGAAAACTTACAAAAGTCTGGGTCTTTTAAGATACGTGGTGCCTATAATAAAATAGTAAATCTAAGTGACGATGAGAAGCAATGTGGTGTTGTCGCTTCTAGTGCCGGAAATCATGCTCAAGGTGTAGCGTTTAGTGCTTCCAAGCTAGGTATTAAATCCACTATTGTCATGCCAAAATCTGCTCCGTTTGCTAAGATATCAGCAACTAAAAATTACGGTGGTGATGTTATTTTAGAGGGTGATATATATGACGATGCCTTTCAAAAAGCGGTTAATATTCAAGAGCTGACTGGAGCTACATTTGTTCATCCCTTTAATGACCCTTTTGTAATTGCCGGACAGGGAACCATTGGTATCGAGATTGTAGCAAAACAGCCCAATTTAGATGCTATATTTGTCCCAATTGGTGGAGGGGGAATAGCAGCAGGAGTCGGGTTAGCAGCTAAAACCCTTAATCCAAATATTAAAATTATTGGAGTTCAGTCGGAGAACGCACCGTCAATGTATGAAGCAGTTAGAAAAAATGAAATAGAAACAGTTACAGTAAAAAAAACGATTGCAGACGGTATTGCAGTAGCAAGGGCTGGCGACTTAACTTTTCCGTTAATTAGAGAATATATTGATGATATTGTGATTGTTTCGGAAACGGAGCTTTCACAGGCATTTTTATTTTTACTTGAAACATGTAATTTAGTTTGTGAAGGAGCAGGAGCTGCTTCGGTTGCTGCACTAATAGCGCATTCACAGAAGTTTAAAGGTAAAAAAATTGGTGCGATCTTATCAGGAGGAAATATTGATATTAATATGATTGAAAGTGTGATGAACCATGCCTTGATTTCATCCGGTCGCCGAACACAAATCAAAGTCGTCATTAATCATCAACCAGGGGAATTAAGAAAATTTTTAAATTGTATTGAAGATGAAGGCGGAAACGTTTTAGTTATTCGCCAAAATCGCTTCCGCAAAGGAATCTCTATGCATCAAATGGGAATTACGGTTGTGATTGAGACTATAGATAAAAATCAAAAAGAGGTGATTCTAGAAAAGTTGAATAAAGAAGGATATCATATCCAAAGTCACTATTAACAGGTTTATAAACCAATATTATGATACAAATGGTCCAAATTGGAACAAAGAAAGCCTTTTTTACAAAGTATAAATAGTTTATAATAAAGATCGTATTTATACAAAGAAAGGTGTTGCTTTAAATGAATATATTAAAAATTTTTATTGTGGTTTTGTTCAGCTCATTCAGTTTAATAGGTTGTGGGACAACTGACGAGCCTGATACCGCTGAAAGTGATAAGGACCAAGTTGTTACAGATCAAAATAATAGTGAGCAAGAAGATGGTGTGACCAAAGAGACCGTTTCATATGAAGACATTGAGAGTATCATAAAAGGTTTTTACTTGGGGGTAGCAGACGTAGTGTCTGAAGATGATTTGTTCTTTATTGTTCCAACTGATCAAACCTTGAAAAGCTACTTAAAAACTTTTTGGCTATATTCAGGAACATCAATTGAAGCTCCAGAAGGATTTGATGATGAACATTGGAATGAATTCTTTATAAAGTCCCTAACTATAACCCTTCTTGAAGTGATAGAAGAGATGCAACCAGATAAAGAAATGCCTGACTATAAAATATTTGTGATGTGGCCAGATGAGACTGACAAAGCCTTACTTATTATTGAGAATGGAGAAGTAACATTTGATATAAACGAAGGTACAGAAGAAGCTGATTAAATGAAAACTAAGCTATTTGTTTTAGATTTTAAAACTATAGCTTAGTTTTTTGCTAAATAAATCAGTTTTGAGTTAGCCCCAGCTGGTTAACTCAAACATTCTGATTGATAAAGATTATTTCAGTCTTTTACTTTTCACTAAAATATATTAAAATGATAGTAGTAGCTGAATGAATAGGAGTTGGAATCCATTGTTAATTTATAATACGTATACACGCCAAAAGGAAAAATTTAAAACAATCGAAGATAATAAAGTGAAGATGTACGTTTGTGGTCCAACGGTCTATAACTATATACATATTGGAAATGCTCGTCCAATCATTTTTTTTGATTTGGTTCATCGCTATTTTAAATATTTAGGATATGAAGTAGAGTTTGTCTCCAATGTGACTGATGTCGATGATAAGATCATTAAACGTGCTCTAGAGGAAGGTGTTACAGAGGCACAAGTTTCAGAGAAGTACTTAAACTATTTTTTAGAATCTACTCGAGCATTAAACACATTGCCGTTAACTTCGATGCCTAAAGTTACAGAAAATATGAATGAAATGATCAAATTCATTAAGGGGTTAGTTGCTGAAGGCTATGCTTATGAAGCCAGTGGTGATGTTTATTTTCGAATTAATAAATTGCAGGAATACGGGCGTCTATCTGGGAAGAAGATAGAAGAATTAGAGGTTGGGGTCCGAATAGATGAAGACCTAAAAAAAGAAAATCCATTAGATTTTGTGTTGTGGAAAAAAACGAATCAAGGAATTACGTGGTCGGCTCCCTGGGGAAAAGGACGGCCAGGATGGCATACAGAATGTGTAGTCATGATAGATAAACAATTTGGCAGTCAAATTGATATCCATGGAGGAGGAGCAGACTTACAATTTCCTCATCATGAAAATGAGATGGCTCAATCGATTTGTATGAACGGTCATTCATTAGCAAAGTATTGGATGCATGTTGGGCGCCTAGGTTTAAATAATGAAAAAATGAGTAAATCATTAGGAAATGTCATTAACGTTCAAGATTTAATAAGGTCCATTGATCCCAATGCTTTTCGTTTGTTTATGCTATCTGTTCATTATCGTCAGCCTATTAACTATTCGGAAGAGACTATTCAAGTAGCGATTAAGGAATGGCAGAAAATTGAGTCGACTTATGGACAACTTTTTTTAAAACTTGATTTAGAACAAACACTAGACATTGAAGAAGAATCAGTAATTGAAATTGAGGGATTAATGTCTTCGTTTACGGAAGCACTAGATGATGATTTCAATACAGCTAACGCCATGGCAAGTTTATACAGCTTAATTAAAGAAATTAATAAAATGATCCGTGCTAAAGCAGCTCCAGCTCAATGTAAATATGCATTGATGACCCTGCAAAATATGATTTATATACTTGGGTTTGACCTAAGTAAGAATCGATTAACTCTAGAAGAGCGTGATTTAATGAAGGCTTGGGAAGAAGCGAGAAGTGCTAAAGATTTTACTAAAGCAGATGAAATAAGAACTAAATTACAAGATTTTGGTGTTTTATAGGAGAAGATTTAAATAAAACAGAGAGTGTCTGAAAGCTTTCTGTTTTTTGTTATGTTAGGCAATTGTAGAGACGGTAATCTATAAATACTAAAATATTAGGATAGCACAAAAAATCAGTAGTGTGGTGATGACTCACATAAAAATAAAACCTTAGCCAAAGCATCTATAATACCAAGCAAGATGAAAAGATTACTTGGACACAGAATACCTAAGCATTGTACGGTATTGCTTATATTTAGTCCTTTATAGTCCGCTAGATCCTATCAAACAAAAGATATAGGGTATTAATGAAGGGCTTTACAGTTAGGTTATTTTCATTATTTGAAAAATAAAAGTCTTAAATGCAAAAAGAAATAAAATTTTAGTGTATAATATAGGCGGATTAAAAGTAATTTATATAATCACTTAAAAAGTGGAAAGAAGTTTTACTGGATTGAAGATGATAATGATTGGATGACGGTAGCAGTGCTGAATGATAAAAAAGGCGTGTGATATGATGGATGTTAATCAGATGAACAGTACTATGTTAGCTTTTGTAGGGGACTCATATTATGATTTAAAAATAAGAGAAATGTTGTGTAGGCAAGGTATAAATAAACCGAAACGACTTCATCAATTAGCTGTAAGTTATGTATCTGCTCACTCTCAGGCAGCCATACTAAAATATTTAGTAGAGCATGAGCTTTTGACTAAATCTGAATTAGAGATTGTAAAGAAAGGACGAAACACGAAGAGTCGCTCCATTCCTAAAAATACAGATGTGTTAACCTATATGCACAGCTCAGCTTACGAAGCGTTGATTGGGTACTTATATTTAACGGAACAATTTGAGCGTTTAGATGTTATATTAAGTCATAGTATTGAATTTAAATCTAAGGAGAATAGTTAATGAAAAAAGGTTCAAAAAACATGAAACACGAAATTATTTATGGAAAAAATACAGTACGTGAGGTGTTGCATTCAAATCGGAATATATATGAATTATGGGTAGTAGACGCAGTATTGCATAAAGACAAAGAGTTAAAAGCATTAATAGAAAGCAGAGGAATTGTATTTCAAGAAGTTACAAAACAAAAACTTGATCAAGTTTCTAGAGAAAAGTTTGTTGTTCGTGGAAGTCACCAAGGCATTCTAGCTGTTGTGGAACCATTCTCGTATATGCCACTTCCGCAATTAATTACTAAGGCAACAGAAAAAACAGAGCCAGCGTTTATTGTGGTTCTAGATGGGTTGGAAGACCCTCATAATCTAGGGGCAATTTTAAGAACTGCGGATGCAGCAGGAATCGACGGCATTATCATTAGAAAAGATCGCTCAGTAGGTTTAACGAGTACAGTGGCTAAACTATCCACTGGGGCTATTGAACATGTGCCAGTTGCCTGTGTTTCAAACTTAACTACGGCTCTTAAACAACTTAAAGAAGCTGGGTTATGGGTTGTTGGGACTGATGCCAACGAAAGCCAGGATTATCGTACGATAGACGGGACATTACCGTTGGCCTTAGTAGTTGGGAGTGAAGGGAAAGGTATCAGTCGCCTAGTTAGGGAAGCTTGTGATTTTAAAGTTCACTTACCTATGAGAGGTCATGTAACATCACTAAACGCTTCAGTAGCCACTGCCTTGGTGATGTATGAAATTTATAATCAAAGAAATCCTTTATCGTCTATTAATGGAAAAAATTAATAGTTAATTGTTAAGTCAAAATAAACATAAAAATTATATAAACCAACATAATACTCCAAAAAATGATATTTATACCAAAAAATTAAAGGAAAAAAAGCCTGGTAGTCGTATTTAACAGTGTAGGAAAGGAACGTTTTCGTAGGTTGCAGCGAAAAGTTTATCCTAACTTAAATAACAAGGAGGGTGACGCTTTGCCAAAATGTGCAACATTATAAAAAATAATAACAATCTTTTTTATTAATAATTAGTAAAGTTTTTATTTTTTATAAATTTATGGCGGCGAGAAAAATGAATCAAGAGTATACGGATGTGCGCACGTAAATCTGTAGAGACATGCTATATAGTTAGCTCCTGGTGTCATCCCTAATAAAATGACATGACAGAGAGAGGCTAAGACTCCCGTCTGCTTTAGTGGTAACACTGTGGTGGTGAGCAAGGGTGAAGTCGTGGGAAACTGCGGGCTTGGATGTATATGCTGAACGACCGTTTACTCTCGTTTGTAAAGTTCGTCAATACGACTACTAAGCAAATATATTTGTAAGTAGAGCTTAAATGTGAGACCTGAAGGAATCTGTCTGTGTTCTTAACGGGGATAATCTAAAATAGGGAGATTATAGAATTGGTGAAAGACCAATCAAGGAAACTTCTTGCATCGGACTAAAGAGAGCAGCTAAGTACATAGGTAACACTAACTATATGGAAGCGTGGATTGCCCTACCCCTACCGCAGGTTGATTCTAGGGAGGACTATCGGCACATGTATTGGTAAGATAAAAAACCTAGGCGTAATGAGGGTAACAGAGGGGGAATAGTAGTGATGAAGCGAGGCTAAGAAGCTTGTGGAGCGAAGTCCCTTAGACTATTTATCTAGATCTTAAATAGTTGGAAAGCCGTGTGCGTTGAAAGGCGCCTGCACGGTTTGGGATGGGGGAAAAGGAAGTTGGCTCTGTAATGGAGATTAACAAGTAGATGATTCTACCGACTATGCTTACCTATCATCATTATGAATTAATTGTTTTAGTTCATCAAAATGATGAGGAGGCACTTAATATCCTTGTCGAAAGGTACTCACCTATTATCGGGAAGATAGCATCTTCTTATTATGGCGTTGGTTATGACTATCAAGATTTTTTTCAAGAGGGAAGAATAGCGTTCGTTAAGGCAGTTGAAACTTTTGATGAGCGAGTAGAAACCACATTTTATTCTTATTCTATAACATGTGTACGAAATGCTATTACTTCAGCATATCGAAAGTTAAAAAGAAGTTCAGGGCTCGATCAGTTAATTGATGATATGGAAACAATAGAACCGTCTAAAAGTGTTCAATATCATCGCTATGCTGAAAGAATTAATAACACTTTAAGCGAAAAAATGATTATTGAAGAAGCATTAGTTGATGAGGGGCTTTTATCAGAATTAGAGAAGAAATGTTTGAAATACTTCTTATTGGATAATAATTATAAAGAGATTGCTACTATTCTAGAAATTTCGCCCAAAGTGGTAGATAATGCTCTGAGTCGATGTAAAAGCAAGTTAAAAAAATTAAACGATATTAAGTAAGCAAAGCGTCTAGTTTTATTGACAAGAAATCATCTTTTTGATAGAGTAGACTAAGTTAAGATAGAAATTGAGGTAACTATATGCGTATAAAAGTTATATTAGCTTGTGAAAAGTGCTTAAATCGCAACTATTCTACAGTTAAAAACAAGCAAACTCATCAAGAAAGATTGATTGTAAAAAAGTTTTGCAAACGTTGTGGTAGCCATACGATGCATAAAGAAACAAAATAGATAGGGGGTATACAAGTGGTTAAATCATTTTTTAAAGGTGTAACTAAAGAATTTAAAAAAATAACATGGCCAACTGAAAAGGAAATGAAAAAATACACAGTACAAGTATTTGTATTTGTCGCCATTTTAAGTGTGTTTTTCTTTGCTGTGGATGCTACAATCTCCAGTGTTATGCAAATACTTGGATAGGAGGTCAAAGAAGTGGAAAGACGTTGGTATGTAGTTCAAACCTATGCTGGTTACGAAAATACTGTGATGACTAATGTGTTAAAGCGTATTGAAACCATGAATATGCAAGAGAAAATTTTTCGAGTTTTAATACCAGAAGAAAAAGAAGTAAAGATTAAAGATGGTGTTCGTAAAGAAAAAATAAAGAAAACATTCCCAGGTTATGTTTTAGTAGAGATGATTGATACTGATGAATCTTGGTATATGGTTCGAAACACGCCTGGAGTGACTGGATTCTTAGGATCTAGCGGTAAGGGAACAAGGCCTGTTCCTCTTCCACAAGAAGAAATAGATCCAATTCTAAGAAAAATGGGAATCGTTAATACTGAGATTTCCCTTGATATTGAAGTTGGTCAACGGGTCTTGGTAGCTGCGGGTCCTTTTGCTGGACAAACTGGAGTTATTGATACCATTGACGAGGAGCATCACAAAGTGAGTGTTCTAGTGGATTTATTTGGGCGAGAAACTCCTGTTGAACTAGACTTAGGTCAAATTTGTGAAATTGAGTAAAATCTGAATCAAGAAGGCGCAATTAAGTCTCACAGGTCTCATAAATTTCGTTAACCTTAAAGGATAATGGGACTAAGCTTTACTGACGTAAACTATGCGAAGATAGATAAAATTAAAAAAAGCTTGCTAACTGTTTTAAAAAGTGATAGACTAGTCTGGTTGATATGATATTCATATCACAGTGGGAGGGTGAAACACCCAAATAACCACATCACGGACTTAGAGGAGGTGTGTCGCGTGGCAAAAGAAGTAAAAAGTATTGTAAAATTACAAATTCCTGCAGGAAAAGCAAATCCAGCTCCGCCAGTTGGTCCCGCATTAGGACAAGCCGGTGTGAATATTCAGGCATTCTGTCAAGAATTTAATGAGCGTACACGTGAGCAAATGGGAAGTGTAATTCCAGTTGTTATTACGGTTTATGAAGATCGTTCGTTTACGTTTATCACAAAAACTCCACCAGCATCTGATTTATTGAAAAAGGCAGCTGGCATTCAAAGTGGCTCTGGTGTCCCTAACAAGGAAAAAGTTGCGACTTTGAGTAAAGAGAAAATTCGAGAAATTGCTGAATTAAAGATGCCAGATCTAAATGCAAATACAGTGGAAGCTGCAATGCGTATTATTGAAGGATCAGCAAGACAAATGGGAATCGTTGTAGAAGACTAATCTACACGTTTTAGGTTGTAGATGACAACCTAAATCTGTGGGAGGAGATTCCGTTAACCACAATTTAGGAGGTATTAAAATGGCTAAAAAAGGTAAAAAGTTTGTTGAAGCCAGAAAGTTAGTTGACACAACTATTTTCTATAGTGTAGAAGAAGCTGTTGAATTAGTTAAAAAGACTAACATTGCTAAATTTGATGCAACTGTAGATGTAGCAATGCGTTTAGGAGTCGATCCGCGTAAAGCTGATCAACAAATACGTGGCGCTATGGTTTTACCTCATGGAACTGGGAAAGATCGCACAGTATTAGTATTCGCTAAAGGCGAAAAAGCTAAAGAAGCTGAAGCGGCTGGAGCGGATTTCGTTGGGGATAGTGATTATATCAACAAGATCCAACAAGGATGGATGGATTTTGATGTTGTGGTGGCAACACCGGATATGATGGCTGAAGTAGGAAAATTAGGACGCGTGTTAGGGCCAAGGGGATTAATGCCTAACCCTAAAACAGGAACAGTAACTATGGACGTTACAAAAGCCGTTAATGAAATCAAAGCTGGTAAAGTGGAATACCGCGTTGATAAAGCTGGTAATGTTCACGTTCCAGTTGGAAAAATTTCTTTTGACAACGAAAAACTAGTTGAAAACTTTAAAGCAATCTATGATGTAATTTTAAAAGCTAAACCATCTGCAGCTAAAGGATCATATGTGAAGAATATTTCTATATCTTCAACGATGGGGCCTGGTATCAAAGTTGCATCTGAATCGTTAGAAAACTAATAATAATTAAATAAGTACCGTAGACAGTAGGGGCGAATGCTTAAATTTTCCTACCGAGGTTTTGAATATATAAATGTATTTTCATACCTTAGTTAAGCCCTCTTGTCTGAACCTATGTTCGATAGAGGGTTTTTCTACGGAGTTAAAGTTATAGGAGGTGTGAACAATGAGCTCTACCGCAATTGAAATGAAATCCCAATTAGTTTCTGAGTATACAGCCCAATTCAAGGAATCAGCATCTTTAGTCGTTGTTGATTATCGTGGATTAACTGTTTCAGAGGTAACTGAATTACGTAAATCGCTACGTGAAGAAGGTGTAGAATTTAAAGTATTAAAAAATAACATCTCTCGTCGTGCAATAACAGCTGCTGGGTATGAAGGTTTAACTGAAGCTTTTGTTGGACCAACTGCTGTTGCCTATTCGAAAGAAGATGTTGTTGCACCTGCACGAGTGCTGTACAAGTTTTCAAAAGAGCATGAAGCATTAGAATTAAAAGCTGGTCTGATTGAAGGGTCAGTTGCTACACTCGAGCAAGTATTAGAGTTAGCAAAATTACCAAGTCGCGATGGTTTATTATCAATGTTGCTTTCTGTATTACAAGCACCAATCCGCAACATGGCATGTGTGGTTAAAGCTGTTTCTGATCAAAAAGAAGCTGGAGAACCAACAGTTGAAGTTGTGGCTGAAGTAGAGAGTGCAGAAGCTACTGAAACAACGGAAGTAACAGAATAATTTGAAAAGATTACCTGAATTTGAAGGAGGAAAATAAAATGGCAAAATTAACTGCTGCTGAAATGATTGAATCAATTAAAGAAATGTCAGTTTTAGAATTAAATGACTTAGTTAAAGCTATCGAAGAAGAATTTGGTGTAACAGCTGCTGCTCCAGTAGCGGCGGCTGGTGCAGTTGAAGCCGACGCTGGACCATCTGAAGTAGACGTTGTTATAACAAGTGCTGGAGCTAAGAAAATTGCAGTAATCAAAGTTGTTCGTGAAATTACTGGATTAGGATTAAAAGAAGCTAAAGCATTAGTTGATGCAGTTCCGGCTCCAATTAAAGAAAAAGTAACTCCTGAAGAAGCTGAAGAATTAAAAGCTAAGTTAGAAGAAGCAGGAGCTGTTGTTGAAGTTAAATAATTAACTTTAAGATAGTTTTTGCAATAAAAAAGCCTGAGTGTGTTTAAACACTCAGGTTTTTATTGCATCAAAGGAATAAATAAACTCAAAAGGTAAATAATAGGAATTATAATCTAAATTAAAAGAGGTGCATAATGCATTACTACACTAATAATATAGATGCACAGTCCAATGAGAAAGAGTTGGTTAACACCTTAAAAGGTCATCATTTTACATTCAAAACTGATATTGGTGTGTTTTCAAAATCAGATATTGATTATGGTTCAAAGCTTTTAATAGAAACATTTATTGAACCAGAAGTAAAAGGAAATTTTTTGGATGTTGGTTGCGGTTATGGCGCTATAGGTTTAAGCTTAGCCAAGACTTATGCAGATCGTCAGATCCATATGGTAGACGTTAACTTAAGAGCGTTAGATTTATCGTTAAAAAATGCCCAAATTAACCGTGTTTTAAATGTGACAATCTATGAAAGTTCATGTTATGAAGGTGTGGATGGAAAATTTGCAGCTGTTTTATCTAATCCCCCCATTCGAGCAGGAAAGAAAACTGTTCATACTATTATTGAAGAAGCCAATGACTATCTAATAGAGCATGGTGAGCTTTGGATTGTTATTCAAAAGAAACAAGGGGCTCCGTCTGCTCAAAAGAAAATGATTGAGGTATACGGAAATTGTCAGGTCATTAATAAGAAAAAAGGCTATTTTATATTAATGTCCAAGAAAGATTGACACTATTGAAAATAAATGATATTATTGTAAAATGCCTAATACTGGTTGTATTATCATGTGCTAAGTCGATTGCATCAGGAAAAGGTAAAAAAAGCGACAAATATTTACTCAAACAAAGAGGTGAAACGCGTGGCAGGGAAAATAGTTCAGTATGGAAAAAAGAGACAGCGACGTAATTATTCAAGAATTGACGTTGCACTGGAACTCCCTAACTTAATTGAAATTCAAACTGCATCTTATCAGTGGTTCCTTGATCAAGGTATTCGCGAAATGTTTAAGGATATCTCACCAATAGAAGATAATAATGGTAATTTAGCTCTGGAATTTGTGGATTATAGTTTAGGTGAGCCGAAATATTCTGTGTTAGAAGCTAAAGAACGCGACGCTAACTACGCTGCCCCTTTGCGTGTTAAAGTTCGTTTACACATTAAAGATGAAGAAACGCAAGGAATCAAGGAAGTTAAGGAAAGCGAAGTATACATGGGAGACTTCCCATTAATGACACCTACAGGAACTTTTATTATTAACGGTTCAGAACGTGTTATTGTATCACAGTTAGTTCGTTCATCAGGTGTATATTACAATAAAGATACTGATAAAAAGAGCGGGAAAGAAAAGTACGCTGCACAAGTGATTCCTAGCCGCGGAGCATGGTTAGAGTATGAGCTAGATGCGAAAGATATCGTTTATGTGCGTGTCGATAGAACCCGTAAGATTCCAATTACCGTACTATTGCGGGCATTGGGCCTTTCAACTAAAGAACAAATCATTGAAGTTTTTGGAGAAAATCAATATATTTTAAATACGTTGGAGAAAGATCAAACAACAAATTCCAACGAGGCATTAATGGAGATTTTCCAAAAGCTCCGTCAAGGTGAACACGCAACAATTGAAGGTGCACGTACTTTGTTTGTTTCTCGTTTCTTTGATCCTAAGCGATATGACTTAGCTCATGTTGGACGTTATAAATTTAATAAAAAATTAAATGCCCAAGAGCGTTTATTAAATCAAAAATTAGCATGCGATATTTTTGATTCAGAAACAGGAGAAATTATTTTAGAAGAAGGAACTATCATCACTCGCCGACTCTTTGAAGAGGTTCTGGAGAATAAATTGAATCGCATAAACGTTAAGAAAGTTGAATTAGTAAACTCATTAGAAGATCGTGAAGCATTTATCCAAGAGTTTGAGATCTACTCGTCTAATACGAGTGACGGTGAAGATGTTGTTAAAGTCATCGGAAACATTGAAGAAGAATCGCGGTGTATTACGACTTCTGATGTCTTTGCATCTATTAGTTACTTCTTTAATTTATTAGAGGGTGTAGGTTATTTAGATGATATTGACCACTTAGGAAATCGCCGTTTACGACTAGTCGGAGAATTGTTACAAAACCAATTTCGCATTGGTTTATCACGAATGGAACGTGTCGTTAAAGAAAGAATGTCAATCCAAGAAGCAGAAGGCATAACGCCAGCAAGCTTAATTAATATTCGTCCTGTAACGGCAGCAATTAAAGAGTTCTTTGGTAGCTCACAGTTGTCACAGTTTATGGATCAAACCAATCCTTTATCGGAGCTAACTCATAAGCGTCGTTTATCTGCACTAGGACCAGGAGGATTAACTAGAGAACGTGCTGGAATGGAAGTGCGTGATGTTCACTATTCCCACTACGGTCGCATGTGTCCCATAGAAACACCTGAGGGTCCTAATATCGGTTTAATTAATGCCTTATCCACTTATGCCAAGGTTAATGAATTTGGGTTTGTTGAGACTCCTTATCGAAAAGTTAAACTAATAGAAGACGAAGAAACAAAAATAATAAAGACGCAGGTTATGGATGAAATTCATTATCTAACAGCGGATGAAGAAGACCGTTATGTTGTGGCGCAATCCGCACTAGAAATTGATGCTGACAGTTGTTTGCCTGATCACGTGATTGCACGTCATCGAGGTGAAACTTCTATCGTTTCTGCGGATCGGGTGGATTTTGTTGAGGTCTCACCTAAACAGATTGTATCAGTTGCGACAGCGTGTATTCCTTTCCTAGAGCATGATGATGCTAACCGTGCCTTGATGGGAGCAAACATGCAGCGTCAGGCCATACCACTGCTCATACCTGAATCACCTTTTGTGGGAACAGGAATGGAGTACGTTAATGCAAAAGATTCTGGTCAAGCCATCGTAGCACTTAACGACGGGACTGTAGAATTTGTTGATTCCAAATCAATTCGTGTTCGTCGCGATAAAGATGGAGGATTAGATAAATATCCGTTAACAAAGTTTGCACGTTCAAACTCGAGTACGGTGTTAAATCAACGACCTATTGTTAGTTTAAGAGAAAAAGTAGTTGCCGGTGAAGTTTTAGCAGATAGTTCGTCAATGGAAAGCGGGGAGCTGGCACTAGGGCGAAACGTTGTCGTAGCCTTTATGACTTGGAATGGTTATAACTATGAAGATGCGATCATTATGAGTGAACGTTTAGTGAAAGATGATGTGTATACGTCTATTCATATCGAAGAGTATGAACTAGAAGCTCGCGACACGAAACTGGGACCAGAGGAAATTACTCGAGATATTCCTGGAGTTGGAGAAGATGCCCTTAAAGATTTAGATGATCGTGGGATTATTCGTATTGGAGCGGAAGTAAAAGAAGATGATATTTTAGTCGGTAAAGTTACAGCTAAAGGTCAGACTGAACTAACAGCAGAAGAGCGATTATTGCATGCGATTTTTGGCGAAAAAGCTCGTGAGGTTCGCGATACATCCTTGCGCGTGCCTCATGGTGGCGATGGAATTGTTCATGAAGTAAAATACTTCTCTCGACGCAATGGCGATGACTTATCACCAGGAGTTAACGAAGTTATTCGGATTTATATTGTTCAGAAGCGAAAAATTTCTGAAGGAGATAAGATGGCAGGACGTCATGGAAATAAAGGTGTTATTTCAAAAATATTACCGCAAGAAGATATGCCGTATATGCCAGATGGAACGCCTGTGGATATCATGTTAAATCCGTTAGGGGTCCCTTCACGGATGAACATTGGTCAAATCTTAGAAATTCATTTAGGGATGGCTGCTAAAAAGCTGGGAATTCACGTGGCCACACCAGTATTTGATGGTGTTAAAACAGAGGACTTGGAAGAAATTATTGCTGAAGCTGGGATGGATTCAGATGCAAAAACTGTTTTATATGATGGGCGCACCGGAGATAAATTTGATAATCGAATTTCAGTAGGAGTCATGTATATGATTAAACTGGCGCACATGGTTGATGATAAGTTACACGCTCGTTCTATCGGTCCTTATTCATTAGTTACTCAACAACCGCTCGGTGGTAAAGCGCAGTTTGGTGGGCAACGTTTCGGTGAAATGGAAGTATGGGCTCTTGAAGCTTATGGTGCAGCTTACATATTGCAAGAAATTTTAACAGTTAAATCAGATGATATTAGTGGACGTGTTAAAACATATGAAGCCATCGTACGCGGAGAAAATGTACCAGAGCCAGGAATTCCAGAATCATTCCGTGTATTAGTAAAAGAATTACAATCTTTAGGAATGGATGTTAAAATTTTATCTGATGAAAAAGATGAAATTGAAATTCGCGATCTGGAAAGCGTAAAAAATCATCAGATTGTTGTTCCAGAAAGTGTTGCAGAATAATTAGCCGCAAGGAGGGTATCGCCTTGGTAGATGTTAACAAGTTTAAATATATGAAAATTGGCTTAGCTTCAGCGGATACGATACGTAAGTGGTCTTATGGTGAAGTGAAGAAATCAGAGACTATTAACTATCGTACTTTAAAGCCGGAAAAAGACGGATTATTTTGCGAACGAATCTTCGGGCCGCAAAAAGATTGTGAATGTGCTTGTGGTAAGTATAAACGCATACGACACGAAGGGATTGTTTGTGAACGATGTGGTGTTGAAGTAACAGTTGCTAAAGTGCGTCGTGAACGCATGGGACATATAGAGCTTGCTGCACCCGTTGCTCACATTTGGTATGTTAAAGGAATTCCTAGTCGAATGGGATTGTTATT
>Ga0153980_1000102_pt1 | contig 50636 bp, 46 predicted proteins | sample TSGA064MetaG_FD_104722 | JGI IMG/M metagenome (GOLD analysis project Ga0153980, IMG submission 104722) | Attine ant fungus gardens microbial communities from Georgia, USA - TSGA064 MetaG | ecosystem: Host-associated > Fungi > Mycelium > Unclassified | place: USA: Georgia, Magnolia Springs State... | reverse complement strand
CATGTATTAGGCATGCCGCCAGCGTTCGTCCTGAGCCAGGATCAAACTCTCCAATAAAGTATTGAAAAGAGCGATAAGCTCATTTTGAAACTGACGAGATTAAAAATCTCATTTTATGATCCAGTCGATCCAAACCAAGGCTTGTCTCTGACTTTCACGTTCATTCTGCAAGCAGAATGTTTACTCACTCGTTGTTCAGTTTTCAAAGATCAAACTTGATAATTTTCTTGCTTTTTCGTCACCATTTTCTCTCAGCGGCGACTTTTATAATATACCATACTTCGTTTGTTTCAGTCAAGCTTTTTTTGAAATTCTTTTTTCGAGTTCTTATCGAACTCATTCATTTCGTCAAAGCATTTAACCAAGCAAGCAAAGCAACGAGATATAATGTACCATATAAACATTGAAGGAGTCAACTACCCAAACAAAGAAATTTTCAAACCCAATAATAAACCAACACCCGGCAATCCCAGAATGCTTACAGTACCTATTGTGGCAGGGTTCAGCGGAATGTAAGTTCCGGTGATCCAACCTGAATAATTAACAATATATATCCCTACCGCAGCCAGTACGAGATGAATCCCGAATGATGTAAAAAAGGATAGCCCAATTCTTTTTCTAAATAAGATGATTATCAGTCCTAGCAACGACACAACAAGCACACTTCCTAATATAAGACTCTTCATACTCTCAACACCTCCATAATTGAATGTCACACCTCCACCTACATGCTCACTCCCCGATTACCTATAACCGCCTTATTAATCCCTACACGTTTAGCGCGCTTCAAATGAATCTGATATTTACGCTCCGCAGCCTCCAGCACATAGATCGCATAATCGATCTCATCCTGCCCCTGTGCCTCTTCAAACTGTCTAACAGCCCGTTCCCACTCCGCCTTGGCTTTCTGTATATCGGAATAAATCTGGTCCTCTTCCATCTCCTTGAGCATTCTTTCACGCTTCTCCACCGATCTTCCTACATTTCGCCATGTAAACATAAGCCATCCCCTTCCTAATCAGCACAGCATATTCTCATACATATCAGGGAAAGGACAAACTTAGAACTGAGCTAAATAATTTATTGAATCGTTATTTTAATCTCAACGACATTCTATGAATTTATCACCATATATCCGTAGTAACGAGAGACTTCACATTTAAGCGACGTTAGAAAGGGGATTAAGACAAAAAAAGAGAGCCTAGTAGGCTCTCTAAGTAATCCAAACTCATCTATTTTTATTTTCTAGGAAAACAATCATTATAAACGCATGCTCTTATTAAGAAACACGCATTGCTATCTCATCTCCCTGCGCCCTTCCAGCGCCTTCGAAAGAGTCACTTCATCCGCATACTCTAGGTCGCCCCCAACAGGCAATCCATGGGCAATCCGAGTCACCGAGATCTCAAACGGACGGACCAGACGGGAAATATACATCGCCGTGGCCTCACCTTCGATATTCGGATTCGTAGCCAGAATCAGTTCTTTAACTCGCTCATCGCTCAAACGGGTCAAAAGTTCCTTCAGACGGATATCATCCGGACCTATTCCCTCCATAGGAGAGATTGCACCCTGCAGCACGTGATAGTATCCGTCAAATTCCTTAGTTCGCTCCATAGCCACCAAATCTTTGGAATCCTGAACTACACAGATTACTGAGACATCCCTGGATTTATCCTGACAGATCCGACACGGGTCAGTATCCGTAATATTACAGCACACCGAACAGTAATGAAGATTCCGCTTCACACTGACGAGTGCTTTGGCAAAATCAATAACGTCATCTTCCTTCATGTTAAGCACATGAAAAGCTAGTCGCGCTGCAGTCTTGGGGCCAACACCCGGCAAACGAGTGAAGGCGTCAATCAGCTTCGCTATCGGTTCGGGATAATACAATCGATTGCGTCTCCTTTGATAGGATCAATTTTAATTAAAATAATCCCGGAATTTTCATGCCGCCTGTGAATTTACCCATATCCTGGTTCGCAATTTCATCAGCTTTGGTCATCGCATCATTGACTGCTGTCATAACCAGATCCTGCAGCATTTCTACATCTTCTGGATCAACCGCTTCTGGCTTGATAGTGATAGCCAGCAATTTCTTATGACCGTTAACTTCAGCAGTTACAACACCGCCACCAGAAGTACCTTGGACTGTTTTGTCCGCCAGTTCCTCCTGTGCCTTCAGCATTTGCTCCTGCATTTTCTTCACTTGTTTCATCATTTGGTTCATGTTGTTCATGATTATTCATCTCCTTTGGTATAGTTATCGCGCCAGGCGCATGTATATCTATTCTTTGATCACTACAAGGTCCTCACCAAAGAGCTGGATGGCTTCATCAATCCAAGGCTGCTTGTTGCCTGAACCGCCGTCTTCATGCTCAGGTTCAAGCTTAAAGTCCTCCTTTGGCGTTTCAGTAGCTCCTTCCATCGCTCCAGTCCAATCTTTGAGCATCATCGTCACAAGACGTGCTGAACGTCCAAGCTGTTCAGACAGCACCCGTTCAATTACTTCGCGATTAGCCTGCTTCTCCGTAGTTTCACGGTGGATGTTGTTCTTAAACGCCACCAGAACATTGTCTTCCAGCACCGATACGGGTTCACCATCCATAAACCAGGCGTGAACAGTTACTTTCTCTTCTTTGACGCGCTGCAGGATCTGCCCCCACTTCTTGCTAACCTCCGCAAACTCAGGAGATCCCTTACGTGCAACGTACTGATCAAGCTGTGCAGGCAGCTTCGCTGGCGAATTGCCTCTCGACACCGGAGCTCGTGTTGCCGGGCGTGAAGGAGCACTTGAAGCAGCCTCTCCCCCAGACAAACCGCCCTTAAGCGCACGATCCAGCTTTTTCTCCAGTTCAGCAAGCTGTTGCTTCAGTCGGTTGATCTCCCCACCATCCGCTGGTGTGGTTGCAGCAGGAGCCGCACCGACCGAACCCATCATCTGACCGGATGACTCCCCTTGAGCAGGAATACTGCACAGTTTAAGAAGAGCTACTTCAAACAGCGTCTGCGGCTGTACCGCATATTTCATCTCACTCTGGTACCGGTTAAGAGTATCAATCATCTGAAACAGCTGTTCCTTGGTGAATGATTCCGCCATATCACGGAACGACTCGGGGTTAAGCACCCGATCCGTCAGTTTATCTGCATCCGGCACCATCTTAATCATAAGCAAATCACGGAAATAATAAAGTAAATTTTCCATGCACTTGTCTGCACTCTTACCTTCATGCATGAACCCTTCGATCATTTGCAAAATATGACCTACATCGCCTTTGAGCAGAGAAGCAGCCAACTTTGCAAACTGTTCGGAAGGAATGCCTCCGGTCATATCCATAACCTGCTGATAGGTTACCTTTCCATCTGTAAAGGAAGAGATCTGATCCAGGACACTAAGTGCGTCCCTCATCCCTCCGTCAGACAAGCGGGCGATATACTGGAGCGCATCCTGATCGGCTTCCATGCCTTCCTGTTCACAAATCAGCGTAAGCCGTGCTGTCTGTTCTTCCAGGGACACCCGACGAAAATCAAATCGCTGACAGCGAGAAATAATCGTTGCCGGAAGACGATGGGGTTCTGTTGTTGCCAAAATAAACATCACATGTGGCGGAGGCTCTTCCAATGTTTTGAGCAGCGCATTAAAAGCCTCTGTCGTCAGCATGTGCACTTCGTCAATAATATACACTTTCTGCCGGACTTCAGTCGGGGCGTATTTCACCTTTTCCCGAAGATCGCGGATTTCTTCAACGCCACGGTTGGATGCAGCATCAATTTCCTGCACATCCATCACAGCACCAGTCGTAATCCTGCGGCAAGCTTCACACTCGTTACAAGGCTCAGGCGCAGGCCCGCACTCGCAGTTTACAGCTTTGGCCAAAATCTTGGCGGCACTCGTCTTCCCTGTTCCTCTGGGCCCGCTAAACAAGTAGGCATGGGAAGTCCGCTGTTCACGAATCGCGTTCTGCAAGGTCTGAATAATATGCTGTTGTCCCACCATATCTTGAAACGACTGGGGACGCCAAGCCCGGTATAACGCGATATGCTCCATGATGCGTTACCTTCCTTCCACTTCGCATTCGAGTCCTTTGTCGTTCCCCCATTATACTATATTCCGGGGTGAATCCAAACTTTATCTGACTCATCATACGTGGTTTTTTTAGACATATCAAAAAGACCTCTGCATACATACAACTGCAAAGGTCTCTACATTTTAATGGTAAGCCGTGCACCTGCTATCGATATTTGCGATCCAAGCGGCACCCCTTAACAATAGCTCGGGCTAGGCGACCCTCCGGCACAAGAGTGATCTCACTTATGGCTGCTTCCTTCCGGACCTGACCAGGTTCATGAGTACTCATTGCGGAGGACCCAACCGTCAACACCACGTTAAGGGACCAAACCTCACATCGACAAAACCTCTAGCAGGAATTCAACCTCGCTGTAGCGGATTGCGAGTTACAGGGCACCGCTACCTCCCCATCTAGCACGGTAAGAAATAGTATAACTTAAGGTTGTCTAAATTGCAACTGGAGCGAAAAGGGCAGCAATATAATCACATGAAAATATATAAAAACCCCTGCCGGAACGGCAGAGGTGATTTGGATGTAATAGACAGACAATCCCCAGGGAATTGCTGAATTAGATTCCGTATTTTTTCTTGAAACGATCAACACGGCCGCCAGCATCGATAAACTTCTGTTTACCGGTGAAGAACGGGTGGCACGCGGAGCAAATCTCTACACGAAGTCCGTCTTTAACCGAACCAGTTTCAAAAGTATTCCCGCAAGCGCAAGATACTTGACCAATCGTGTATTTAGGATGAATTGCTGCTTTCATTACCTTTCACCTCTTTCCGCCCTGAGCCTCAAGCGGACCCAGAGTAAATGGCACAACATCGAAGATTATAACACGGCCTAATGCCGGTTGCAATCCATTATTGTCATGAGGTGATCAGACGTTTCGGACGCGCCATTCCAGCTGGGGGAACATGTGTGTAAGAGCCGATAACGACATCAGGCAGCTCTTCCTCAAAGATCTCAATCATTTGCTTCATGCCCAAAATATCACCTTGTGCTGGAGGAATTAATTCCAGATAGCTCTCCGGGTCTATATTAAGGTTACGCATTTGAATAAGACGCAAATCGGTTCTGCGAGCAAATTCAATCATCGCTTCAATCTCTTCCTCACGATCCGTTACTCCCGGGAAGATCAAATAGTTAATCGACGTATACACACCCTGGGAAGCAGCGTATTTCATCGATTTTTCTACATTGGCCAATGTGTATCCGCGAGGTTTGTAGTATGCATTATAGTGGTCATCCAGTGCGCTGATTGTACTTACACGCATTAGATCAAGCCCTGCATCAACAATACCTCTCATGTGATCATTCAAACCGGCATTAGTATTAATATTGATATATCCCATGTCAGTAATGGAGCGCACTTCGCGGATGGCTTCAATAATCAATTTGGCCTGTGTGGAAGGCTCCCCTTCACAACCTTGGCCAAAGCTGATAATCGATTCCGGCGTTTTCAAGTGCTCCAGCATTAATTCAACGATTTCGTCCACACGCGGACGGAAATTCATCCGAGTCTGCGGGGAAACGAAGCCACTATCATCCGGTTGCTCGGAAATACATCCGAAACAGCCTGCGTTGCAGGAATAGGATACTGGAACTCCGCCTTCCCAACGATTCAGGAAGGTGTTGGATGAAGTCAGACATTCATATCCGAGCGCACAATTGGACAAATGGGTATAAAGACGATTTTCGGGATATTGCTTCGTTAAACGTTTAACACCCGCACGTACGTCATCCCGATCACAGTTCAGCGGATTCCATTGATCTGGATGATCCGACATCCGGGCAGTGACGTAAAACTGACCATCTTTCCACACAACAGCCGAGTAACCGAACAAAGGCAGTTTGTACTCCTTGTCGGTTTTTACATACCCCGGCAGACACAACCGAGTGAATCCTTGCGGAAGCAAAGCCCCAACCGCCTGTGTATCACTAGGCATTGGCAGCATTTCGCCAGTATCCGGGTCCATACCAATCGGACGTGTACTCGGCAGTCCAACCAGCGTTGCACCTTCCGGCAAAGGAATCAGCTCATCCTCCATAATTTCAACGATCATATCTCCACTGCGGGCAAGCCCGTACAGGGATGGGTGATCAAATACATTACCTTTTTCATCTGCGTATACTAAATACATGATGTTCTCCTCACATCTAATGGGTTAAAGCCAAACGACGAGTGTATTGTTAAATCAGCAGCACCGCTGCAAAATTTGAGTTAGATCAACGACGTAATGTTAGGTAGTTGTACCGGACGCCGCAGTCTGTCTTGGCGAGCGCCGAGTCGTAGTCGATCCGGAGTTGCTGGTCGGACTATTGCCAGCTGTATCAAATGCAGCAAGGAACTCAGCATTCGTTTTGCTATTACGCAGTTTTTTCAAGAAACCTTCAACAAAGTCGTGGGAATCATTCATATTTTTACGAATCGCCCAGATTGTATCAAGTTCTTCCTTGCTCAGCAACACTTCTTCGCGACGTGTACCGGAACGACGAATGTCGATGGCCGGGAAAATACGACGCTCGGCCAGCTTACGATCCAGATGAAGCTCCATATTACCCGTACCTTTAAACTCTTCATAAATGATATCATCCATACGTGATCCCGTATCAATCAATGCTGTAGCCAGGATCGTCAGGCTTCCGCCCTCTTCTACATTCCGTGCAGAACCGAAGAAACGTTTCGGACGATGGAATGCTGCCGGGTCAATACCGCCACTAAGTGTCCGTCCGGACGGTGGGATGACCAGGTTGTATGCACGAGCAAGACGCGTAATGCTATCCAGCAAAATAACGACATCTTTTTTCGCTTCGACCAGACGGAGCGCACGTTCCAGCACTAATTCCGCAACTTTGATATGGTTTTCTGGCAGTTCATCGAACGTAGAAGCCACAACTTCCCCTTTAACCGAACGCGACATATCCGTAACTTCTTCCGGACGTTCATCAATCAACAGGACAAATAGCTCAATTTCTGGGTTGTTGGTTGAGATACTGTTGGCGATTTCTTTGAGGAGTAGTGTTTTACCCGCTTTGGGAGGTGCTACGATCAATCCGCGCTGTCCCAGTCCTACCGGGGCGAGCACATCCATAATGCGTGTGGACAAATGGTTGGGGGATGTTTCGAGAACCAGTTTCTTCTGCGGGTACAATGGGGTTAATGCCGGGAAGTGAAGTCTTTCCGCAGCTGCCGATGGATTCTCACCATTTACAGCGTTGACTTGCAGCAAACCGAAGTATCGCTCGTTTTCTTTAGGTGTTCTACACTTACCTGATACGAGGTCACCTGTTCTTAGGTCAAACTTGCGAATCTGTGAGGCTGAGATGTAGATGTCTTCCGTACTTGGCAGGTAATTGATCGGACGAAGGAATCCGTAACCTTCAGGTAGAATTTCGAGCACACCCTGCATGAACATCAATCCGCTCTGTTCAGCTTGTGCACGTAATATAGCGAAGATCAATTCTTTCTTTTTTAAAGTGCCGTAGTAGGGAATTTGATATTTTTTGGCCAGTTTGTAAAGGTCCGTTAGTTTCATTTCTTCCAAATCGGAAATTTGTAGATCCATATAATAACCACCTATTCAATTAATAAGTCCGTGAAATGGATAGTTTCGCTTGATGTTCCGGCTATAAGAGCAGCATCGTTCTGCATTTCTCTTCTGTCCATTGTACGGAATGTAACCGTTATAATGCAAATACTTGTCTTTGAGTGTAAGTTTCCGGGCGGGATAGCCAACTTTCGGCAAGATCCGCTAGTGAGTGAACACGAATACGTGAGGCGTTCGATCCGGGCAGACCGGCTATGGAGCGCAGTTCAAACAAAACCGGGGTTCGGGGAAAAGGAAATGATGTTCTTAAAGCCATATGAAGTCTGACTCAAAAAAAGACCCTCCGGTAAAGGAAACAGGAACATTTCGTCTTATCCCGGAGAGACTGAGAACTCTATTAAAACAGGTTTACCCAATTACTGAAAGGATATGCAGTTCTGTCAAAATAATCACTTGAATACCGTAAAACTCGTCATACAATACAGAATTAATCGGTTTCTCGCCACACATCTGCACCTAGCAGACGCAGATTGGTTACTAGATGATCGTACCCGCGATCAATAAACTCCACGCCTGTCACTTCGGTCACACCTTCACTGACGGTGAGACCTGCGATCACCAGCGCGGCACCGGCGCGAAGATCGGATGCTTTTACCTTGGCCGCATTCAATGCACTGCCTTCAATAATAGCTGAACGCCCTTCCACACGGATTTTTGCGCCCATGCGTACCAGCTCAGGAACGTGCTTGAATCGATTGCTATATACAAAGTCGCTCAGGACACTCACACCCGTTGCCTGTGTCAACACACTGGTCATCGGTGACTGCAAATCCGTCGGAAAACCGGGATATACGATTGCCTTAACGTCTACATGATTGTAGCTTGGTTTGCCAATGACACGAATACTTTCATCCAGCTCTTCAATGCCAACGCCCATCTCCAGTAACTTTGCCGTCAAAGCCTCCAGATGTTTGGGAATGACATTGTCAATCAGAACATCGCCACGCGTCGCAGCCGCAGCGATCATATACGTGCCTGCTTGTATACGGTCCGGAATGATGGAATGACGGCAACCCTTAAGCTCCGACACACCTTCAATACGGATCGTTTCGGTACCGGCACCCTTAATGCTGGCACCCATTGAATTCAGAAGTGTTGCTACATCTATAATCTCAGGCTCTTTAGCCGCGTTTTCGATAATTGTAGAGCCTTTGGCACGAGTAGCCGCCAGCATGATGTTAATGGTTGCACCTACACTGCTTACATCAAGATAAATCTTTGCTCCGCGCAGCTCTTTGGCATGCAAATGAATGGAGCCATGTTCGTTCGTTACGGTTGCGCCAAGCGCTTCAAACCCTTTGATATGTTGATCAATCGGACGAGGCTCAAAGTTGCAGCCCCCAGGTAAACCAATGGTTGCTTCTTTAAAACGCCCAAGCAGTGCCCCCATCATATAATACGAAGCACGAAGCTTCTTCACGGGACCGTTCGGCATGGGAATGGATTTAATATCGGAAGGATCGATCTTCATCTGGCTGCCTTCCCAATGTACACGAGCTCCGAGTTCCTCCAAAATTTCTGCATAAACCGCCACGTCACTCAAAAGTGGCAGGTTGTCCAGCACGACTTCTGACTCGGCAAGCAATGCTGCAGGAATAAGCGCGATGGCGCTGTTCTTGGCGCCGCTTATAGTTACAGTTCCCTGTAACGGACGTCCGCCACTAATCATCAATTTTTCCATAAAGCTTAATGTCCCCCTACGTGTTTTGCAGCCGGTTAACGGCAATACGTGCTGTTGGCTTTCGATGTAGAAATAAGGCGTGAAAATGGAAAGACACCGGCTAGGCGGTGTTCTTTCCACTTACACTGTATGGAACTGGTAAAGAAAAATTACGCTTTGTTGTTGGAACCAAACTCGCGAATTTTACCTTTAACGGTTTCTTTGATTGCATCACGGCCTGGTACGATGAATGTACGTGGATCGTATGCATCTGGTTTAGCTGCAAGCACTTCGCGAACCACTTTGGAGAACGAAATTTGGTTCTCAGTGTTCACGTTGATTTTGGAAGTTCCCAGGGAAATCGCTTTGTCGATATCATGTTTAGGGATACCTGTACCACCATGCAGTACCAATGGAACGTTAACTGCATCGCGAACTTCTTCCATTTCTTTGAAGCCCAAGTTAGGCTCGCCATGGTAAGGACCGTGTACGGAACCAAGAGCTGGAGCCAATGTGTCGATACCTGTTTCTTTAACGATACGTACACACTCGTTCAGGTCAGCGTACATGATACCACCGATAACGTCGTCTTCTTGTCCACCAACAGTACCTACTTCCGCTTCTACAGAAACGCCTTTAGCGTGTGCATATTCAACAACTTTTTTAGTCATTTCGATATTTTCGTCGATGGAGTGGTGGGAACCGTCGATCATTACGGATGTAAATCCAGCATCGATCGCTTCTTTACACTTATCAAAGCTGGAACCGTGATCCAGGTGAATAGCAACTGGAACCGTGATTTTCATGTCGTGAATGAGTCCTTCTACCATTTTAACTACTGTGTAGAAACCGCTCATGTGACGCGCTGCGCCTTCGGATACGCCCAAGATTACTGGGGATTTCTCTTCTTCTGCAGCAGCAAGAATCGCTTGAGTCCACTCAAGGTTATTGATGTTGTATTGACCAACTGCATATTTTCCTTCGAGTGCTTTGTTCAACATGTCTGTCATAGATACTAATGGCATGGTTTCAATCCTCCTAGGGGTGTTGGGTTGTGTCTATGGTTTTTAGCCGAAATCACATACGGGCTTATTATACCACATCCCATGTCAAATACTAAACAAGCATTTGCAAAAATGCTGTGCTTTGCAGCACAGTTTTCATAGACACAGCATGACGACGTCCCCATTTCCAATATTCCCCCGATACTTGACCGAAATACCCTGTATGCCCACCCGTAAACTCTTACAGCTTCACACGCAAAAAAATCCTGTATCTACAGGATTCAGCTGCACTTATTCGCAGTATCATTTCGAAGCTGCATATTGACTGCCACACGCATTTCATCGATATCAAACGGTTTCGTAAAGTGCATGAGCGCTCCAAGATCCGTAGCTTCTTTGATCATGTCCAGTTCACCATAGGCCGTCATCATGATGACTTTGATATCCGGATCAATTTCCTTAATATGTTTCAGAATTTCCAGGCCATCCATACCAGGAATCTTCATATCAAGCAGCACAAGATCAGGTTTGTCATTATTTACTATCTCCAGGGCGATCTTCCCATTAGGCGCTTGGAACGTATTATATCCTTCGCTGCTGAACACTTCCATTAACAGGATTCGAATACCGTTTTGATCATCAACAATCAACACTTTTTTATTTTCCACTGAGTAACCTCCTAGAATTAGGAAAGCATGTACGTCTGAATCTGGATAACAATCCCATAGTCGTCATGATAAGTATTCTACCTTACCCATTGAAATCCTGCTTACATCCCAAAATGCCAAAAACCATTTTCGCTTAACTTTACGCACTAAAAAAGGATGCCCCAGCACCCTTATCGGCTGCCAGGAACATCCATTTATTTATAACTTAATGATCAAAAACTTATTTTCCAGCGCTCTCCAGAGAAGCTTTTACAAACTCACGGAACAATGGCTGTGGACGGTTCGGACGGGAAGTGAATTCCGGGTGGAATTGTACTGCCAAGAACCACGGGTGTCCTGGAAGCTCCACGATCTCAACCAGACGTCCATCCGGGGATGTACCCGAGATAACCAGACCAGCTTTTTCAATTGCTTCACGGTATTCATTGTTGAACTCGTACCGGTGACGGTGTCTCTCATAGACCAGTTCATCATCATAACAAGACATTGCCAGAGAACCTTCCTGAAGCTTACAAGGATACAGACCCAGACGCATTGTACCACCCAGGTTTTCGATATCTTTTTGTTCAGGCAACAGGTCGATTACCGGGAACTCTGTTGCTGGATTGATCTCTGAGCTGTTCGCTCCAGTCAAACCAACGATGGAACGTGCATATTCAATAACGGAAACCTGCATACCCAGGCAAATACCGAAGAACGGAATTTCTTTCTCACGGGCATAACGAATTGCCGATACTTTACCTTCAATACCCCGATCACCAAATCCGCCAGGTACGAGGATTCCGCCTACTCCGTTCAGCAGATCGCCCACATTCTCATCCGTGATATCTTCGGAGTGAATCCAGCGGATCTTCACATCAGCATTGGATGCAAATCCTGCATGAGACAAGGATTCAACAACACTCAAATAAGCATCATGCAAAGCTACATATTTACCTACAATGGCAATCTCCACGGTATGCTTCAGCTTGTTGATACGGTCAACCAGCCCTTCCCACTCGCTCATATCCGGTGCAGGAGTAGTCAGCTTGAGGTGGTTTACCACGATCTCATCCAAACCTTCTTCACGCAGGTTCAAAGGCACTTGATACAATGTGTCTGCATCACGGCATTCCACCACGGCATTTTCATCAATGTCACAGAAGAGAGCGATTTTAGCTTTCATGTCTTTGGACAGCTCATACTCTGTACGGCATACAATGACGTTCGGTTGAATTCCGATACTGCGCAATTCCTTCACGCTGTGCTGCGTTGGTTTGGTTTTCACTTCGCCAGCGGCCTTGATGTAAGGAATAAGTGTTACATGGATGTACATGACGTTGTCACGACCTACATCGCTCTTGATTTGACGAATAGCTTCCAGGAACGGCAAGCTCTCGATGTCACCTACCGTACCACCGATCTCCGTAATAACGACATCCGAACCCGCTTCACGTCCTGCGCGGAATACGCGCTCTTTGATCTCGTTCGTAATGTGTGGAATGACTTGTACCGTTCCGCCCAGATATTCCCCGCGCCGCTCTTTGCTGATGACGGAGGAGTATACTTTACCAGTCGTGACGTTGCTGTTTTTGGAGAGGTTGATGTCAATAAAACGTTCGTAGTGGCCAAGGTCAAGATCCGTTTCCGCGCCATCATCCGTTACAAAAACCTCACCATGCTGATAAGGACTCATTGTTCCTGGGTCGATATTGATGTATGGATCAAATTTTTGAATGGTTACCTTCAACCCTCTGTTTTTCAGCAATCTGCCCAGCGAAGCAGCCGTTATCCCTTTGCCCAGGGAGGACACAACTCCGCCCGTCACGAAAATATACTTTGTCACTATTATTACCCTCCTAATATAAGTACAGAAATTCAGGCGATATATGGTATTATCGTAACCCGTTTCCCAGGTAATCATCGTTAAAAAGAGCAATGGCAGAAATTCCCTGCATCTGCGAACTGCTCTTTCATGCGAAGACCGTGTGTAAACAACGTTGTTCTACAGCGTAGAATGGTGCAAACCTTCCGGAAGCCAACTACCTTGCCTGTCCCTAAATAGATATCATTGCATCGATCCATTTGGTGTTTTGGATATACAAAAATAGACCACGGATTGTTGGCCGGGAGCATGCGGAATTCAAATCATTTTGCAAAATTCTGCCTCTAAAAATACAAAAAAAGTACTCCCGCAGGACGGGGCACTTTTTATAAAAAACATAAATATTTTGTCGCTCATTCATAAGCCCATGCAATAGTTTACCCGTTACCCCGTCTGCTGTCAAGGCTGACTATGTGGGGAAAACCGGTAAACTATCGACGTCAAAAATGACTGTTACTTATCGGAATCGTCGTCAAATTCACCCTCGTCTTCGGACTCTTCTTCATCGTCTTCATCGAGGTCTTCCTCTTCCAAATCGTCATCTTCAACCAGAACTTCTTCATCGCCATCTTCTTCGTCAAAGATGTCGTCTTCGTCATCATCATCGTCATCATCATCTTCGTCCTGATCATCGTCAGCATTATCGAAGTCTTCGTCGCTGTTATAGCTGTCTTCCTCTTCCCCGAAGTCCTCATCTTCCAGATCATCGTCTTCATCGTTGATGATGCGCGGACGCTTCGCACCCGTCATGGTATCTTCCGATCCAGCTACCGGATACCAGCGCTTCAAGCCCCACAGACTTGTACCGACGCAAGCAAAACGGCCATCGATATTAATCTCGGTATATAGCTGGGCGATAAACTCGTTGATTTCTTCATCAGTCATTCCGCGCTGTTTAGCTACCTCATTCATCAAATCACGGTAGTAATACGGCGTATTGGCCGCTTTCAGCACCATAAAGGCGAGGTCCACCAAAGGAATCTCTCTGACCTTTTCTTTATCAATTTTCAAATTGAGCGAGGTACTCACTGACAGACACTTCCTCTCACACAAAATTCACTTTATATCCCTACGAACTGGAACGTTACGTATAACATATCCATTAACAAACCTAAGTAAAACCTATTTAGCCTCAAAAAGCAAGTTTTTATGTATGGATGTCTCATAATTCCAAGAAGCAACTCCAAACGAGCAATGTAGAGATCCGTAAGAGACATCTAACTCGCGGGCATATCGTCCTTTGTGCAAAAAAAGCAACATCATATAAAAAAGACGGAGTCCCCTCCGCCTTCTGACTGTATACCCTTGAAGGATCGCTCCTCACCAGGGTCCCCGCAAGAGCCCTCTAGCCCTCCATCCATCATATGTCCCTGCGCCCGTTTTGACACGAAGAGAATGTGTTTTTGTAAAAAAAGGGCATGTTCCCCATGCGGCGGGATCAACGCATTCATAGAATACCTCAGCATGTTCATCCCGAAGGGGGCTGCCCATTATGGACTATACTGGTTTTCTACATCATTTGGTTGAAGGAATGCAACGTCCCGAACCAGAACAGGGGCGGCGGTACCTGATCCGGTTCGCCAAACCGAAGCAATATGAAGCCTGCCTCGTGGAACTGTCGCGGATGAGGAATGAATTTACGGATCTTGGTATGGTACGCTCTTCCCGGCTGGCCCGCTCCATTATCGCCCCGGTGCATGACCCAGAAGAATTATCTCGCTACAGCGATGAGATTACGGTAGAAGAAGATGTATCCATCTCCCTTCATGCCACCGCGCTTCACAGTAAACCGAGCAGTGCTCAGGGTATACCTTGGGGCGTCAAACAGATTCATGCTCCCAAAGTATGGTCGGTATCCACAGGACATCGGATCAAAATCGGCGTGATCGACACGGGTGCCGATTATCAACACCCCGATCTTCGCTATTCGCTGGCACGCGGGATCAATCTGTTAAACCGCAGTCTGCTTCCTCATGATGATAACGGTCATGGCACTCATATTGCCGGAACCATTGCCGCTGCCAATAGTACGGCAGGTATGATTGGCGTAGCTCCTCGCTCCCTGATCTATCCGGTGAAGGCATTCGACCATAATGGTTCGGCTTTCGTGTCAGACATTGTGCTTGGCATCGATTGGTGTGTCCGCAATCGGGTCGATATTATCAACATGAGCTTTGGCATGAAAACGCGTAGCAAAGCATTGCTTGATGTTGTGAACCGTGCCTATCAGGCCGGGATTGTCATAGTTGCATCGTCAGGAAATGACGGCAAACGCCGCAGCATTGATTATCCGGCACGTTATCCGCAAACGATATCGGTTGGGGCAACCGACAAAAACCGGCGGATTGCCTCGTTCAGTAACCGAGGTTCATACGTCGATGTATATGCACCAGGAGACAAAATTGTCTCATCCTGGGTGCAAGGCAAGCACCATGAGATGAGCGGCACCTCCATGGCGACATCCCACGTCAGTGGCGCCATAGCGCTTTTGCTTGCGAAGCATCCCGGCCTGTCCCCAGCCGAGATCAAAACGCTCGTGAAGCGCGCGACCGTTCCGCTGCGTGCACGCAAGACCTCCACCGCGAAGAACAAAATACGCGGTGGCGAGATTGACGCCCTCAAGCTGATGCAGGAGGGCGGAGGGTAAACTGGGTGCCTCGGGGCCGTATGAACTCGGCCGTGAGGCACAGCAAAAAGTCTCCATGTCCACGCTGCATTGCAAGCGTGGTGCATGGAGACTTTTTTGTCAAAGCCAGAGGGCGGTTGCACACCGCCAGGGCTTGAATTACATTTTGTCCGGTGCGGATACGCCCACCAGACGAAGCGCTGTTGCGATGACGGTGCGTACAGCACCGATCAGCGCCAGACGCGCCTGGGTTTGTTCCGCGTCTTCCGTAATGACGCGCTCTGCACGATAGTAACTGTGGAACAGGGATGCCAGTTCATATACATAACGAACAATACGATGCGGCGCATATCCCGTAGCGGCAGTCGCGATTTCTTCAGGCAGTTCACCCATTTTGCGAAGAAGGTCATATTCATGTTCCGTGGTCAGCTTCGAAAGGTCGATCTGTGACAATGGCAACAGTTCAATGCCTTGTTCTTCTGCCTGACGGTATACGCTGCATACCCGAGCGTGAGCATATTGTACATAGAATACAGGGTTTTCATTGGACGTCGAAATCGCAAGGTCCATGTCGAAGTCCAGATGAGAGTCCATGCTGCGCATGGTAAAGAAGTAACGAATGGCATCAATGCCTACTTCGTCCATCAGATCTTCCATCGTTACCGCCTTGCCGGTACGCTTGGACATCTTCACTTTCTCGCCGTTCTGGAACAAGCTCACCATCTGTGCAATCAGCACGACCAATTTCTCAGGATCATTGCCCAGTGCTTGCATGGCCGCTTTCATCCGTGGAATGTAACCATGGTGGTCTGCTCCCCAGATGTTAATCATCGTGTCGTATCCACGCGCATATTTATCACGGTGATAAGCAATGTCCGGTGTAAGGTACGTGTACGTACCGTCATTTTTGATCAAAACACGCTCTTTATCGTCACCATACTGCATCGTTTTCAACCAAGTTGCTCCGTCTTGCTCATAGATTTCGTTACGATCACGCAATTCGTCAAGTACACGCAACACTTCTCCGTTATCATACAGTGATGTTTCGCTGAACCAGATGTCGAAATTGACACGGAAGCGATTCAAGTCCCGTTTGATCTTGTCCAGTTCTTTCTCCAAACCGAAGTCGCGGAAGTAAGCTGCACGGTCACCTGGATGCATGGACAGCAAAGAATCGCCTTTCTCAGCCACTAGCTCCTTGGCAAACCCTTTGATATCCTCACCGTGATAACCATCTTCCGGCATCTCTGCGTCTTGGCCCAGTTCCTGCAAATAGCGAGCTTCAATGGAACGAGACAGATTAAATACCTGATTACCCGCGTCATTAATGTAGTATTCACGTGTTACATCATATCCGGCGTAGTCGAGGATGTTGCAAAGCGCATCACCCACAGCCGCTCCACGCGCATGGCCCAGATGCAGACTGCCTGTCGGGTTGGCACTGACAAACTCCATCTCGACCTTGCGCCCTTCACCAACATTGATTCTTCCATAATTCTCACCCTGCTCATGTACAAGCCCCAGCACAGGGTAGAGATAACTCTTGTCCAACTTAAAGTTAATGAATCCCGGTCCGGCAATTTCCGCTTTCTCGATTCCAGCTTCAGTCAGGTTGAGATTGGCAATAATCTCTTCTGCGATCTGGCGTGGATTACGCTTGGCAATCTTGGTCAGTTGCATAGCGGCATTGGTCGCCAAATCGCCGTGTGTTTTCTCGCGTGGTACTTCAAGGGTGATGGTTGGTAAATCCTCCTGCGCAACAATGCCAGCAGTCACAATGGCATTGCCGATGGCTGTACTTACCCGTTCGTTAATCGTATCTAATGGATTACGTGTCATGAAATTGGTTCCTCCTGTATATGCAAACTAATCGCGAAATGTCCGGATTCTTCGTCAAAGCGGTAAAATTCGTAGCTCCACGCTGCGCGTGCGCTCAATCCCTGAATGGAAAGCTCCAGCTCCTGTGTATGCGTGGACAAGGTAAACGACATATACGGCGAGCGGTAAAAACCAGGGAGCTTGCGGTTTAACTCAAATGTTTGCTCCGATTCCACCTCGCCGTGACGTATAATCTTGATGGATTGTCCGCCCAGCTTCAATGTTGTTCGAGTAATACCGCCCTCGGGGCCAGCCTGTGGCTCTTCATAACGAACATAGAGCACAGATCCCTTCAATACGGCTTCACCCTGCATTTCCTGCAGTACATCTTCACCTTCATAACGGCTGTGCAGCCGGATCTGAACCGGTCGCATGTTCGACATGAATGTTAACCTCCATTATATTCGAGGCGACGCAAAATCAGGCACGGCCGGTGAGAACAGCCCTTCCTGTATTGTTGTGCCGCTATACGCGCTCATATTCCCGGATAGCTCGCTATCCTACACTCTACTGTATAACTATATCCAGTTCACCCGCTCAATTCAAATCCAAATTCAGAGTTTTTGCCCATCAGCACCAAAAAAAGCAGAGCTACACCTGTAAAGTGCAGCTCTGCCTTGCTTCATTAATAAAGAAATACATTCTGGATCAGGTCCATCGCGGCTCATATGGAAACGGACAGGTCGACTCTACCAGTTTGGCGCGCACCTGTACGAGACAACCACAATAACGGCAGGTTGTACCGTATTGTAACCCTGGACAATCAGCGCAGATGGATAAACGCCGCTCATATTCAGCATCCTCGATGGCCGGACGTGAGCTTGAGGCCAGCTCCACGAGCCGGGCCATCTTGGCTTCACTAATCTTCACATCATATTGATCATTGCACCCCTTGCATGGTTCCCTTTTCCCAGCACTTCTACTCTGCACAGATGAATCCATCTGATTATGCCTTTATAGCGACCACACCAACAGAAGCCGGAGGCAGTACAAAACGCAGTTTGTTATTTTCGAGTGTAATACCCTTCCATTCCGCAGGTTGAACCTGATCCGGCTGTTCAAATGTGTTGAATGCACTATAATCTGCGTGATGCAGAATTCGTCCCGATACAGCAGAAGCGTCCGTTGATTCAATCTGACAAACGACTTCAAGCTCATCCGTATGACTAAGGTTACACGCCGTCACATGAATCACGCCGTCACTGCTGCGAGAAGCCGACAAACTCAGTTGAGGAATGGTCTCTTCTCCGAAAGTGTATCCAGGGCTCTCGTAATTCAGTTCCAACCGCTGCGCATCCATGTGCACCTGATACATATCAAACACATGATATGTAGGCGTAAGCAGCATCTTCTCTCCTTCTGTCAAAACCAACGCCTGGAGAACATTGACGATCTGCGCCAGATTGGCCATATGCACTCTTTTATTATGTTGGTTAAAAATATTCAAATTGATCCCTGCAAGTACAGCATCACGCATCGTATTTTGTTGATACAGGAACCCCGGATTCGTACCTGGCTCAACGTTATACCACGTTCCCCACTCATCCACGATAATACCAACTCTGCCCTCAGGATCATATTTGTCCATAATCTCGGAGTGCTTCACAAGTAACTCTTCCATATATAGCGTCTTTTTCAATGTAGTGAACCATTCAGCTTCTCCGAAACCTGTAGCCTGACCTTTATCCGCCCACTCACCTGTTGGAATGGTGTAATAATGCAGACTGATTCCGTCCATAAAACGACCGGCCTCCCGCATTAACACCTCCATCCAGTGATAGTTGTTGTCATTGGGGCCGCAAGCGATTTTATAAATTTCATTTCCAGAATAATTGCGTACATATGTAGCATAACGACGGTACTCATCTGCGTAGTATTCCGGACGCATATTACCACCGCAACCCCAGTTCTCGTTCCCCACACCAAAGTATTTCAGCCTCCATGGCTCTTCACGACCGTTGCTCTTCCGCCAGTTCGCCATCGGTGATTCCCCATCAAACGTGATGTACTCCACCCATTCCTGCATCTCCTGCACTGTACCGCTACCCAGGTTGCCGCTGATATATGGCTGCGTATCAAGCAACTCACATAGTCTCAGGAATTCATGCGTGCCAAAATGATTGTTCTCTTCTACCCCGCCCCAGTGCGTATTGATCATCCGGGCACGCTCACTTTTTGGACCTACACCATCTTTCCAGTGATATTCGTCGGCAAAACAACCTCCAGGCCAGCGAAGTACGGGAATATGGAGTTTTTGCAGTGCAGTAAGCACATCATTTCGGATACCTTCTGTATTGGGAATAGGGGAGTCCTCCCCCACCCAAATGCCTTCATAGATACAGCGTCCCAGATGCTCTGAGAAATGACCATATATATTGCGATTTATTAATCCTTGTTCCGAATCAGCCTTTAAAATAACATCAACCATAATTCCAACCTCCCAAATAGTATTGTTATCGCTTACAATAACTTGTTTCCGAACAGGATTCAACCGTTTTTATTTAAGCAAAAACAAGCCCCTCCCGGCTTCATTTGTCCGGAAAAGGCTTGTTTTTTTACGCTGGCCTCATCAGGCCAAACAAGTTAAGATTTATACCATTTTAGTTTGAAATCACCTTAAAATTATTCCATGGCATGACGCCATTTACTCGTTTTCAGCGGGCAACAAAATTTTTTGCTTCCATGTTGTTCCACCATCTGTCGTTTCATAAATCGCAGGTGCATTGTCGCTTGTTACGACGAGCCAACCTATTTTGGCAGAAGGAAACGAAATGCGAGAGCTATAACCTGGACCTTTCAGGTCGATATTTTTCCACGTGGAACCTGCATCATAAGAACGCCCAATCCCCACTTTGCCTGCTGCAGGTGATCCTGCAGAGAGATAGGCCGTCTGATTACCAATCAACGCCATGTTCCCTGGATGACCCCCTGGATCTGCGGGGCCCTTCCCATTCCCTGTGCTGCTTGCACCTGGAGCTGGGCCACCACCTGCTGTCGATTGAGCAAAGACCTGTCTCCAATTCTTGCCTTCATTTCCGCTAGCGTAGAGGGAATACGACTGCTGGGACATCCCAGCGTCGCCATACAGAAGAGCCCATACCTGGTTACCACTTGCGTATACATCTCCACCGCTCCAAGTTGTTGAGGCTACCTTAAGCGATTGCGTCCAGTTCTTACCGCCGTTACTAGTCTGCATGATACGGTAACCCGCACCAGGAGCCACTACAATGGCATAACCTTGCTTCTCTGTCGTGAACACAGCTCCACGTGTATTGGCTGGTGTGGAGATTCGATTCCATGTTTCACCGCCATCCTTGGTCAAATAAGCTCCATTATAGGTGTATCCAAAGCCTTCGTTTTTATTGTGAAAATCAATACGTTTAAATTGTACCCCTTTAGTATCCATCCGTGTCCAGTGTGCACCACCATCCGTTGAGCGGATTAGATATGTCGTTGTAGAATCCTTTACCTGTGCCAAAGCAAATCCATTCACATTATTCGGGAAATCAAGTTGTGTGAACTGCCATTGGCCTGTATAGATGGACTGCCAAGTGCAACCTGAATTCGATGTACCAATGAGGAATCCCTCACCGGCAGCCCGTCCGGTTGTACTGTTCAGAAAATCGATATCCGTAAATTGCAGTTGTTGGTCTTCCACACCACTGCCTTTTTTCAACGTAGCTGTTAATCCGTGATCTCCACTTCCACACGTTGGGGAGGATGCAGCAGCGTTAGCGCCAGGTAGAGTATGTACCGGTCCCAGTCCCCAAGCCAATGTTACCGATAGTGCGAGTGCGCCAATCCGTTTCCATGTTGTTCTGCTCTTTGTTGTCATTGTGACACCTCCTTCTATGTTTTTACCCCATTTCGCAGGATTTAACGTAACAATTTGTTTAATTCGCGTGACATTATTGCAATAAAAAAACCACTCATGCCCACATTTTTTATCTCATGGGCATGAGTGGTTCATCATTAATCTCTGATAAGAGCTGAATTAAATGGGATATGTCTTAAAAGCAATGATCACAAAAGTGATACTTAAAATAAGACACAGGACAAAATGCAGTTTATTGTATTTAAGTGTTTTGATGCTAAAGGCAGCATATAACATGGCGAGATTAGCCAGTATGAACGTTAAATTGATGAACAAAGTCATTGTTATTATAAGATTGATGGTAAATATCATAAGTACCGCTATGAACCATTTGGGATACATGCTCAATTGAGCCCGGATTGCATGCATAACAAAAACCCCTTTCCTCTATTTCCATATTATACATAAATATTAAGATAGAGTCATCCCAACTACGTAATTCCGCTTATCGCGTGGGTGAGGTCATATATACAACAAATGGTAGAGGCACAGGAACGTACGTGCTATAATTAATGTTATGGACTTTGAATAACGGTGGATGTTTTCTGGATCACGGCGCAGCTTCCCGAAAGGGGGTGACGTCGATGGTCAATCTTGTGGCGTTGCTTGATGTAATCCGATGGATTGCCGCGACCCTCAGCATTGTACTGAGTGGGCGAAAGCTTTACCGTTGGTTGCGCAAAAAGTTTCGTAGCAAGCGAAAACCCACCTCATAAGGTTGACAGCCTGACGGTGGGTTTCGCTTGAATATTATTCAATTCATGCACGCCGTGGCGGTCCACAGCCCTTCGGGTCCTAAGAGTCTTTACCGTTCCAGCGGTGAAGGCTCTTTTTTAGTATATGGTCGAACCCAATTCCCATATACTTCACGAAAGTAATATATCAATTAATATACTACTGTACTTATGTAGTCAGTATAGCACAGCTTCGGACAGAAGTTAAATTAAGTTAAGTTAAGTTAACTTCTTGTTCCGCTTGGTAGAGCAGTTTGGGATCAAGCAGGAATAGTTAAAATACGGATCAAGCATTGACCATAAAAAAAACGCCCTCTCCTATCCCAGGCTTCAACCTGGCGCAGACAGAGGACGCTGTTATTTTGCGATTACTTCACGAATCCAAGCAGCATTTCACGGATCATCTTCGCAGCCACAATCTGTGTCTGTTCCGTTGGATCATAAATCGGCGCCACTTCCACCAGGTCACAACCGACTACATTTACATCTGATCCTGCGATCATGTGAATGGCTTCAAGCAGTTCCTTGGACGTAATTCCGCCCGCTTCTGCTGTTCCAGTACCCGGAGCTGCAGATGGATCAAGCACATCGATATCAATTGTAACGTACACCGGACGGTTACCCATTTTCGGAAGAGCTTCCTTCATCGGAGCTGCCACTTCAAACGGATAGAAGTTGATGTTCTCCCGTCCAAATTGGAACTCTTCACGGGAGCCGGAACGAATTCCGAACTGATAAATATTTTTGCCACCCATCAGTTCAGCTGCTTTACGCACTGGTGTCGAGTGAGACAATGGCTCGCCTTCATAGTTTTCACGAAGGTCCGCATGTGCATCAATATGAATCAGGATAAGGTCGGGATATTTTTTGTACATTTGCTGAATGACAGGCCAAGTCACGAGGTGCTCCCCGCCGAGACCAATCGGGAATTTGTCGTCAGCCAGCAGGCCACCGATGTATTCTCCGATGACTTCGAGACTGCGTCCTGGGTTACCAAAAGGCAAAAGCAGATCCCCAGCGTCAAAGTAAGTCATATCCACAATGCTTTTATCCAGGTAAGGGCTGTACTCTTCAAGTCCAACCGAAGCCTGACGGATATGGGAAGGACCAAAACGGGACCCTGGACGGAAGCTGACGGTGTAATCCATCGGCATACCATAAATGACCGCTTTGGAGTTCTCATAGTCCTCCGAACTGCAAATAAACACGTTACCTGAATAAGCTTGATCCAATTTCATCTAATAATTCCTCCTTATTTCGTAAGGTCTTCCACGAATTTAGGAAGAACAAACGCCGCTTTGTGCAGACGTGGAGAGTAATATTTCGTATCCATCTCTGGAATCTGCGTCTCGTCCACCTCGAGCGGATTATGTTTTTTGCTACCCATTGTAAAAGTCCACAGACCACTTGGGTACGTAGGGATATTACAACCGTACACATGTACGATAGGGAAGATTTCTTTAACGTCTTTGTTTACCTTTTGAATCAGATCCGCTTTGAACCATGGGTTGTCCGTTTGTGCAACGAAGATCCCGTCTTCTTTCAGAGCTTCATAGATACCCTGGTAGAAACCGCGCTCAAACAACGGAGCAGCCGGGCCTACAGGCTCTGTGGAGTCAACGATGATTACATCGTATTCATTTTTATGCTCTATAATATGCATGTAGCCGTCGTTCACCAGCACTTCAACGTTAGGCTCGTCCAACTTACCGGCGATTTCAGGCAGATACTTTTTGGAATATTCAATCACTTTCCCGTCGATTTCAACGAGAACTGCTTTTTGTACAGCAACGTGCTTGATAACTTCACGGATAACTCCGCCGTCACCACCACCGACAACCAGCACCTTTTTCGGGTTCGGGTGTGTGTTCAGCGCAGGGTGAGCGGCCATTTCGTGATAAACGAACTCGTCTTTCACTGTCGTCATCACCATGCCGTCAAGCAGCAACATATTGCCGAATTCTTCGGTCTCTACCATAGCTAGGTCTTGAAAATCCGTCTTTTCGCTTACATAGGTCTGTTTAATCTTCGCGGTGATTCCGAATGCGGGGGTCTGTTTCTCCGTAAACCACAATTCCATAATCTCTACCTTCTTTCCGTAAAGTTAATGATCAGCCATACCTGACAAAGCACGGGTGCGCTGCCGGTTCGCTCAAGCACGTCCAGCGTTCGGCGCCATACAGCGTTATGGTTGCTGGCTGCGGGAAAGGTCCGCGGTTCACTTCATTATATAGATTAAATTGACCCAGAGCGTACATAGCGTCTGACTGATCAAAGAATCACTGACAATGGGTACTTGTTCGACCTTCCTTGCCTACTGTATGTTGTGCCAAACTGTACCTTTTCATTACCCTTTTGCATTATACGCGATTGACGTTTATACTGCAAAACGGTTTTTTTCTGCAAAAAAGCTATATTTTAAACCGTTAAACAGGTGGATTGAATATCCGTGTCACTGAATTCCCATACTGGAAAGAAAAGAAAGGAGCCCGTTCCATGACCCAATCAAACCAAAAGACCCGCAAACGCGGGTTCCGCATATGGAAAGTCATCAAAAGCCTTTCTCTGCTCGCTATTCTAGGCCTAATCGCCATGGCAGCAGCATTGGTCTATCTATACGCCACCAGCCTGCCACTGGCCGACTCTGATCGCAATTCCAGGCTGCTGGACAGCCAGGGCGAAGTCATCGCCACTTTCTCGGCAGGCGGCAAAGACTCGGTACCGGTACAGTTGGAAGATATCTCACCTGATTTGGTCAACGCAACACTTGCTGTAGAGGATCGCAAGTTCTATGATCATGTCGGGTTCGACATCCGAGGAATGGGACGGGCTGTACTCGTAAACCTGGAACATATGCAGATGTCTCAGGGAGCAAGCACACTGACCCAACAGCTCGCACGCAACTTATATTTGTCTCACGAAAAGACATGGACCCGTAAAGCCAAGGAAGCCATGTACACGGCACAGTTGGAGATGAAATACAGCAAGGATGAAATTCTGCAGATGTACCTGAATGAGATTTATTACGGTCACGGTGCCTACGGAATCGAAGCAGCCTCACGGATGTATTTTGGCAAATCGGCGAAACAGTTGACGCTTGCCGAAAGTGCCATGCTTGCAGGGATTCCAAAGGGTCCAACCTATTATTCTCCATATAATCATATGAAGAACGCCAAGGACAGGCAGAAGGTTGTATTGAATGCCATGGCTGACATCGGCAAAATTACACAAACGGAAGCCGACAAGGCCTATGAGGAAATGCTCTCGTTCAAGCCGGAAAGCGAACGCAAAACCGTGGAAAGCGCACCTTATTTCCGCGATTATATTCGGAACCTGGCGATTAAAGAGCTGGGAATCAGCGAAGCGATGCTGGATCATGGAGGATTGAATATATACACCACGCTGGATCTACGTGTACAAAAAGCGGCGGAAGACGCCGTAGCCAAAGGTATGGACGCCAAAAGCGAGCTCGAAACCGCTCTGGTATCGATCGATCCTCGTACCGGATATATCAAAGCGATGGTGGGCGGCAAAAATTACCGCACCAATCAGATTAACCATGTACTGGCGACTACACGTCAGCCCGGGTCTGCTTTTAAACCCATTATGTATCTGGCTGCCCTGGAATCGAAACAGCTCACCAGTGCGTCCATGTTTAAAAGCGAGCCGACCCTGTTTCATTATGACAATGATCGCAAGACCTATAAGCCCGGCAACTTTGGAGATAAGTATTTAGGTGAGATTGACCTGAGACAGGCGATCGCCGCTTCGGACAACATCTACGCGGTAAATACGATTATGCAGATTGGACCTGAACAAGTGGTGAAGATGGCCAAAAACCTAGGGATTACGAGCAACATGAGCCCGGTACCTTCCCTTGCACTCGGCACCTCACCTGTTAGTCCATTGGAGATGGCTTCAGCATTCTCCGCTATCGCCGCAGGTGGGCAAAGAACACCTCCTGTAGCCATTCTTCAAGTGACGGATGCCGCAGGACGAGTCATCTATGAAGCACCTCAGACCAAGGCCGAGAGGGTCGTTGAACCCGCTGCCGCTTATGTATTAACACGGTTGATGGAAAGCGTGTTCGAAAATGGAGGTACGGGTAATCGGGTATCTGCAACGATTAAACGGCCTGTCGCCGGCAAAACGGGGACGACCAATACGGATGCTTGGCTAGTCGGCTTCACCCCAGAACTCTCAACGGCTGTCTGGGTCGGTTATGATCAAGGCAAAGCCATTTCCACATCCGACGGACGTCGTGCGGCACCTATGTTTGCCCAATTCACGGAACAGGCCCTCGCCAGTGTTCCACCGAAGATTTTTACCGTACCTGATAATGTCGTCAGTGTATATATCGATCCCGAATCCGGTAAACTCGCTGGCAATGGCTGCGCCGAGAAAAGGCTGGAAGTTTTTATTGATGGCACAGAACCGACCGAGGTCTGTCGAAGCGCTTCGGACGACTCGGGTTCAGAGAAGGATAAAAACAGTCGCGAAGTGCAAAACCAGCAAGGAATACAGGAAGAGAAGCATTCATGGTGGAAGGATTTCAAACGCTGGTGGGTAGAATGACCAAAGTGACGTAAATACGTAATGACGTAATTGCGTCAGCATAGGCAAGTTTAAATATTAGCATAGGAGCAAAAGCCCCGAACCGATTATCTCGGTCACGGGGCTTTTGCTTCTTTTTTGAACAGCTTTGAACATTCATTAATTAGGCGAGCGCTTCTTTCAATTCATCCGGAGAAGCATTCCACCATTCTTCGTTATGCGTAATTAGTAAAGTCTTGAGTGCCGCACGATCCTCAGGTCCAAGATCATCCAGCATGAACCGGCGTTTCATGGCATAATCCATGCGGTTCACATGATCGGCCAGCAGTTTCCACCCACGACGCGCTTCTGTATCAATCCACATCTCACACGCAGTTGCTCCACCATAGAATTGCCCCTGCTCGTTACGGTCCACAGCTACCCATACCAGCCAAACCTGGCGTCCATTGGGTACGTCCTCACGGTTGGTTGAAAACTTGATGTTGCGCTCCACTTTGCTCTTTGCATGCATCGCACCAATATCGATCTTGGCTTCTCCGTTATCAATAATAACTGGAGAAAGGTTGTTCAGATCTATGGAACCTGCACCGAAGCCTTTGTGTTTGCTCTTTGCACTAACGATATTCAAGGCAATCTGTTTTTTGCCGTTTTGCTCGTTTTGATCCATGTTTTATAGCCTCCAAGGGTTGATACAAATATTTTAACTAATAATCGTCCCAATGCAAACATATACATGCTGTAGATGCTTGTCAACGGGAGGTATTTAACGATGATTCCACGACGCGCCAAGAGCTGGCTCACCGCAATTATAGCCCTGTGTGTAGTTGCCGGGGGGATATGGCTTGGTCTGGGTTCCACACGCTCCATTCATTCTGACTTGCCTGCGCTCGCCCCGGAATCGGGCAAGCCTACGGCACCCGTCAAAACCCAAACATCTCCGGAAAGTATACAGACACCTACCGCTGAAGTGTTCAGCAACCGCGTAGTGGAATATCACATGGATGTGAAGCTGGTAGACGGGGATGTACTGCAAGGGACACAGACGATAACCTGGACACATCCAGGTAAGAAAACCGTCAGTGAGCTTTATTTTCACATGTATCCCAATGCCTTCTCTTCTGCTGACACTACTTTTATGAAAGAATCCGGGGGGAAGCTTCGCGGTGATGTCATGCCCACGAACGGTTATGGCTCCATGCATATTACAGAAATAAAAACAGAGGACGGGCTCTCTCTCTTGCATCGGATGCAATATGTGCAACCGGATGACGGAAACATGAAAGATACTACCCTCATTAAGGTACGGCTCCCTAAACCTGTTAAAGGCGGTGAGAGCATAACGCTTCGCACCCGATTTGAGGTCAAGCTACCGAAAATTTTTGCCCGCATGGGAACGGCAGATCATTTTGTTATGGCAGGTCAATGGTTCCCTAAACTTAGTGTATATGAACCAGTAGGCACACGAGGTCGGACGACCGAAGGCTGGAATCTGCATCAGTATCACGGCAATTCAGAGTTTTACGCCGATTTCGGTATCTATAGTGTGCGTATTCGGGTACCGGAAACATACAAAGTCGCTGCTACTGGATTCCCAACCCAGCAAGCGGTTGTGAAGAACGGGGAAAAAGTATATCAGTTCTATGCTGATGATGTGCATGATTTTGCCTGGTCAGCCTCTCCTGATTTTGTTTATGCGGAAGAACCCTTCTCTGCTCCCAATGTGCCAGGCGTTCGAATCAAGCTGTATCTCGACCCTGCTCATGAGGACCTGAAGGAACGTTATTTCTACGCCGCCAAAGCGGCGTTATCCAATTATAGCAAGTGGTTTGGCCCTTATCCGTATTCCACACTGTCCATTGTTGTCCCGCCAAAATCGGGGAACGGCGCAGGAGGAATGGAGTACCCTACCTTGGTCACCGCCTTCGGTGCGGATGATTCTACACCTGGTTACGATCTGGAACGCACGGTTGTGCACGAGATTGGGCATCAGTATTTTTACGGCATGGTCGCGAGTAATGAATTTGAAGAAGCTTGGCTGGACGAAGGATTCACCTCCTATGCAGAAGACAAAGTGATGGAACAGGAATACGGACTTATCCCGAATCTGCCTGTACAATCAGGTCTCATTACTTCTCCAGCTTCACTAACACAGGACTCCTGGAAGTTCGATTCCCAGAATCAATATGCCGCCAACGTATACACACGAGGCAAGCTTGTATTACTCGGAATAGAACAACAGGTTGGTGCCAAAACGATGGAGCGTATTCTCTCGACCTATGTAAAGAAATACCGTTTTAAACACCCTACTTCGTCTGATTTTCAAAAGGTCGTGGAGCAAGTAACCCGTACCTCCTGGACCGATTATTTCAATCAATATGTATACGGTGACGGCATGGCTGACTTTGCAGTGGAGAAGATCGCAATCAATCCTATCCTGAAAGACGGTCAAACGTTGTACGAGTCATCCATTACAGTCCAGAAAAAAGGCAGTGAATATAAGAAGGTGCCTGTTCGAATTATGTTTGAAGATGGGAAAACCATGACGAAAGAGTGGGATGGCAGCGAGGAGCGCATTACCTACAAATTGACCTATACTTCCCCTGTTTCCTGGGCCATGACTGACCCGCTGTACACGATTGTGCTGGAGAACCATCATATGAACAATTTTCTGAAAGCCGGACTGGATGAGCCAACCAAATCCCGCTGGAGCATGAGCGCAACCAAACTTATAGAAGCCATATTCGGAAGTCTGTCATGGTGAGGTGGATACAGTGAAAGCGAAAATACGTGAAGGCTGGTTTCTCGTCCGTCAGCATATGTTCATTGCAGCACTTTTATTTCTCTATCAATTAGTATGGGGATACTTTCTTTATCGAATGGTTCAGTCAGCTGTGGTCCCGCTGCTCCTGCGTTATCCTGACCCCGATGCAGGGGAACTCAGTACGATTTTATTCAAAATGGAGAGCCAACTCGGCCTGACAATGAATCCAGAGGTGCATCGCTATTTATGGATTTTAGGGGCTATGCTGCTGCTACGGACGCTAATTAGCCCCCTCATTCAGGCAGGGCTGCTCTACTCGCTCCAGCATTATAATCATTCGGAAGAGCGCATTCCATTCATTCGCGGCATCAAAAATTTGTGGAAACCAATGCTGTTGCTCCACACCATTCGCACCCTATTGCTGCTGCTACCGGCTTATTGGCTCGCACCGAAACTTTATTCCATCCTTATGGAAGGTTTTCATTCCCTCCATCTGCTCCTTCCTGGTATTCCCTATGTTGCTGGCTGGATTGTATACGGGTGGGTTATCCATCATCTCCTGCTCTACATGCAGTTTGGTATCTCAGCTCCTGATGGGGAAGGTGGAGCACGCGGTACGTTTCAAGCTCTATGGATTGCACTACGTCAGGTCATCACTTTAATTGGCATTGCTGTCCTACTGGGAGGCCTTCATCTGTTGGTCTTTGGAGCCTTTACTTCAGCTTCATGGTTATTAACGGGCTTGTCTGGTCTTATACTACAACAGACCTACCCACTTGCCCGGTGCTTGCTGAGCCTGTGGAAGATATGCGCCCATTTCCGGTTATGGCAGTCCAATTCGGTCAAGGATGAATTGCACGGTTAAAAATGGTTACCATCTATATGTAAATTTTTTTTCATCAAACACCTTTAAACACGCAAACCTCGACCTTTCCCCGTCAAAGGTCGAGGTTTTTTTTGCTAATTTTGCTGTTAAACGTTGCCAAAGTGATATACCTCTGTTACAATAATCGCAGTGAGTTTTTAGTAACAACTTTGTAATCTTTACCTTCATATTTGTAACTACTTAAAATTTAATCGTCATTTCTTGATTTCGCAGGTGCATAACTAGCATAGCCAAATTCCTAGCACCTGGGAAGCGGGGGAACCAGTTATGGGTGAATTGATCTTGCAACAGAGGGATCATAGGGGACCTTCAACCGAATCCTTAAGCTAACCTCGCAGGCATTGGAAGGGGTATATCTCTTGTTTAAGAAGAAATTAACCGCAGCTGTACTCAGCATCACATTCGCATTATCGCTTGGAGCAGGCAGCGCATTCGCAGATTCAAAAATGGACCAAGTCATTGATTCAGCAATGGGAACTACATACAAAAGCGGAGGAACAACGCTTAACGGCTTTGACTGCTCTGGGTTCACAAGTTATGTATTCGACAAGCTGGGTATTGATCTGGCTCGCCAATCGAGTTCGCAATTCGACATGGGTGATTCAGTATCCCGTATGGAAATGAGACCAGGTGATCTGGTATTCTTCAATACAACGGGCAAAGGGGTCTCACACGTAGGGATCTTTGTAGGGGATGGAAAGTTTGCACACTCCTCTTCTTCCAAAGGAGTTACAATTAGCGCATTAAGCGAAAGCTACTGGGCTAACCGCTATGTTGGCGCTAAACGCATTATGAGCACGGACGCATATGAGACATTGGCCATCGACTAGGGACAAGCTGAGCAACGTCATGCTGTAACCATAACATTACTGTAACGAAGCATAATAGAACCGTCTGGTACATTCTCCGCAGGAATGTATCCGGCGGTTTTTTTGTGCTTCGTTTCCTTAACGTATTTGGGATAGCTATCAAACCTAAATTTAACTTTTTTAAAAAGCTAATTTTCGTTGCTTTGTCCGTGCTCTTATAATGTTTTTACCCATCCCACTATAATATAAACGAAATTACCGGAACTTTTGTTTCACTTTTTTTCAAAAACGAGGACTTGCCAAATGAACGCCTCTTTTGTAGAGTGAAAACAAGCTTAGATATGGAATGACATATGTATATGACAAATCAAAATTAATATAGCTTGTTCACAATGAGAGGAGCGTGCAGTTGTATGGATGAAGCCCCTGTGACGTTTCACGTTGTGCCCATGCAAGAAGAACATGCGGAGTTCATCTGCGATTGGCAGTATGACCCGCCTTATAATATTTATAGTTGGCTTCCCTGGGAGCAGATGAAAGCACTTGAAGTGGAATTCGGCGATCCCCAGCTACGGAAGGAACAATATGCGGTGGTGCTGGGAGAGGATCAGCAGATTTGTGGTTTCGCTCAATACTTCCCACTTGAAGGTGTCACCCGCATTGGGCTTGGCATGCATCCTGAACGATGTGGTCATGGCCAAGGGACGGCTTTTGTATCGGCCATTGTGAAGGAAGCCATTCGCCGGAACCCCGCAAACGAAATTGATCTGGAAGTCCTGACCTGGAATGACCGGGCCATCCGAGTCTATCAAAAGGCAGGGTTTGTCACGCAGGATACATACGAACGACAGACACCGGGCGGTTTGAAACCTTTTTACTGCATGGTCTATGAAGGTCCTCGTGAGTAAATAGAGCATAAAATCACCCTAAAAAGTCCCCTGTTATGTGATTAGTTCAAAAAATTACCACAAAATGCTATGATGTCACTACAGGTTCCGTTATAATGATATGGATAGTTTCAAGTTAGATGATCTTTCATTCTGGAGGGGACATAAGGGATGCACAAATGGATCATGAGCGGGATATTCTTTGCAGCGTGCGCTTTAGCTATTGTACTAATGTTTACGCTTCCAGGGAAAGAGGAAGTTGCAGAAGAAGCGAAACCTACGATGCCGGAAGTTACAATGGATGCAGGACAGGCTGAGGCACTCGTCAAGGCAAACTGTATTACCTGCCACGGTGATCAGCTTCAAGGGGGCATGGGCCCTAGTCTGCAGAAGATTGGCAGTCAGGACGATGTGGAGAAGATTTATACCACGATTGTCAAAGGGAAAAGCGGCGGTATGCCTTCGTTCAAAGACAAGTTGAAGGAGGAAGAAATCGCGAATATTGCGATGTGGCTGGCGGAGAAGAAGTAATCCAGGATGTTCAAGGCGATCAGTATGTGGCAGGTTGCATGTGTAGTAGTGAGTTGTGGTGGCTTCAGTCACCTCCCACACTTACGCATGCACTAAACCATGCTGACGCTAGATGCACAACATAGTAACCCCGTATTCCTATTACAGGGTTACTTGATTTATCGATGGTCTTACAGAGAAGAGGCTCTTACTCTCCCGTACTGGGAAGTATGAGCCTCTTGGTCATTTCAGGGATGTTTCGATTAAAACATATACCACGCTATGGCTCCACTGATTGCATTGGCGTATCCTACCTACTGACACCTGCCGCCTCTGATTCAGCTAAAGCATGCACAGATTATTGGGTCTTTGCCTTCTGCTCGGCAAGGAAAGCCTGCACTTCACGTGCGGACGGCATCCCGGACTGGGCGCCGAGCTTCGTCACGGACAACGCGGCTGCGCCCATGGCGAAACTTACCGCCGCGTCCAGCGTCTCTCCGCGCGCGAGGGCTACGGCCAGCGCGCCGTTGAAGCAATCGCCAGCGCCGGTCGTGTCCACGGCGCTTACGGCGTAGCCGGGCGCATGGCACGCGCCGGCACGCCCTGCTTGTACGCGGCCGCTAGGTGCTGCCGCGTACACAGCCCCCTCGGGGCCTAGCGTCGTGACGACAGCGGCCCCGAGGGATGCGGCGAGCTCTGCGACCGCCGCATCCACGTCTTCCGGCCGGAGATCATCCCGGCCGGCGAGCACGGCGAGCTCGCTGCGGTTCGGCGTGACGACGTCGACGCACCGCAGGAGCTCCTGGGGCAGACCCGGCACAGCAGGCGCCGGGTTGAGCACCACCAATGCGCTGCCTTCAGCCGCCAGTTGGGCGGCGCGGGTGACCGCAGGCAGCGGGATCTCTAGCTGCAGCAGCACCGCTGCGGCTACAGTCAGGCTTTTTACCGTATCCGCCTCTTCCAGCATCGCAGGCACAACCTGCCCATTCGCTCCGGGAATGACAATAATCCGGTTATCTCCCTTGGAGAGCCAGATGGAGGCCGTACCTGTAACGGTATCATCCAGAATGCGAACTTGCGAGGCATCCGCCCCGCTTTCCGTTAAACTGTGCAGCAGGCGTTCACCGAAACCGTCGGAACCTACCGCACCAATCATCGTTGTCTGTCCGCCCAGTCGTGCAGCAGCAACCGCCTGATTGGCGCCTTTGCCCCCGGCCAAATAGTGCAGTTCCTCCCCGCTCACCGTCTCGCCTTCCTCAGGAATGATGTCCGTCTTCACCACCAGATCCATATTAAGGCTGCCTACGACAGCAATAAGAGGTTTGTTCTGATTATTGTCTGACATGTATGCTTCACTCATTTCCGGTAGTGCGATAATAACCGATCCAGGTTATTCCGACCTCATTTTCTCAAAAGCCTCGTTATATTGTTGTGCTTCTTTAATATCTACAGATGTGATGCCACCCTCATCCCATGATGTGAGACGTAGTGTGACCGTTGTATAGTCAATCGTAATGAAAGGATGATGATTGAATGCTTCCGAAATCGCTGCGACCTCATCCACAAATGCAATCCCTTTCATGTAGTTGGAGAATACGAACTTGCGGACAATCCATCGTCCCTCTTCCAGTTCCCAGCCTTCCAGCCTTCCCAGATGAGCTTCGACTTCCTCTTGCGTAAAAACCATACGTTATCTTCCTCCCCATATGATGGCTCATCACAGACACCTGCCCATGCAGCCATCGAAACCTTTGGTGCTACCCATAGCAACCCAAACGCATAGGTCCACCGCCCTGCGGTTCGCCCGTTTCATGACTATCATCTTACCACGGACAAGCCTCAAATTCCAATAGTACAAATGGCGCTAGATCCACTAACCATAAGGCTTTAGGGAGATTCTCAAACTCAGGTTTCCATGCCAAATAACTTATGCGAGCATACTAAATGAGTGGTACAAAAGTCAGCTCTTCTTCCCCAATTAAGATATGAATTCGGTGCTGATCCTTGTCATGAATGACCACTCCACTTCCTACCGGAATGACCGACTCCTCACCCAGTGCATAGAACAGATCTTCAGCCAGCGCCTCATCTACTTCAAGTTGCTCTGTTACACCAAGGCGCGACCATTCTTCCTCATCCATCTCAAAGAAAACATAGCGGTCCGGTATACGTCCTATAGCCTCTGTCAAATCTGTCAATATTCCTTCATAATCTCGTCCATGCTTTACGCCCATTGGCTTTTCACTCCTATTTAGCCCCTAAGGAGCAGATTTGATCTTATTATACCTGAAAATAACCCTTAAAAAAAAAGGCCATCTGGTCGATAAATACTATACATGACCGTTTTAACTGTTTCTGCAACCCTAAAGGATGCCTAACATTAAACGGATTGCGGTGTAACGTTCGTCCGGAAGCCCGAATAAAGCCGCTTGAAAGGATTCAATTTTATCTCATGGATGAGGTGTATGATGGAAATTTCAACGATTATCGGACTAGTTTTAGGGCTGGTTTCACTTGTATTGGGTATGTTCCTGAAGGGTGCTCCCCTAATCAACCTGGTTAACAACCCGGCAGCCTACGTTATTATTTTTGTTGGTACGGCAGCAACTATTTTCATGGCATTTCCTATGTCTGAAGTTAAAAAAATCCCCAAGCTGTTCGGGGTACTCTTCAAAAAACAACAACTGATTGACCGCGTTTCTCTAATCGGCACATTTATGGACTGGGCTTCCACCACCCGTCGTGAAGGTTTGCTAGCTCTTGAATCGAAAGTCGAAGATATTGATGATCAGTTCCTGCGCGGCGGTATGCGTATGATTATTGACGGCAATGATCAGGAATTTGTAAGTGATGTACTCATGGAAGATATTCATGCTACAGAAGAGCGCCATCGTGGCGGTGCCTTGATCTTCGCCCAAGCGGGGATGTATGCACCAACACTCGGGGTACTCGGGGCCGTTGTAGGGCTCATTGCAGCGCTTGCCGATCTCAGTGATATGGAAAAGCTCTCTCATGCGATTGCAGCGGCGTTTATCGCGACACTTCTCGGTATCTTTAGTGGTTACGTGTTGTGGCATCCAATGTCCAATAAACTGAAGCGGATGTCCAAAAAAGAGATGGAAATTAAGCTGATGATGGTTGAAGGCTTATTATCCATACAATCCGGTGTATCCACCATTGCCATTAACCAAAAATTATCTGTATTCCTGACACCTTCCGAACGTAGACAGTTGGAAGAGAAGGAGGGCTCATCAGGTGAAAAAGGCTAAAAAACACGAACCGCATGAAGAGCATATAGACGAGAGCTGGTTGCTTCCCTACTCCGACTTGATGACATTGTTGCTCGCTCTGTTTATCACATTATTCTCTATGAGCTCTATAGATGCAGCGAAGTTTGAACAGATGGCTTCCGCACTGAGCAGTGCATTGAACGGTGGGTCGGGTGTATTGGATCATACCTCCATGAACCCTACAGAATCCACTACAGATTTGGGCAAAAACAAACAGCAGCCTGAAGATATCACCAAGAAGACACCGGCTCAGATTACAGATGCGCAGATGGCACAGAAAGAGCAGGAAGATCTGGAGAAACTCAAGAAACGACTTGATCAATATATTCAGAAAAACGGTCTCTCCGATCAGCTGAATACAAAGCTGAATCAGTCTGAGCTGAAGATCACCATCAGTGATAACGCCCTGTTCTCCTCAGGCCGGGCTGATGTTAAGCCCGAGTCACGCTCACTGGCTAAAGCCATCTCGAGCATGTTGCAGGAGTTTCCGGAATATGAAGTCGTTGTGTCCGGTCATACTGATAATGTTCCCATTTCGAACAGCCAGTATAAGGATAACTGGGATTTGAGTGCCGATCGGGCACTGAATTTCCTCAAAATTCTGTTATTGAACGAGTCCCTGGACCCTGCGAAGTTCACACCTAGCGGTTATGGAGAGTATCACCCAGTCGCCAGCAACCAAACGGATGCAGGACGAGCTCAAAACCGTCGGGTAGAAGTGTCGATTATCCGGAAATATCAGAGTAACAACACGGCCGTGAAAGCAGTCGGACAAGGTAACTAAAGAATCGTTCATTGTAGCAAACTAATGCTTAAGTCATTCTCCTTCATATTAGGAGAGTGACTTTTTTTCTATCCACTAATATTAAAAAGCGCTGCTTCCCTTTAGGGAAAGCAGCGCCTTGATAATCATCATTTATTCCATATTGTAATCTAGCAGACTGCTTAATTCCGACTTTTCTGCGGGTGTCAGTTCTCTCCAGGTCCCTGTGGCCTGTTCCCCGAGATGAATGTTCATAATACGAATCCGCTTCAATTTGCGAACCTCATAACCAAATGCACTGCACATCCGGCGAATTTGACGGTTTTTTCCCTCTGTCAGAATAATGCGGAACACCCGCTCTGATATACGAGTCACTGTACAAGGAAGCGTCATTTCTCCAAGGATCTTGACTCCTGTGCTCATGCCTCTTAGAAAACTTGGCGTTACCGCACGATCCACGGTGACAATATATTCTTTCTCATGTCGTCCTTCTGCCCTTAGAATTCGATTGACGATATCACCGTCATTGGTCATCAGAATCAAACCTTCCGAATCCTTATCCAGTCGGCCAATTGGGAAGATGCGCTCTTTGTGTCCTACAAAATCAACGATATTCCCTTGAATATGCCGCTCCGTTGTACTCGTTATTCCGACAGGTTTATTGAGCGCAATATATACATGTTTCCGTTTTTCCTTAATTGGCTGCCCATTAATCCGTACATCATCGCCATCTTCAGCTTGACTGCCCAGCTCCGCCGTCACTCCATTAATTGTTACTTTCCCGCTCTCCACCAATCTGTCGGCTTCCCGGCGGGAACAAAAACCTGTTTCACTGATAAATTTATTAATACGCAAAAGGTAATCTCACCTCGTCTAGTTCTCTTCGTCTGTAGGTTCACTGTCCGTCTTATGCTCTTCCTCTATACTCTTCAGTTGCTGTTGAGAAGCTGGCAGCTCGATAATAACGGTCGTTCCCTTGTTCATGACGCTTTTGATATCCATCATGCCCTTATGTGATTGAATAATGCGCTGGCTGACCATCAGGCCAAGCCCTGTTCCCGATTCCTTGCTTGTAAAGAATGGTTCCCCCAGCTTAGGCATTAGTTCTTCTGGAATTCCAGTGCCTTCATCCTTAATTTCAATCCGAACCCGACTATTCTCTTCGTCATGATTGAGTTTAATTCGAATATTACCTCCGTCTGGCATCGCCTCCATGCCGTTCTTCAGTAAGTTAATGAAGACCTGTTTCAATTGGTTTTCTTCACAGTGTACCATAGCTGAATCAGATGAAGCATTCAGTACAAATTCCACACCATGCAGATGCGCCTGACTGTCCAGCAATGATATAACATCTCCCAGAATGAAGCGAATATCCCGTTCCTGAAAATGAACTGCCTGTGGTTTGGCCAGTATCAGGAACTCACCCACAATGAGATTAATTCGATCCAACTCAGACAACATCAAATCCAAGTGACGATGATTAAGCTTGTTCGTCTCTTGTTGTAGCTGAAGAAAACCACGCAGGGTCGTAAGCGGATTACGTATCTCATGCGCAACCCCGGCAGCAAGCTGGCCTACCGTCGTCAGTTTCTCGGAACGTCTGAGCAGTTCTTCCATACGGTTACGGCTGGTAATATCCCTTGATACGCTGATCAGAGCTGTAATCTCGCCTGCCTCATCCCGGACAGGTGCTGTACTCACACTGACTTCGACACGGCTGCCGTCCTTCTTCATCCATGTCGTTTCGTTGGACGTAATGGACATACCCTCAATTAACCTGGCATGCTGCTCCTCCATCTCCTCTTCAGTACCAGGAGGAATAATCTTCAATTTTCGACCTTCCACTTCACGACTGCGCCAGCCATACAATTGCTCAAAGGCTCGGTTTACCCGAAGTACGTTTCCGTCCAGATCCGTAATATGAATCGCATCTGCCGTTTGGTTAATGATCGATTCCAAATGCTCTTTTACCGCACGATTTTCTTCATACATCTGTTTCAGGCGATTCGTATAATGGCCCAAATTACGAATCATGGCATTAATGCGATTCGCTAATTGGCCCAGTTCATCTTTCCTTCTCACTTTCAGACGGAAATCAAAGTGACCATCAGCCACATCATTCACTTTACCCAAAATAGATTGAATAGGACGCGTAATGTATCCGGCAAGCAAATAGCTGCCAAAGATCACAATCTCCAGCAAAACAAGTGAAATCGAGGCATGGCTAACCAGTTGTTCCGATACCATCGAGGATATTTGCTTATAATCCATGACAATACTAATCACATAAGATGACTGATTGGGGGTGAAAATCGGGATGAAACTTTTGAGCACCTTCTGTTCGTGAGTTTCACTGACAAAGGATACATTCTGCCCAGTACGAATTGCCCGTACAACCGCCTTGTGATCCTCTTCTGCGGCACCATATTGATAGGTACCGAAACGAATTGGCCTGTTGTTCAACTTGTTGTGGTTCGTATCCCTTCCGTCATTGCTCATGCTCGAGCTACCAAAGGTCAATGGATTGATGCCTGTAATCTCCAGAATCGAAGGATTCACTTCACGAATCTTATTCAAAATCTCGTCTGGACCAGAGATCTTCACATAATCGTCAACAGCGGCATTATTATAGAAGGGATTGATTATGTAATTCCTCTTCCCATCATGATAGTAACCCCAGATATCAACATCTGACGGATTTGACGTAGAGTATTCGAATCCATCCGACCAAAAATGGTCTAATTTCTGTCCCTGTGAAATCGTAACCTGATGGTTTTCGAACAGCTGTTTAAATGCCTGATACCAGTACGTCATGGATTTGGTAGACAATCCAATCTCCTTTGGATCGGAAGACCGGGTAACCACAATATCATCAGCTGTTTGCTCCATCAATGAAATGTGGGAGACACCAACTTTTTCGCTCATGCGAACCAGGTCTTCATTTGTGATATTATTAATATTCGGGTCCAGTTCTTCCGCTGCCATTACTGAGGCCAGCCATAGATTGTTCCCAATTTGTCGTTTTACATATTCTGAACTGGACTGACTCTGTTCGACAGCGATTGCAATCTGTTTGGCGGTAAGCACCATCTTGGTTTCGCTGTCCTGCCTCAGATTCTCTTCTGTAGTATAATAACTCAGTGCTATATTCAAAACCAAAATAACGAGCACCGAGCACGACATAATCATGGATAATTTCGTTTTAATAGACAACTTTTTCGTTCACCTCTCGGCTTGTACCCTCTGGCGATATATGGCAAAACCTATATCCATCATAACTGTTGTATGTCTATTTGAAAAGGATAATTGGCCCTTGTCCAAAAGTTACCGCTTGGCTGAAAATGGCGAAATCAATTGTATTTTGTCTTTTCCATGCCTACAATGGGAATAACCACTAAAAACTATACACAAATCCACAGGCATGTGGATAGTATGTTCATAACTATGTGAGCAACTCGTTAGTTATCCACAGACTTATACACAACATGTTAACAAACGAATGTGTGTTCGCCGCACAAACTGCTCTTTGGAAGGAGTTTTACATTTTAATGAAGGATGACGTTCTCCAACCTGATCTTTCGCATCTCTCGGAGGAGGCTCAGCACGAGCACTGGATGCGTGAAGCTATTGCTGAAGCGTACAAAGCAGAAGCACTAGGGGAAGTACCCATCGGGGCTGTAATTGTTCAACATAATCGCATTATCGGCCGTGGATATAACCTGCGTGAGACGACACTTGATTCCACAGCACATGCGGAGATGGTAGCCATCCGGCAGGCCAGTGAAGCCATCGGTGCATGGCGACTGCTGGATTGCAGTCTGTACGTCACGCTGGAGCCCTGCCCGATGTGTGCAGGTGCCATTGTGCAATCCAGAGTGCCTCGAGTCATATATGGTACTGCTGATCCCAAGGCCGGCTGTGCAGGAACGCTGATGAATCTGCTGCAGGAACCTCGTTTTAATCATCGAACCGAAGTAGTTGCTGACATCTTGCAACCAGAGTGCTCCACCATGCTGACTCAATTTTTCCGGCGTTTACGCAAAAAATAGAATCTTACATCCATCTGGAAAGGAAGTGCATTCCATGCCGCTTACACTATACGACACACCAAAGGGAATAAGTCTCCGTTTACTTACTCCACAAGATACGGAGGCGTATCTTGCTCTTATTCAAATCACACGTCTTCCCTACCAAGCTGTAGAGCCTATCCGGGATGATGAATTCTATACGCTGCATGCGCAAACCAGACGCATTCAGGATAGAATACAGGCGGCAGAGGAAGGAACAGGTTATCAATTTGGAATTTTTACAATCGACGATGGAATTCTAATCGGTCAGGTTAGCTTGAACAATGTCGTTCAGGGCGTTGCCAATTACGCAGATATGGGATACTTTATTCATCCCGATTACCAAGGAGGCGGACGGATGACTGCAGCCGTGAAGCTCGCGGTGTCTTACGCTTTCCGTGCACTGAAGTTAAATCGTGTTCAAGCGGCCATTCTGTTATCCAATACGGGTTCCAAACGTGTTCTCGAGAAGAACGGCTTTCGTGCTGAAGGCATTGCTCGTAAATATCTCAAGATTAACGGAAAGTATCAGGATCATCAGATTTACGCTGTGCTGGCCGAAGATTTAGGTGAATCTTTACAGTAACTGAATAGACCATGGAAAAACATACAAAGAGCCGCTCAACCCTAAGGTCGAGCGGCTCTTTGCTTTAACTAATGAATCTGAGAACTTAGTATCCGTAAGATGCGTTCATTAGTTCTTCGAACTCATCCATTGTAATAACATCATCGCCAGTGGGAATATTGATTTTGAATGCTGGCTTCTCGTTAATTTTGGTATATGTGTTCGAACCAGTGAATGCAAGTTTAACTTCATCCTTGGTATCAGGTTGTTTAATCAACAGATCAGCAACCAATTTTTGATATACTGGGAAATCTTTTTTGTCCAAAGCAAAATCAATGTGGAACTGATTAATGGTCAGTGTATCTTTCAATTGATCCAGATCTTTAGCCATTTCAGCTTGATCTGCTTCAGTGATTTTCAGATCCTCTTTAGCTTTGTCGATATCTGCCTGACTCATTTGCAACATGTCACGATACTCTTCTTTAGAGATGATATCCAGTACTTTAGGCAATGCTTTGGTTACCAGGACAGTAACGGCTTCCTTCACATTGTCATTGTTGACCGAAAATTGAACGACTTGCTTGGCATCCAAACCTTCTGGAAGTTGTGCATCCTTCACGTCCAGGTTTTTAAAGAATTTATCCTGATCGTACTCGCTCAGAACCGCATCCATAACTTCATTGCTCAGCTTTTGTGTTTTCGCTGCATCCATAGCATTTGGATTCCATTCCGTTCCTTCTTGCTCAGCCAGTTCTTTCAGATCCAGCTCTAGGAATTTACCAACAACCGTTTCCGGAATCGGGAAGAACGGAATACTTGGCACCTTAACATATAACTTCTCAGCAGTCATAACCATTGGAATGGTAAATGTCATACCCATATCGCCTTTAAGCTCAATACCTACCGTCATTTCGGTCTGCATTGGCTCGCTTTGGTATACACCAGTTACATTTAACTGCGCATCCTTCAGCATGCTCATAAATTGAGACATCGTTGGATCTTGTTGTGACTCGTCTGCAGCTTTATAGCTCAATTCATTAATAGTGAAATTAGAACTCATCTCATACGAAGTCAATTTGGAAGCATTGGCTGCCGCCGTCTTCAATGCCTCTTTTGGCTCTTGCTTGCTGCTACATGCTGTCAGTGCCATGGATACGGTTAACAGCAACGTAAGAAGAAGCGCCCCCATACGTTTAGTCATTTGTTTGTTTCTCTCCTCTCGTGATAACCCCAAAAAAATAATTCAATATCAATGATATACCATTTATTCTGAAACGGAAACACGATTTGGGAAATTTGTGAGCTTTACTCTCTAAATTGGCTACAAAGACCTATGTAAGCTTTAAATATCAAAGGTTTGCTTCTTAAAATTATGTATGAACGCGCAAAAACTCCGGATATGGTAACCGGAGTTTTGGTTATGGTTATGGTTATGCATTTTATATGTGCTGGGGAGAGGAGTGTTTGTCCGTTTCAGGTTTACCCCTGAGGGTTGTGGTGGTCCACATGATTTTGGTTTTTCACCTTTTTGGAGCCTGACAACGGCTCCTGCATGGAAGAATGCTTTTCAGGTTTTCTGTGCTGCACAGCAGCCTGAGCTTCAGGCACAGGAGTTGTTTTAGGTTTGCTCATGTTGTTTCCCTCCTCTTCATTGGATTAGGAATGGGATGGGTCCATATCTTCCGTTTTGTCATGATTCATGGAATCCTGATGCCGACGGTCATTCGAGTCCTGTTGAATTTGCTGGGCATGGTGACTATTCACAGGGTTCTGATTCAGATCTGCAACGACATTTTGCAAGTTTTTATCAGTTCCGCCTTTGGCTTTGCTCACGTATTACCACTCCTTTGACGTTTGCCTACTGTCTGGTTTTGGATTGCAACGACTGGGCACATTCATGAATATGACGCGTGTAATCCTGAGCCAATTCCTGTATGGGCTCTGTGCGCTCATCCGTCGTCCTTCCATCGCGCTCCACATCAATCAGCTGTACACTGACCTCACGAGAATCCACATAGGCACACTTGAAATCAAAAGAGTACATCTGGTGCCCCGCTGTTGCGATGTGAATTCGAATAGCCTGTTGATCAGCCTCGTCAGCCATAACCTGAGCCCGATCTCCGACATTTAGAACTTCGGGCAATCTTTCCTGCCAAGCACCAACAAGCTCCGTCTGATCTATGTTTAATTCGCGGTTCATCTTACCACCTCCACTCTTATATAAAGTGCGGCGATTCGGTTGTTTTTATTCATCACTCAAATAATGAAATAAACTGATTATCTCTCGTAAAAATGCTCTGGAAATACAGCGTGTATATAGATGCATGAGATGTATAAATAAATGCAAAAAAGGACCCGAGCTTATCGCTCGAATCCTTATCATAATTGTAGTATGGCGGAGAGGGTGGGATTCGAACCCACGTGGAGTTGCCCCCTAACGGTTTTCAAGACCGCCCCGTTATGACCGCTTCGGTACCTCTCCAGGACATTAACTTTTATAAACTTGCCACGAAATAGATCATACCATAATTGTATGGCAGAAAGCAACCTTTTTATATGATTTATTTTTCGATACTTCAAAAAGGAAATTTCCACCTACTACCTACTGTAAACATTGCTACCTGACGATTGATATGGGTGTTCAGAATCGGTTCAGCCCTGGAGTTTGATCAACTGATCTCCATGCTTGCAGCCCAAAAGGGTTTGCCATTCAAAAATTTATTCAAGCGAAACCCGAAACGGACTTCCTTTTCATATAAGATTGCAACTGGTCTGGAACGGAAGCAGGAAATGGTCGTTCATTTCCAAATTTCCTTTTCTCTTTACCCAAGAGAGCATAAGGTATCTAACCACGCGGGATCACTCCGTGCATTTACAACATGGGACTGGCTGTCTCGGCATGAATTTCCTCAACAAGGAAGAAGTCATGCTGACGAGACTAGAACAGATCGAGATATCCTACCAGGACCAAGACCCTATCTCTCCATAGGGCCACAGCCCAAGTCCAGGCTCTGACATCACTCAGTTTGCTTCAAGATACATTCGGGACATCCTTTGAACCGGAAAAAGCAGCAACCACAGACGAAGCACTTATGATTTTGGTGCGCACCCTGTGCTCCATTGAGTATGTGAACTAATAATACGCTTTCGCTTAGGAGATAATCATGGCTAACCTATCGTCTTCATAAACAATAAACTACAAAAAACCGCCTCCCTATGAAAATGGAACGTTCTAAACTTCCATTTGTCAGGAGACGGTTTTATATTCATTCAATTAGTTGAACATCTTAGGATCGACGGGCAATCACGCTGACTTCGCCCATGTAAGGACGAAGTGCTTCAGGAATAACCACTGTTCCATCTTCTTGTTGATAGTTCTCCAGAATAGCAGCAACAGTACGCCCCACTGCCAGTCCTGATCCATTTAACGTATGGACAAATTCCGGTTTCGCTTTTGGCTCTCTACGGAAACGGATATTAGCTCGACGTGCTTGGAAGTCTTCACAGTTGGAGCAAGACGAGATTTCACGATACGTATTGCTTTCCGGCAACCAAACCTCAATGTCATATGTTTTGGCAGATGTGAAGCCCATATCTGCTGTACACAACGTCAGAACACGGTAAGGCAGCCCCAATAATTGAAGCACACGTTCCGCATTTAGAGTCATGTTCTCCAATTCCTCATAAGAGGTCTCAGGAGAAGACAGTTTCAACAACTCAACTTTATTGAACTGATGCTGACGAATCAAGCCACGTGTATCCCGTCCAGCAGAACCTGCTTCAGATCGGAAACATGAGCTGTATGCTACAAAGTGTTTAGGCAGCTGGTCAGCATTCAAAATCTCTTCGCGATGATAGTTCGTTACTGGAACTTCAGCAGTAGGGATCAAATAATACTCGGTATCTTTCAGCTTAAACAGGTCTTCCTCGAATTTCGGCAGTTGGCCAGTTCCAAACAAGCTGTCACGGTTAACGATGTATGGAGGCAGAATTTCTTCATACCCATGCTGATCGCTGTGCAGATCCATCATAAAGTTGATCAACGCACGTTCCAAACGTGCACCCAATCCTTTATAAAAGGTGAACCGGGAGCCTGTTACTTTGGCAGCCGCCTCAAAATCAAGAATGTCGAGATCCTGAGCAATTTCCCAGTGTGCTTTTGGTGTAAATGAAAAGGACTTCGGCTCTTCCCAACGACGAATCTCCACATTATCATCTTCGGACGCACCAACAGGTACACTCTCGTTAGGGATGTTCGGAATCGCCATAGTCAGATCGTTGATCTTCACTTCCAACTCACGCACTTCTTCATCCATTGCTTTGATTCGATCGGAGACTTCACGCATCTCAAGGATCAACTCGTCCGCATTTTCACCACTCTTTTTAAGCTTGGCAACTTCTCCGGATACTGTATTCCGTCGACTTTTCAGGTTTTCACTCTCTTGCAGCAATTCGCGACGCTTGGCATCCATGTCCGTGAATCCGGCGATTAGATCAAGCGATTTGCCACGTTTCGTCAATGCTTCTTCAACACGTGCATACTCATTCCGCAATATTTTCACATCAAGCACTAGATACCCCTCCTAAATAACACCACAAAGTAGAAACTTCCTTATTAACTCCTGTAAAAACTTTGCAGCCTTATAACTTCATCATTTCTTAATGGTAAAAACAACCTATGGCCTCCGGTGCTGCCCTACGCTGCGATTCCCGCTTTGAAAGCAGATACGGGCAACATCAGGCATCTGACCAGACAGCACCTTGCCAGCAAGCCTTATGAGCATCTGGAGGACTGATCCGGTTCACCGGCAGTCATAGGTTGTATATCAATCACTATTGGTTCTGTACAGACTGTTTATACGACCTAGCCATGTCCACAAAGTAAGCATGCAGTCGATAATCATCTGTCAGCTCAGGGTGATAGGAGCATGCCAGCAGATGCCCCTGGCGAGCAGTAACAATCTCATCCTTGTAAGTGGAGAGAACCTCTACCTCTTCTCCTACACTCTCAATCAGGGGTGCCCGGATGAACACAGCCCTCACCGTCTCCTCAATGCCTTTTACCGGGAGATCCGTTTCGAAGCTTTCCCTCTGCCGTCCAAATGCATTTCTGGAGACGGTCATATCCATTAGCTCCAGATGAGCTTCCTCTTGTCCTTCAATATGTTTGGCCATAACAATCAAACCAGCACAGGTGCCGAATACCGGTTTACCCTCAGCAGCGAATGCCCGAATGGCCTCCATGAAACCATATTTACGCATCAGTTTGCCAATCGTGGTGCTCTCACCGCCAGGAAGAATCAACCCGTCCAGCTCCTCAAGTTGCTGAACCTGTTTGATCGCCAATCCTTCTGCTCCAGCCCGTTCAATACTACGAATGTGTTCGGTGACTGCCCCTTGAAGTGCTAAAACGCCGATTTTCATCTAAATCAACCTTTCTCTTACCAGTCGCGATCCTGCATGGGCTCGGAAGGTGCAAGTTTGGAATTGGTATCGATCACGGAAGCACCTTCGCCAATCCGGCGCAACGCTTCACCCAAGTCCTGACGCCACATAATGTCCGATCCGCGCTTTGGCACCTCTTTTAACGCGTGCTATTCCCGTTTTCATACCCCAATCCCGCCATAATGGATGTGTCGTTCTTGTCCATGAACAGGATGTGGAATATGCAGTGTCAGTTAGAAGAACAATAGGCTTTTTAACTGATTCATACGTAGAATTCTAACTTGATATTTTACCGGAAAAATTGTAAATATACAATCCATCCAGTCGGAATTACTTGTATTTTGTCAATGGTCTAACGACACTATATTGAAAATATCATATTATCCCGTCTTCTTTCACCATGTCTATTAGAACAGATTTTTGATGCCATCAAACAGATCAACGAAGAAATCTTTCACTGCACGGAAGAAGAGACGGAACCAACCGCCTTTTTCTGCTTCTTCTGCGGTAATAAGGTTCACTGTTTTCTCTTGTGGCTCAATTCCCTCTGCTTTGTACGTATAAGTAACCGTACCAACCTTAGTTCCGGCCTTAATTGGAGCAACCAACTTATCAGCTTCAGTTACATTCGCTTTAAATGTCACGTTCAGGTTTTGAGTACCTTTAGGTACAACGAAACTTACTGCATTATCCGTCACAACAGGTACTGTTGTTTCCTTCCCTTTTTTCAAAGGTACAGCTTCCCAGCCTGTGACTTTAGTTTTGGCAGCAACCGCCTGTTTCACTTCAAAATTGTTGAATCCGAAGTCCAATACTTTCTTCGTTTCTCTGAAACGCGCTGGCTCCGAATCGGTACCCATAACCACACTGATCAGACGCATGCCATTACGTTCAGCCGTACCGGTAAAGTTATTCCCAGCGTTCGTGGTATGGCCCGTTTTCATCCCGTCCAGACCCTCATAGGCATAGCTTTTGAAGTTGGTTATATTTTTATTCGCTTCCAGCATCCAGTTATAGTTAATAATTGGATCTTTGTCGTTGGGACGGAATTTATAGGATTGAATGGTTGTAAAATCTTTGTAATCCGGGTGATCCATGATGATATATCTGCACAAAATGGCCGCATCCCGTGCCGACATAACGATTTCCTTATCTTCAGTTGGGCGGAAATCCGCAGGCATATCTGCACGATCCAGTCCTGTGGAGTTGATGAAGTAGCTATCTTTCATTCCCATACGCTTTGCTTCATCATTCATCATTTTCACAAAGTCTTGTTCGGATCCTGCCACATGTTCAGCCAAAGCAACCGTTGCATCATTGGCAGAACCAACAGCCATAGCAATGTACAGATCCTTGACTGTATGTTGGTCACCTTCTGCGAGGAAAATCCGTGAGCCAGTACTTTCCGCTGCGTTCTTTTTGACTGTAACGACATCATCCCAGTTTAATTTCCCCTGTTTGACCTGTTCAGCCACAATATATTCAGTCATCATTTTCGTCATACTGGCAGGCGGCATAGCTTTATCCGCATTAACATTGAGTAGAATCTGACCCGTTGAAGCCTCCATCAATATGGCTGACTTAACATCGAGACCCAGTGAGTCTGCTGAAGGGATGTTCACGGCTTTTTCTGTCTTCGTTGTTGTAGCTGCTGCGGTCAACACTTGTCCTGAATCGTTTGCAGCAGCCATAACAGGCATTACTGCAGACATGCAGAGCATATTAATCAGCATAACCGAGGCTACGCTTTTTTTGAGCATTTGACGTTTTTTCTTATTCATTTGTTTGGCTTTCAATGATGAATACTCCCTTCGGTCCGAAGCTTTCTATTGTGTGCTTCAGTGCAGCTTGAGCTGCCATATTTTCTTAGTCCCTCTCAGGTGAAGATGATGTGTGTGATGTGTCATATATGCGCTGTATCGAAAGAGCAATGTCATTGCTCCTAAAGTTCGAATCGATTGTCACTTAGTTAGCATTAAATGAAATGCTTATGTAAAAGGACGTCCGCGCTTCTTTTTTCGCTGGGCAACCTTCAACCTTTTTTATCAATTAAAATTCATTGTCGGAAGCAGTTTCATAGACTCACGTCAAAAAACCGCCGCAACGCCCTAATCCATTAAAGGATCATCACCGCTTGTTCTATTCTATCACAGGGGTATCCGCAAAAAAAGACAGGCCCGGCGAAAATCGCCAAGCCTGTCTTGGAAATGATTAACACAATTCAGATTACAACGAGTAGTTAGGAGCTTCTTTCGTAATCTGTACATCATGCGGATGGCTTTCACGAAGCCCCGCGCCTGTAATACGAATAAACTGAGTATTGTTACGAAGCTGCTCCAAACTGCTTGTACCACAGTATCCCATACCTGAGCGTAGACCACCAATCAACTGATGAATCGTATCAGACAAAGGACCTTTGTATGCAACACGTCCCTCAATTCCTTCCGGAACCAGTTTCTTGTCATCATCCTGGAAGTAACGATCTTTACTTCCTTGTTTCATCGCAGCCATTGAACCCATACCGCGGTAAACTTTGTAGCTACGTCCTTGGAAGATTTCCGTTTCTCCCGGGCTTTCTGCTGTACCTGCAAACAAGCTCCCCAGCATAACTGCATGAGCACCTGCAGCAAGAGCCTTGGTAATCTCACCAGAGTACTTGATACCACCGTCAGCAATGATTGGTACGCCATATTCACGTGCTACATTTGCACAATCGTATACTGCTGTAACTTGAGGAACACCAATACCAGCAATTACACGAGTTGTACAGATGGAACCTGGACCAATTCCCACTTTGACAACGGACGCCCCAGCTTCGATCAATTCACGGGTTGCATCGCCAGTAGCAACGTTACCTGCAACAATGGTCAGGTTCGGGAAACGCTCGCGCAGCTGACGAACCGCATCAATGATGTTAATGTGATGTCCGTGTGCCGAGTCTACCGTAATCAGGTCCACACCGGCTTGAACCAGTGCATCAGCACGCTCAAAGGTGTCTTTGGAAATCCCAATCGCTGCTCCAACCAGCAAACGTCCTTGTGCATCTTTAGCTGCGTTAGGGAATTGAATTGCTTTTTCGATATCTTTAATAGTAATGAGACCTTTCAGTGTGTTCGACTCATCTACTAATGGAAGTTTTTCGATTTTATGCTTCTGGAGAATGCCTTCTGCTTCTTGCAGTGTAGTACCTACAGGCGCAGTAACCAAATTCTCACGAGTCATGACTTCGCTGATTTTAATGGAGAAGTCATGGATAAAACGCAAGTCACGATTAGTCAGGATACCAACCAGCTTTTGATCTCCTTCAACAATCGGTACACCGGAAATGCGATATTTCGCCATAACCGACTCTGCATCAGAAACCAGATGTTCCGCTGTCAGTGAGAACGGGTTGGTAATAACACCACTCTCCGAGCGCTTAACCCGATCCACTTCCTCCGCTTGCTGCTCAACAGACATATTTTTATGGATGATACCAATACCGCCTTCACGGGCAATGGCGATAGCCAATGTAGCTTCAGTAACAGTATCCATACCAGCACTAATCAAAGGAATATTCAGTTTTACGCTGTCACTCAAACGAACAGATACGTCCACTTCTTTAGGCAGTGTCTCGGATTTCCGGGGCACCAGCAGTACATCGTCGAAGGTGAAACCTTCCTTACCAAATTTATCTTCCCACACGCGGGCGTTCCTCCTTATGTTTGCTCAGCTTTACGGTCCAAAACCCGAAGATCTCAGGCTGTATTTTATGCCGAAAATACGTTTTCTGAAAAATTTATTATTGCCATCTTAGCAAAGCGTTATTTAGACTGTCAAGGGAAACTCCCTGGTTATATTAGGTGTATTGTCTGATGCATACAACTGTATTTGTCATACGGACAGGATCATTCTATATATAAAAAAACGCCACTCATATCTAGAGGCGTTTATCTATGTAAATCACATAGCTCACTGTTCCTAGGTCAATAGCTACTCCTGCACTTGTATTATAAACAAATAAAAACCACCACCGAATAACATCGGCAGTGGTTCTTTGCTTGGCGGCGTCCTACTCTCCCAGGACCCTGCGGTCCAAGTACCATCGGCGCTAGAGGGCTTAACGGT
>Ga0153980_1000101_pt1 | contig 51391 bp, 48 predicted proteins | sample TSGA064MetaG_FD_104722 | JGI IMG/M metagenome (GOLD analysis project Ga0153980, IMG submission 104722) | Attine ant fungus gardens microbial communities from Georgia, USA - TSGA064 MetaG | ecosystem: Host-associated > Fungi > Mycelium > Unclassified | place: USA: Georgia, Magnolia Springs State... | reverse complement strand
TTTCTAAGTGATCCCGCTGGGATTCGAACCCAGGACCCATACATTAAAAGTGTATTGCTCTACCAGCTGAGCTACGGAATCGTACTTCTTTTTGAACTACCGTTCCTTGTTTGAAGTGATGCAAAGATAGGGTTAATCTTTATTCTACGCAACTATTTCTGCGATAAAAATGGCTTTAATGTGATTAAACCTTCATTTTTAGTAGTTTATTTTTTATTGCTAGGACAGGAAATCGCGATCTTCATCGGATAATTTGGATTTTGGCTCTTCATTATTCTCTTCCGATTGGTCAAATATTGCTGTGCTTTCCTGTCGTTGTTTCTTTTTACCGCCCCTTAGTAAAAAAGCAAAAATAGTACCCATCACAAAAAAAGCCAGCAGAAGTTTCCATAATGCTATCTTGCCCTCCACAAAGAAATCAATATTGACAGTTTGTGAATTTTTGACGCAAACCAGCGTTACGATGACCGACAAAAGTATTAAGAGTATGTTGCGCATAATGATGATAAATATATGTCATTAGGAATAGCGAATATAGTTAATTATCTATTTTCGTTGCTATCAAACGCCTTTCTTTTTGTTTACTTCTTATCTACTTCTATTGTTGCACGGTTTAAGCGTAGTGAGTTTAAAATCACGGATACGGAACTAAAGCTCATTGCAGCAGCAGCTATCATTGGTGATAATAGGATGCCAAAGCTCGGATAAAGAAGCCCCGCAGCCAAGGGAATGCCCAAAATATTATAGATAAAGGCAAAGCCTAAATTCTCTTTAATATTTCGGAGTAGTTTCTTGCTCAATATTTTGGCTTTGGCGATTCCTATTAGGTCGCCCTGAAGCAAGGTCAGCGATGCACTTTCAATTGCTACATCTGTTCCTGTTCCCATGGCGATACCGATATCGGCTTGTGCAAGGGCAGGGGCATCGTTGATACCATCACCAGCCATCGCAACAACATGTCCTTGTTCCTGTAAACGATGTATTTCCTGCAATTTATCTTTCGGTAATGCATTTGCTTTGAAATGCCTGATCCCGACTTGCTCCGCGACGGATTTTGCCGTATGTGCATTGTCACCTGTAAGCATAATGACATCGACATGATGCTGAAGCAGGTAGTGTATGGCCTGTTTGGAAGAGGCCTTGATCTGATCGGAGATACTAAAGTAGCCAAGTAAATCATTTCCTTTTGATAGATAGGAAACGGTTTTGCCATGAGATTGGGCTGATTCGACTGCCTTGCGTATCTCGTCCGGAATGGTCACCTGCATGGATTCCATCAACAGCTGATTGCCGAGAGCAATCAACTGGCCATGTATATCTCCCTTGACACCTTGTCCAGAAATGTTTTCAAAGTTAGCAACTTGTTGCTCTATTTTAGCGCCTTCCATTTTGGCCTTTTCAATAATAGCCTGTCCGAGTGGATGGGTACTGTTGCTGTTGAGGGAGGCGGCCAAAGATAATATTTCGTTGATATTGCTGATAGGGATGGGTTGAACGTCATCAACGGTGGGTTTGCCTTCCGTTATTGTTCCCGTTTTATCCGTTAATACAACATCGACCCTGTTCATTTTTTCCAAGGCACTCGCATCTTTGATCAATATACCATTTTTGGCTCCCTTGCCGACACCGACCATAACGGACATCGGTGTTGCCAGACCAAGGGCACAAGGACAGGCAACAATAAGAACAGCCAATGCATTGGCAAACCCATAAGCTAGTGACGGCGCAGGTCCCCAGATCCACCAGACAAAGAATGTCAACAAAGCGATCACAATTACGATCGGAACAAATATTTCAGATACCTTATCCGTAAGACGTTGGATTGGCGCTTTACTTCGGCTAGCGTCATTGACCATCTGAATGATCTGGGCCAATAGGGTGTCCGATCCAATACGTTCCGCTTTCATCAGAAAACTCCGTTCCCCATTGATTGTACCAGCGCTGACCTTGTCACCTTCCTGTTTTTCGACAGGTAGGGGTTCACCCGTTAGCATAGATTCATCAATATTTGTGCTGCCGCTGGAAATCTGACCATCGACAGGAATCTTATCTCCGGGTTTTACTTTCAGGGTGTCACCGATCTTAATTTGATCGACTCCAATTTTTACGTCAACCCCATTTTCGACTCGAGTGGCGTCAGAGGGATTGAGCTTAATGAGTTCTTTGATTGCTGAATTTGTTTTGGAATGGGCTTTAGCTTCCATCACCTGACCTAGGAGAACTAATGTTAGGATGACAGTAACGGACTCAAAATATAATGCAATATGGCCGTGGTGATTTTTTAGGTCGGCCGGAAAAACCTGGGGGAAAAACAGACCGACAAGGCTATATACAAACCCTGCACCCGCGCCAAGGGCGATCAGGCTGAACATATTTAAACGCCGGGTTGTGAAAGAAACCCACCCACGCTGAAAAAATGACCAACAGGTGTAGAAGGTAACAGGCAGGGAAAGAGCTAATTGTATCCAGCCCGACCAGTCTGGTGAAATGATTTTGCCGATGGGATTGCCGGGAAGCATTTCTCCCATAGAGAGAATAAATATTGGAACGGTAAATAAAATAGACAGCCACAATTTCATGCGGAGATCTTTATATGTTATGTCGTCATCATCGTCATTCCCGCCCGCAATCGGGACAAGATCCATACCGCAGATGGGGCAATTTCCGGGCTGATCCCGGACAATTTCAGGATGCATCGGACAGGTATATTGTGTTGTTTTGTTTAATTCAGGAACTTTCTCCAGGTTCATCCCGCAAATAGGACAGTTTCCTGGTTGATCATAAAGTTTGTCGCCTTCACAGTGCATCGGACAATAGTATTTTCCTGCCGAACCTACTTTTTGCCTTTTGGATATTGCAGTGGCAGCATGCTCGCTGTGCTCATGTTTATGCCCGTCATGATCGTGCCCATGTTTTACGGATTCATCTTGGTGATGATTGCGATCCTGTGCTATGGATGGATACTGCTGTTCATGTTCCATCTTTTTGTTTGCAGCAGATGGAGCCAAATGACTTGATTGATTTCCATGACTGTGCTGTTCTTTGCTTTGTGCCCGTTCGACAGGTACGAGGTACATGCCGCAAACCGGACAACGTCCCGGTTGATCATATGTTTTCTCCCCTTCGCAGTGCATTGGACAATAATACCTGCCTGAAGGGGACAGCTTTGATGATTCAGTCTCGTGTAAGGAAGGTGTTGGCTGATCCGGCTCGGTGATTTGGTAGTTACCTAATTTGGAGAGGGTTTCCCGGAGTTGGTCGACCGGTATTTCTTTCTCAGATTCTATCGTCAATAATGGCGGATTTAGTGAAACTTCAGCCTGAACATCGGGAAGCTGATTAATTGCATTTTCAATAGTGGTTCTACACCCATCACAGGACATTCCTGAAAGTTTATATTGGTATCGCATAGCATTATATTGTTCAATAAATTTAAGGGTTATCGTATGGCGAATGTTATACTTTTACACTGTTTTTTTGTAATATTTCAATCTGGCGTGTCCGTCGTGCTAATAAGGAAATCAGTGTATTGGGTAAATAATTGCCGCGATGTGCCACATAATATGAACAAATAGAAGGAGCGATTTGTTTCCCATGAATTATCCCTGTTGTAAGCACAATGTGGGATATATTTGACCAGTTAAATTGATGCCCTGAAGAGCGAATATGACGTACTTTTTAGTGAAGTAGTCTTTCAGGAAAGCAGCATGGCTTCGGGATGTTTAATTAAGCGCTGGATTGTTAATTGGTTGTCGAGCAACGCCTCATAAAAAGGAGTGGGAACCATTATTTTAAAAGTCTTACGTGCTGTTTTAACGAAAAAAAGCGCCCCATGAATGACCTGCTTATCATCAATGATTAAGGTATGTTGCGTCACAGGCTGACTACCTAGCTTTTCTTTTTCAACGAGCTGTATGAGTTGTTGCATTGTATCAATATATTTTGCCAAAATTACCAAATACTTATCATTTTTTGTTTTTTTTTATTTCTCGAAATTTAGAAGATATCTACTTCTTCTAGCGCTTTGTTATCTTTTTGTAGTTGATAATCGTTTTAGCAAAAGAAAGTTTTCAAAGATTTGCGCAATCGATTGCGCATTTTGTCTGCTAAAATTTAGCGGCCACGGGGGCTGGTCTTGCTAAAATCTGTTTTACTTTTTTAGCTTTGTGCAACAAATATCCAATAAAACACTATTATGAGTGGTATAACAACATTAGGTCAATTTATTATTGAAAAACAAGCCGATTTTCCTTACGCAAAAGGTGAGCTGTCCAGGCTTTTACGTGATATCGGGATTGCGGCAAAGATTGTCAACAGAGAAGTTAATAAGGCAGGATTGGTCGACATTTTAGGAGATGCCGGGCAAACCAATATTCAGGGGGAAGGACAGAAGAAACTGGATGTATATGCTGATGAGCAATTTATTAAAGCGCTTCAAAGTGGTGGGGAATGTTGCGTTGTGGCTTCGGAGGAACATGAAAATCCAGTGTACATGCAATCTGGAGTTTCTAAAAATGCGAAGTACATTGTTTGTATAGATCCATTGGATGGCTCGAGTAATATTGACGTCAATGTTTCCGTAGGTACGATTTTTTCCATTTATCGTCGGCTTTCCGATACTGGCGTGTCCTGCAATAGTAACGATATCCTGCAACACGGTACCAAGCAAGTAGCCGCAGGTTATGTCATTTATGGAAGCTCAACCATGTTGGTATATACCACAGGCAAAGGTGTGAATGGTTTTACCTTAGACCCTTCCATAGGGGAATTCTGCCTGTCTCACCCCGATATGAAGATTCCAGAGGCGGGGCATATTTATTCGATCAATGAGGGAAATTACTCTAAATTTCCCAATGGTGTCAAGCAATATATCAAATACTGTCAAATGGAAGACGTGGCTACCCAGCGTCCTTATGCGTCGCGTTATATTGGATCTATGGTTGCTGACATTCATCGCAATCTATTGAAAGGGGGTATCTTTCTTTACCCGACGACTTCAGCACACCCGAATGGAAAATTACGATTGATGTACGAATGTAACCCAATAGCGTTTATTGTAGAACAAGCAGGAGGGAAGGCGACGAATGGTTATCAACGTATTTTGGATATTGAACCCAAGACCCTGCACCAACGGACAGCTGCATTTTTGGGGAACACAGCAATGGTGGAACTCCTTGAAGACTTCCTCCAAAAATACCAGTAATTCATTCTGTAGTGATTTGATGACAGGGAAGATTCGTTTGCCAATAAGAATTATTTATCTTTGTCCCAGAAAATGGCTTCATTATTGCGAAGCCATTTCTTTTTCATTATTTGTAGTATGTCACGTTTTTTAGTTTTTATTTCCTTCGTTTCAATCGTATTTTTTTCTTGCAAAGAGAATCCGCCGACTTATGGTGATGTGCTCGCACAAGGATTTGACCAAAAATCTTATAAAGAATTTGATACGACAGCTTATCTGAAGGTGTTTCGGGAAGTGTATGTTAAACAGAAATCTAATCTGCATAACCCAAGCTGGATGAAGGAGTTGTCTGATTCAACAGAAGGAATGACGTTAATTGCCGAGCGTCTATTTGATGGAAGCATTGATACCCTACTGCATTATTTAGAACGGAGTGAAGAACATGGGATACGCAGCAGTTACTTCCACACAGCGGAGATTAAGGAAACCTTATTTTCCCTTCGGAAACTGAAACCAAAGAATGTAGCGGAATCTTACCCTCTTTTAGCCAAGCTGGATCTTTTGGGGACAGACGGTCTTGTCGCTTATGTCAGCAGCATGAAATATGGTGTGGTCAATCCAAAACGTCTATACGGAAGATATTTTGTACCTCAAAAACGCATGAACTATACTGGGGTCGTTCACTTGTTGGACAGTGTCAAGATGGGCCCCTTGATGGCAGATATCCAACCGAAAAACCAATACTATATTCAATTTCAGGATGTGTTGGAAAATGGTAATCTGGATAATGGGCAAAGGGCTAAAGTACTGATGGTATTGGAGAAACTACGTTGGATGGGGGAGCCTTTTCCAGAAAAGTATGTTTTTGTCAATATTCCAGAACAGCGATTGCATATCATGGAAGACGGTAAAACCAGTCAGTTGATGAATGTATGTGTTGGTGAAACTGATAACCCTGCCTACACGCGCAAAGGTGAAAACCATGAAACGCCGGTCATGCAAGGTATCCTGGATGCGATGCAGGTCAATCCTGTTTGGAATATCCCCAGCAGCATTGTAAAAAAGGAATTGTTGGCGAGCGTGCGGAACAATCCGAATTATTTAGCTTCGCGTAATATGGTGGCTTATTATAAAGGAAAACAGGTTGATCCAAGTACGGTCAATTGGAATGCGGATTCTGTCGAGAAATTCCGGTTTAAGCAAAACCCGGGTTCGGACAATTCTTTGGGGAATGTGAAGTTCCTGTTTGAAAATGCCTATTCGATCTATCTTCATGATACGCCTGCCAAACAGATGTTTGGGCAAACCAACCGTGCAGTGAGTCACGGCTGTGTGCGGGTCGAGAAACCTGTCGACCTGGCCAGTTATCTGGTCAATAACGAGAAGCAAGCCGAAAAGATCGCAAAAGAAACTACCACTGACTCCATTTCCAAATCCCGTTGGGTAACGCTGAAACGTCAAATGCCTGTATACCTTACTTATTATACCACCTGGCTTGACGATGATGGTAAAATCGTTTCTTACCCTGATATCTATGGCTATGATCCTCGTCTGAAAGAGGCGCTGAAGAAATATTGGACAAATTGATAAAAGCCTTAACCGCGATTGGTTAAGGCTTTTTTAATATTCCGATTTAATATTCAGAGTTATAAGCGAGGGCTAAACGTATAAAAGGGTAGTCTTTATTCACATTTTTATGGTCTTGGTAATGCCCCTCCAACCTAAAATATCCTGAGTAAAGATTGACACCAAAATTTTTCCAGATCCGTACTGAAGCGCTAGTCGATGCGGTATGAAGATAATGATGGGATTTATTGCCACTGATGGTGACAAAATAGCCTCCACGGTAGTCTATTCCAAATTTGAAGCGATTGAGCGTACTTAGGGTTGCCGATGCCCGAATATCTGCTCCCGGTCCATAGTCGTACGTGCGGCTTTCGCCAAAATGAAGATACGGATCTGGTACCGCTGCCAGAACTACTGGGCCGCCTCCAAGCACGGTGGTCAACTTGGTGCGTTGGCCGATATTAAAATTGGAATACACGTTATAATTGATACTCTGTGATCCGTAATAGAAGGCTTCATTTCGCAGAAAATCAAAATGAGCGGAGACGATTCCACGATGTCGCCCTGTTAAGTTGGATAATATACGGTTGCCATAGAGGGAGGCATAAACATTGACGGCATTTACGACGGAACTATCGTCTGAACCAATCTCAAGATTCAGGAAAAAATCGTCAAATGGTTTCTTCTTGTCGATATCGTCATTGTTATATATCAGCTTGATGCGCGCATAAATATCGTTCTTTCCCCGACTTAGGACATTGTGTTCTTTGGCATCAAATCTCCGGATTCCCAATTCAACTTCAGTATGAACCAGCGAACTGTCAATGACTGCTCCCTTCGTGGTATTTCCCCAACGGCCATCAAGCAGTCTGTTTAACCCGTTCATCGGATTGATCAGCATGGCTAATATTTCTTTTTTATTCCGTTGTCCTTTTGTGAGACTGGGCCTTGCCAGGATATGATGTGAAAGACGATGGGTCATCTCCCCAAGGATCGTTCCGCCAAAACTGGTATTAATGATATCATTGATTGATGGCGGTTCCGTTTCACCAGCTGTCTCCCAGATGTAACTCCCGGCAACAGTAGCCAATGTAGACTGCAAGAAACTAAAATTGTTGGACCGGAATGAATTGAAATAGAACTGGCCATGGTAGGGGTGGGCAATCTGATTGGTAGCGAAGAGATTATCATCCCAGGTCCAAGCTGAAAACTTCAAATGGCTAAAGAAATTTTTGAATGAAATATGGGAAACCGGATCTTTACGGATGAAATAATTAACCGATGCAGGGATTGCCTGAATGGAAAACCATTCTATGCCCGCCCGCAAAAAGTTTTTCTTTTGATAATTGATGACACTATCAGGCAGTTTGGCATTGATCCGATCGGAAATCCATCTTGCCTGTTGTCTCGATACGGCCATGCTGTCTTTTAAATTTTCGCTCCTTAGGGCTCGAACGGCACTATCTATCACTGTAGGCAAGTATGTGCTATCCGATACATGTACCGGATTTACAGCGGCATGTTGAGGGCTATTTTGATGCGTTCGAACAGATGCAATAGCAGGTGAACCGTTTAAGATTAGAGCTCCAAAGAAGGTTGTGAATACATTCAAAAGCAAAAATAAAATATAGCGATAAGGCTTTGGATTTTGTTTCATACGGGTCAATATACTGTTTTGCAATAAAACTTGTATTCAATAACAAATATTGGGTAAAAGTGTTTTTACGATAATCATTTCTTTCTTCTTTTAGCTGCATTTAGGTTGCTGATATGCACGAGGGAATGCTACCTTTGCAACGCTTTATAACTGTTCAACTGATTTTGATATGAACAATACCTTTGACTTTTTAAACATACGGTCTGTCAATTTGAAAAACGAGCTCTTTGCCGGTTTGACGGTTGCCATGACCATGATACCTGAATCGCTTTCATTCGCCATATTAGCAGGCTTGCCTCCTTTGACAGGTTTGTATGCCGCTTTCTTAATGGGGCTTGTGACTGCTGTGTTTGGAGGGAGACCGGGTATGGTATCCGGTGGGGCCGGAGCAACTATTGTTGTTCTGATGGCTCTTGCGGCAAGCCATGGTATAGATTACCTTTTCGCTGCTGTGGTCCTGGCCGGGATTTTGCAATTTTTGGTCGGTCTTTTTAGGTGGGGAAAATTTGTCCGTTTGATACCACAACCGGTTATGTATGGATTTCTAAATGGATTGGCCATTATTATTTTTATGGCACAGGTTGTCCAATTTAAAGTGAATAGTGGGGACGGCGGGGTTTGGATGTCAGGTTCAACTTTATATACTATGGGCGGACTTACGCTATTGACTATGTTGATTGTTATCGGATTCCCGCGGCTCACCAAAGCAATCCCCGCTTCCCTGATTGCTATTTTGGTTGTATTTGCTATAGTCTCCCTACTGGGGATCGAAACTAAGAAAGTGGTGGATATTGCCTCGGTCAGTGGGTCACTGCCGCATTTTCGTTTACCGAATATTGCATTGAATTGGGAAACATTGCAATTAATTTTTCCTTATTCACTGGTTATGGCAGGTGTAGGACTTGTTGAATCACTTCTGACACTTAATATGGTCGATGAGATTACCGCCAGTAAAGGGAATGCTAATCGCGAATCCATGGCTCAAGGGTTAGCAAATATGGTCAATGGATTTTTTGGTGGTATGGGAGGATGTGCAATGGTAGCCCAGACTTTGGTAAACTTGAATGCGGGCGCCAGGACGCGGGTATCTGCTTTTATCGGGGCGATGACAATCCTGCTGATTATCTTGGTAGGGGCTCCTTTTATTGAGCAAATCCCCATGGCAGCACTCGTCGGTGTGATGATGATGGTTGCTATCGGCACTTTTCAATGGGTGAGTTTTCGGATTATCAATAAGTTTCCGAAATCAGATATTTTCGTTGGTATTCTTGTTGCCGGCATAACCGTACTATTGCACAATTTAGCTTTGGCAGTACTTGTCGGTGTTATAGTTTCTGCATTGGTTTTTGCCTGGGATAATGCGAAACGTATACGGGCGCGAAAATATGTTGACCCAGAAGGTATAAAACATTATGAAATATATGGGCCATTGTTTTTCGGTTCCACAGCTAATTTTTTAGATAAGTTTGATATTCAGGAGGATCCTGATCATATCATTGTGGATTTTAAAGAAAGTAGGGTAGTGGATATGTCTGCTGTGGATGCCCTTAATAAAATTACCGAGCGCTATGCAGCACAACAGAAGAAGATGGAACTCTGGCATCTCAGTGAAGATTGTCGCTCCCTCCTCAAAAATGCGACGGGAATTGCTGTCGTTCATATTAAGGATGACCCAACTTATCAGGTCATGCCCGGAAAGTAGGTTATTTTTGTCTTAATTCGATAAAAATCTCGCTTCCTTGTCGCTGCGGTATACTGTTGAAACAGGTCTCCATCTTTAAAATATCAAAGGTTGAATGAAACAATTGCTGATATTCAGCTTTGTTTCCACCAAATGGAGGCCCCTCTGACGGGAATTCCCTATTGAACAACAAACCTGCGAGAATACCGCGCGGTCGGAGCAATGAAGCTATTTTGCTGCTGTAGCTTTTTCGTAGGGCAGGATCCAATGCACAGAAAAATGTTTGCTCCAAAATATAATCGTATTGTTGTTCATGCTGAAAAAAATCCTGGCATATAATCTGGAGCTGTGGAATTTTACCAAATGCTTTTTGAACTTGATCAACTAATGTCGGTGCGATATCAAGCAGGGTGATATTCTCAAAACCTTGCTCAAGCAACGCCCTAGCTTCATGAGCATTGCCGCATCCCGGAATCAGAATTGAGGAATCTTTGGGAATCACGGTCGCGGCATAGGTAATAATGGCTGGCGATGCATAACCAATATCCCATCCGGTCTCCTGATTTTTATAGCGATTGTCCCAATATTCTTTATCAAGGTCCAATAAATCCATAGCGTCCTAATATGTGTTAAATCGATTGGTACAATTTAAGTAAATCTCCTGTAATACGGTGTTATTTTTGTTTTTTACTTGAAACTATGTGCATAAAATTAATGAAGATATTCCTAAGGTAAATAAAAATAAGTCTCTTTATTTCAATATTTTAGCCTTTTTATTTTAAAGTTGGTAAAACAAAAAAATAACTTTCGGATTTATATGATGTATTATTTCAATTAAAGATTAATCGCGATATGTTACTCAATAGGAGAATCTCCGTTTCGTACTTTCTAAAGACAATTCAGACTGATCTGATCCGAATTGTTTTTTTTGGCTGCTTGGTCGGGCTGCTGGCAAAGCATAAAGACTTTCTTACATTAGAGGTGCCCTTATCATTAATTGCCATTGTCGGTACGGCGATATCGTTACTTTTGGCATTTCGAACAGCACAGTCTTACGATCGGTGGTGGGAAGCCCGCATTGTATGGGGAGCAATTGTCAATGATTCGCGTAGCTTAATACGTCTGTTGCAAACCTTTATTAGTAAGGATCAGGATATACACCTAAAAATGTTTGCCGAAAGACAGATCATATGGAATTATGCCCTGAGCGAATCCCTACGAAAAGAACCGCATTCAAAAAGGGTAAAGGACTATATGGAGGGCTATCAGATCAATGATACAAATGTGGCTTACGGAATTTTAAATGCTCATGCAAAGCATTTACGCTTATTGGCCCAAGAGGGGTTAATTACTGAGTTTAGACAAGTTGCCGCGGACGAGATTTTAACGCGATTTTCTGATTCCATGGGACGTTGTGAACGAATAAAAAATACAGTCTTTCCCGTGTCTTATGGTAAGCTGATTCATTTTCTGATTTATCTATTTGCACTTTTATTGCCCTTTAGCCTGAATGACGATGTGATTTGGGTAAAAATGATGTTGACGATCGGCATTCCGATTATATTCATTATCATTGAGCGAACCGCGATACTGATGCAGGATCCTTTCGAAAATAAACCGATGGATACACCGATGACAACAATCTGTCGGACTATTGAGATGAATTTGCTGGAGGCGATTGGTGAACCGACCCAAAAGCCGACCTCACCTGCGGAGGAATATTATTATATTCTTTAATTGGCCTTTTGTAAATTTTATCCCCACATGTTTTTAAGGCCGATAGCTTTATAACGGACTGACTTATCCTTTGCCGTCTGTTTGGATATAAATTTTTCGTGTCTGAACTATTTTTCGTTTGATTGGGCCAATCTATAATTTTGAAGTCCACGATGTTTTAATTGCTATTACAAATTCTCCATCCCCTGCTTCTTTGTTCTCTTAAGCCAATTCTTCGCAAATTCCAGAAATTTACTATTTATTCCACTTGACTTTGTTGTTTCCAGGATTCTTTCCGTCGCTTCTTCCGAGAAGGTCAATTGATCCTGCGAAAGTTTAAAATCTTTGGTACTGATCCTTAAAAATCATGAAAGTGGACATATTGTAAAAGGAATAGCGCGAATTGTAAATAAACTCATTTTTTTGCTGCGGGCGTATTAGCTTTATACCTATGAAATGCAACTAATATGCGGTTAGTATAATTTATCGGCTAGCTGTATAAATGGTTTGCAGTTAATTCAAGGAAGAACTTTATAAATGGAACAGCACTTACAGACTCAGGCATACAACTTTGACCGGATATTTCGGTATAGCTTATATGCAGCTTTAATTTCCTCTGTGATCATGCTCGTTAGCACAATCTTAATTCGGAATATCCATCCCTTATGGAATGCCATTCTCGTTATAGGTTTCCCGTACTCCTTGTTTGTTTCGAAAATAAAAACGAGTGGCGACAATATGATTTTTGAAGAAAATCATATAGTTTTGAATGGAAATCGTATTGCTTTTCAGGACATTGATTCTTATCATTTGTTTGACTCGTTGAAACTTTATTTTGTATTACGGATCAGGTTGAAAACAGGCCGACAGTATATTCATTATCTTCCGGTTGACGTAAAACAGGATGTCGAAACATATTTTGATAAAGCGAATATGAAGAGTGACAAACGGTCCTTTGATTTTATTGCACGGTATTTTATCTTGTTATATGCCCTGCCTTTTGTCACCTTTCTGGGATTAGCCTATTCATTTGGTACGCGTTTGTATTATTTTTTACAGTATTGAGAAAATCGGGAAGACCATCAAATCCGGTAGAGACAATAGGGCATAAAAGCAATACCTTAAAACCTTCCAAAATGAACCAATTAACGTCAGCGCCTATTTGAAAATTTCGTTATTATAGACGGATATTCATTGTGCCCGGTCAAATATTAGACTGATCTAAAAGTGGAAGACACATATTTTATATTTGGTTGTTGGGTTAAATATCGGAATATTTTCCTGACAGCTACTGCGTTTATTTAGACACTATTAATTGCAATAACATGAAAACAATGAAAATGACGATCTTGACCCTTTTAGCCGGATCGACTTTAGCAATATCACGCTGTGGTGCAGGGAAAGATCAGCTTGCAACACCGATTAATGCGGATCAGTTTGAAAAATTATATGAAAACAAAGGCAATGATGGCAAACGATTTAGCCTGACTGGCTATCCTTATCTCAATAGCGATGTGACAGTTCGTAACGACATGGAAATTGCTGTTTCCTTGTTTTCTGAACCCAAGGGAAAGGGAGATTATATCGGTAGTATAGATTTGGGCTATAAGGATAATAAAAACGGGATGTATATTCCTGATAAGTTTACCGCTGACGATTTGCAGGTGTTTGATAAAGAAGGAAATAGTCTTGGCGTAAACGATAAAATTACTATTTCTTTTGAAATGGAGTTGGATACCAAGCGTCCGCCGAGAACGGGAATCAAAAAATTAGAAAAAGATGAAAACGGCCATCCTAAAATGGTTGAGCAGAAACCGGCGTACTATGGCGATGGACCATCTGATATTATTATCGAAAAGGCGAAATGATTGTTTTTCTTATTGGATCAGGCATAGGGGTGATACATGAGTGATATTAAGAAGTTAAAACTTGATTGTTATGCTGGCACTTGAAAATTACAAAATACTGCTGTTCGTACTCACGTTGCAATCCTGCGGGAACCATGTTCAGAAATCCGCGGACAGTGCTGTACATCTTACTGATGATGACACTCAAATTGTAAAATATAAAAGTAACTCAACTAATGAATTGGTTTTAAACTTTCGGGATCACAGTTATTTTTATAAGGAAACAAACTTGCCATTGAAAGCAGGTGAGGATGTGGGGTATGAAAATCAATCCAGGGGTACATTTGCAGTCAAAAATGATACGTTGACTTTTTTTTCTTCAATGCCGTCGCAGATCGACGTTAAAATGGATTGGTCTACAAGCACAGAATTTCTGAGTTTGTATCAAACTCATGAGAAGATTGATGCCAACAGTGTCAAAATCTATTTTGACAATATCGCTGAACCGCAATATTATCAGGCGTTTGAGTTTAAAAATGGGGGATTTGAAAAGCTGAGGGTGAAAGCGTGTGTAACAGATGGAGACTTTGGTTCGATAGAGACCACAAAAGATAGGATCCCATTACATCAGTATTTAGTGATTGAGAAGCCTCGAAGCAATAAACTTTTAATTATTGACAGTCTGCAAACGCATGAAAGTTATTTTTTTGATTTTGATCATATCCTTTTTCGCTCATTTCACTTTTATACTCGGGCATATTGGAGTTATTACGATTTTACGGGCTTAACATTTGTCCGTACAAACATGAACCTTAAACTAATTGATAAAAATAAGTTAGGGCGTTACCAGCATTCCGCTATGGATTTGATATTTTTAAAACAATAGGGGATCAAAGGTGCTACCTACTGTTAAAAAAAGTTATTCGGCTGTAAGAATAGGGTGATCGTATACATTATTTGGATAAAAAAGGTAGATTTAGCCTATGGATAAGGAACAACATTATTTGGATATAAACCGAACGTCCTGGAACAATAGAACAGACGCGCATCTTAATTCTGAGTTTTATGATCTTCCTGGTTTTCTGCAGGGGAGAAACTCCTTGAATGAGATTGAACTGGGCCTGCTCGATAATCTTGAGGGCAAAACTATTTTGCATTTACAATGTCACTTTGGTCAGGACACCATTTCACTGAGCAGGCTTGGTGCGGAAGTGACGGGTGTTGACCTGTCCGATAAGGCAATTGACAGTGCACGAAAAATAGCTGAACAGACAAATGCCAAAGTTCACTTTATCTGTTGTGACATTTACGATCTACCGAATCATTTAGACCAGCAATTTGATCTTGTTTTTACGAGTTATGGTACAATTGGCTGGTTGCCAGATTTGGATACATGGGCACAGGTTGTTTCCAGATTTTTAAAGCCGGATGGGAAATTTGTATTTGTTGAATTCCATCCCGTCGTTTGGATGTTCGATGATAATTTTGAGAAAGTGGGTTATAGGTATTTTAATTCTGGAGCGATTATAGAAACAGAAACTGGAACCTATGCGGATAAAAATGCAGCTATAAAACAGGAATATGTGATGTGGAACCATAGCATAAGCGAAGTGGTGAATAATTTGATCAAAAATGGACTCCGTATCACGCAACTTGATGAATTTGATTATTCACCTTATAATTGTTTTAAAGGGACGGTTGAATTTGAAAAGAATAAATATCGGATTGAACAGCTTGAAGACAAAATTCCTATGGTTTATGCTGTTGTGGCCATAAAAAAATAAGGTGTTTTTTTATAATCAAAAAAAAGAATTATGATTAAGATATTTATTGCGGGAGCAACAGGATGGGTGGGGACTGAATTGAGCAAAAGGATCATAGCAGAAAATAATTTGCAGTTGGTAGGGGGCTTGTCCCGATCCCGAGATGGAGCTGATTTGGCTGAAATTTTACAGCTGAATTATGACCCCATTCCATTGTTTGATACGATGGTAGGTGCTCTTGATCGAGTGGATTTTGATGTTATGATTGATTTTACCAAACCAGAAATTGCAAAGGACAATGTGATTGCTGCATTGAGTCGGGGTAAGCGGGTTGTATTGGGAACGTCAGGATTATCTGATTCGGATTTTAAAGAAATTGCGAAGGTTGCAGATGAGAATAATACCGCTATTCTGGCTGCGGGCAATTTTGCAATTACGGCAGTGCTGCTACAAAGGTTTGCCGAAATTGCGGCTAAGTTTGTTCCTCACTTTGAAGTTATAGATTATGCCTCAGGGGACAAACCTGATGCACCAAGTGGAACTGTCGCGGAGCTCGCGTATCGTCTGTCCGCAGTTCGGAAACCGGATCTGGCAGTAGCAATTGAAGACACCATTGGACGGAAAGATGCACGTGGTGCGGGTATAAATGGTATACAGGTACATTCGGTGCGATTACCGGGCCATATTCTCGGAGTAGAGGTGATATTTGGTGAAAAAGATGAAAAGTTAATCCTACGGCATGATGCGGGAAATGGAGCAGAACCTTATATCAAAGGAATTTTGCTCGCCGTCGATAGGCTATACACTTTTACGGGCTTGAAGCGGGGGCTTGACACAGTCATGAATATTTAAATTGCTGTTGCGCCTTTCCAAAAGGATGGTTTGCTAGGTTTTAGCTAAAAAAATTAGTATTATATATTTCTGTTTTGTATATTTACATGCTTAATTCACATATTAAAGCCTACCGATAATTTTAATGTTAGATTACTGGTAGCGGTATATTGGTTTTCATGCTTTTTTTAGCTGACCATTTTTGATAGATTACTAAATTTTGAGTTGCTTTTCATGGAAGAGACGATCGGACAGTTAAATACATCCTACAAAGGGCAGATATTTCGCATTACATTTAAGGAAAAGGATTTTCAGGTTCAGCTTTTAAAAAAAAGCCCGACAAAAGAGGAAACAGAGCTGGAAGTATTGCTAGATGGTGGGCTACAGACATTGGTAAAGAAAAAAGAGAGATGGTTTTTTCTGCAACATGATTTAGATCAGGATCTAGCGAATCACATCTGGCGAGCCATCTCTCTTAGGTATAGACTTTGATATAAATAAAATTAAGCTTTCTTAATTTACCCCGGGCGCAATGAGTTCGGTTGTAAGACCTAAGAATCGGAGTAGGTTATTACTGTCAAAAATTAATGTAGCATAATGCTTTCCCTTTTTAAAGGTGAGTCGTGTGCCATCCGGAAATGTGCTTCCCGCCCCCATTTTTTGTTTTTTAGCAGCATATTTACTAAATTTTGCTGTACTCTCTTCTAGGGTAGTTTTGTTGATCACAAGATCGAAAGGAAGTCCCGCTACGACGAGCGGTTTATCGTCAGGAATGTCAAAAAATATTTCATTAATGGCATTATTTTTTCCAAGACTAGCATACAATTCTAACCCGGATTTTGTTAGCCATTTGGCGTATTTTTCTTCATTTGCATCTTCGTAGTAAATGGTCTTAGTGTTTAATGCGGTTTCAATCTTCTGTGCTGTTTGCGGAAATATAAATTCTGAACTCTTATTTAATAGCGAATTTAAACTTGCATTGTTTTGTGAAAATGCACTAAAGGTCGATAGCAGAAGGAACATATTCAATGTTAATGTTTTTATTGTCATAGCGATCTTTTTAAATTTTTGAAAAAATGATAATTAAAGATATTAAAAAATCAGTCAAATGAGCAAAAATAAAAGCATTGCAAAATAGGCTGATATTGCTCTTGATTCTGTAGTAAGTTTAAACGACCGCTGCATTTTGACGTACTACTATAGCTATAGGGATGAGCTGCAAGCTATTTGTTTTGTTTTTAGCGCATTGAGATATATTTTGACATCCACTTCAAGTTTTGCGGGATATTCATAGCGTAACTTAGTTGCGAGCTCCCTGCCGATCGCTGTGACGAGGTCGGTCATTGCAAATAAAGCTGTCCAGTTTTCGTTGATATCGCTGCCAGAAAAGGTTTGGGTTACTTTGTCCCAGGTTTGCTCGGTCATGTACTTTTTAAATAGGCGTCCATGTTTATTGGTTGTGATGTTCCAATCATGCTGGCTAGCGATATACCACTCAATCAGCGGTACCATATAATCGGTACGTATATTGTTTTCGGACATAAATTTTGCATAAAAAATATCCTTTCTGACAAGACATTTGGCGACATAAGTACAGTCCCACCAAAAATCATTGAGTAGCTGTTTGAATTTTTGCTCGGTAGGTTTTTTTATGATTGACACCCGATAGGAGGGTTTTTGGATCGCTTCTGTTATGCCCTCTTTGTCAAGGAGTACTTGATAACCAATATCCCAGTCTTCACATAACGGGCTTTGGTGCACCTCTTCCAAAAAATTAGGCTTACTATATAACTTAAAATCAACTTTTGTGTGATCTGCGTATAAAACCATCTTCATGGCATGTTTGCTATCAAAGTAGCTTTCATCCTCTTCAATCATGGCGATAGGAATGCCAAAGTTATTTAGCCAATTTTTATTGGCGACATACGTGGTATTGTCATCAAATATAAGTTCGATGTCTAAATCACTTAATTCATCAACTGGCGCCAGTGGATTTACCAAGGAGCTCGTTAGGAGAACTGCCCGAATATCCGTATTGTTTTGTGCCCAATCAATAATCTGCTGTAATTTTTCTGCTCGAGTTTGCATATTTTTAGTTTATTTATGGGGAATAATCCCGTTTATTCCTAAAGAAGGACGACTTACGGCCGTTGGCGTCACAAAGGTGTTGGAACGGCGAACATTAAAAATATACGAAAAATTTTTGTTTACCGGACAAAAGTTACAGCAATCAGTTGTCAGAGGGGGAAGCTCTTTTAGGTTCTGCATGAAGTAAATTGGCGATCTGTTTAGTATAATTTTAGAATCACAAGTATGCGATTTTTTAGATGTCTTGGAAAATACGCTAACTAGTATGTTTTTTATGTGTGTTTTTATTGTAGATTAAAATATTTAATTATATTATTTTTAGAAGGTTAGATATTCATGGCTAGCGTTGCGAACAACTCCATCTATTTAAAAACCGAAGATCGAACTGAAGATAACAAGACAATAGATTCCCATCACTAAAAAGAGGTCTATGCACAATGCTGCATATTTCTTTTTAGCAAGCAACCACACCGATTCTATCGCAGTATAAATAATAAGTGGTATTCCAAAACCGAGCAGCTCAAAATAGAGTAAATAACCCGCACCAAGACGATCATTTTGTTTATGCATAAGCCATTGGGAAATAACAATGATCAGGGCAATAAATAGGAGCACACTCAATCTGACCAAGAGATGCTTTCTTAACTTTCTATCTTTCAAAATCAGTCTTTGGACAAGAATGATTGTCCCTACGAAATACAATATTAGGAATATAAATCCCAAAAACTGTCGGAAGGTATAAGATACATCAAACCAACCGTTCGTATAAAGTAATCCGATAATTAGCGTTGATGAAAGAAAATAGCTTATCGTTTTATAATTCATGTCCTGAAATAGCTGTTCTTTATGGTTCATTATAAAACCTTTTTTGTAGAAAAGGCATTGTTTATGCCAGTAATTTAAGGATAAATCACCATTATGGCAAAATAGGCCTTGAACTTATCCTGTAAAATCGTTTCAGAAGTCGTAGTGCTGTTCGAAGAGGCTGCTGCATATTAATGTCATTTGTTCAAAAGAATCATATTATTGCTTTAATTTGCATTTTTTGCAATATTGTGCAATAATATGCTTTATTTGTGATTTATTATTGATAGTTTTGTGCCCTTAGCCTAGACAAGTCTATCGCTATACTATTTTAGTTTATCTCAATTTATATGGAAATTAAATCATTGCCCATTCGTCCGGATACAGCAAGAAATGCTGTGAGGTTTATCTTTTTTGTGTGCGGTTTGGGGCTTGCCAGTTGGGCGCCTGTCGTCCCTTATGTTAAACATAGGCTCGGTATAGATGATGGTGTATTGGGGCTTTTAATGCTTCTTATCGGCGGCGGAGCTCTTTTTATTATGCCATTTTCGACCATCCTTCTAAATAAATTTGGAACAAGAAAAATTATTTTTCTTTCGGGTATCACACTCGCACTGATACTGCCGATGTTGTTAATTGCTAATTCCATCATAACAATGGGGATTACACTATTCTTTTTTGGTATGTGTATGGGAGGAATAGAAGTTTCCGCAAATGCACATTCAATCCTTATCCAGAAACTCTTTGATCGGCCGATCTTATCCGGTCTGCACGGTATCTTTAGTGTGGGAGGATTAACGGGGTCGCTCGGATTAGGACTGTTGATAAAGTTAGGGTTTCAGGCTACCTATGCCATGTTATTGATTTCCTTACTGATCGTTGTAATTATGTTTGTCATGTACCGTAGGTTGTATGCGCATGATGATGAAATACGCATTAACAGTCATCATGATGACAAGAAAATGGTTGCAGGTCAGTCCAAATGGGCTGGTTGGTTCAATTTGCATGTTTTATTTCTGGGCATGCTCTGTTTCTGTGCTTATCTCTCCGAAGGTTCGATGCTGGATTGGAGCGCGGTATTTTTGTATGAGGAAAAAAATGCACCGCTTGAAATTGCAGGGATAGGATATGCTGCCTTTTCCATCGCCATGGCAACAATGCGACTTTTTGGTGATGTGCTTGTCCTCCGGTTAGATCATCGGGTTGTTGTGGTCGGAGGGGGAGTCTTAGCGGTATTCGGTTTGCTGGTCGCTGTTTTATCACCTTCTTATTGGGGTGCATTAGCCGGATTTATCCTATTGGGCTTTGGTGCTGCTAATATTGTTCCTATTTTATTTAGTCATGCCGGAAATTTAAAAGGAGTTGGGGCATCAGCAAGTATTCCGGTTATGTCGACATTGGGTCATTCGGGACAGTTGTTGGGCCCCGCCTTGCTGGGTGGAGTTGCCCAATTTTATGGAATTTCAGTCTCGCTTATCGTCGTTGCTTTTCTTATGCTTTCACTTTCCGTGTCTTATTGGACCTATTGGAAATTCCAGACTAGAAAATAAATTCTTGCAAACTATAGCTGGGCAATTACCTCTTGTGATTGGCCAGCTGTAGTTTAACCGTTGGACGTCTTATTTTTACAGATCAGCGGTAAAAAAACGATGTGCGTCCGTCCAGTTCTTCAATCTTTCAAACCGGTGCTCATTGACATTGTGAAATGTATCGAACATAAGCCCTTTTCCAGAAAAACTGTCTAGATTCTTTAGATGATCGTCAATAAGAAAATCGGTGTCTATAATCCCTTTATTCGCACAGAATACAATGTTCTTCCACGAAATAAATGGAAAATATTCCTGTAGCCATTCCCGTTTCTCTAAAAGACTATTGGGAAATTCCATTGCGGCAGATACGACAAAAATCTCATAATAGTTTTGTAATTCCTTCACCACGTCTTGTGCATCTTGTGCAACAGGGATATTGCGGAAAAAACCTGGTGTATGCAAATACCGTAAGACTGCCGTCTGATCAGGTAAACAATCCGCTTCCTTTAGTCCGATAATATCGTCCTCATTTATCCGTATACCCGTTTCTTCAAAATAATGTGCAATATAGTGTCGTTGGATGTCTGCGAGTACACCGTCCATATCGATGGAAATTGTTTTTTTTATCATAAGTTTACCTATATTATGGCACAAATGTAATTATATAATTGCAAAATATTGCAATTATAGCAATTTTTTGCAATTCATTTTATTCTGTTAAATCTATATATTTGTTCCTATGCTAAAGTACGATCGTCTACAAACCATTTTAGATATCACCAATAGGGAGGGGTCGGTTTCATTTCAGACCTTGAGCAAAAAGCTTTCGGTATCCGAAGATACCATACGGAGAGATATTAAGGAATTGAATGATCGGGATCTTCTTCGCGGGGTAAGGGGAGGAGCGCACAGCATTGTTCAAAAAAAATACCATTATCGTGATCGCGAGAAGGCAGGGTTGGAACAGAAAAGGATCATTGCGCAAAAAGCGCTATCATTAATTAAAAATGATCAGGTACTTTTTTTCGATGGAGGTACATCCATTTTAGAGTTAACTAAAATCTTACCGAAGGATCTTAAGGTTACGATCATTACGAATAGCTTTCCTGTTGCGAGTGTGATTGAGGACCATCCTTTGATAGAAATAATATTTTTAGGAGGCAGGCTCTACAAATCGGCCTTTACAACATTTGGCAATACAACGTTGGAAAGTATCGCTAATTTTAGGGCTGATCTATATTTCTTGGGTGTTTGTTCGATTACTCCTGAAAATTTATCATGCAATTATCAGGAAGATGCCGAAACAAAGCGGGCAATGATGAAACAGAGCGTCCGGATCGTTGGATTGTGTACATCGGATAAATTTGATACGGAGTCAAATTTTATCATTGATGAGACCAAAAAGCTTGATATCATTGTCACGGAGAACGATTCAACGAGCCCCCAGATGAATAAATATATCGCACAGGGGATTGAATTGATTTAGGCAATCAATGATAGCTAGTTAAAAGAGGTTGCTAGAACCTCTTTTATTCTGAAAGTTATTTTGTGGCTTTGATCTGAATATCCAATGTAAATTCGTCTTCAATAGCCCGGTTTCCGAGATCAGAGAAAAAGCTTGCTGAACGATATTGAATATCAAAATCCAGGCGATTTACCTTGACACCCAATGCTTCAGCCGAAAGCCCATCGGCAGTGCTGGTTACCTTTGCTGGAAAAGATATGGCTTTTGTTTTGTTTTTGATCGTAAGATTACCTGTGATTATTGGAATAGCCTTGCTGTTATCCACTTTAGCGATAACAAATTTTGCTATGGGATATTTGGATACATCAAAGAAATCTTCGTTTTTAAGATGACCGGTTAGTTTCGGAGCATCAGTACAAGCCATAGCATTCATATCAATGGTAAATCCACCTCCGGTAATTTTACCTTTATCAGTTTGGACTGTTCCCTCCTTCAAGGCTATGGTACCGACATGACCACCGACGACTTTCTTTGCCTCCCATTTGATCGTTGACGTTTGTGTATTGACTTTGTATGTTATTTTTTGCGCAAAGGCAAAGGTGGAGCTACAGGTAATAGCCATGAATAATAAGGCTCTTTTCATAGAAATGATTTGTTTTTAATCAAATATACAAGAAACCGGACATATTTAAGTAAATAACATTGTGATTGTATGGTTGATAGGATCAGGTTGCTACACGTAAGCCTTTTGAAACTTTAAAATCAAATCGTAAAATCGCTGCCCGATACAAGTTTGAATAAGCGCGTGCCTTATCTCTCCTAGCGAACTAGTGTTTTTTTAGTGATCCAATATATTTATAGCTATTGATGAGAATACCTGTAGGAGTTGTCTTTGAATCTAAAAAAACAAGTTTTTGCGCATTCACCTTGTCTGACAGTAGGCGTTTGCCATGCCCCAGCAGAACCGGGTAAGTAATGAGTACGACTTCATCAACGAGACCTTGCTCAAGTAAAAGGGAGGTCAGTGTGGAACTTCCCACAACGATCAGATCGGGACCGTCTGTTGATTTAAGTGTATGAATAGCAACGTCAATGTGGGTACCTAAATTTTTTACAGGTCCCCAGATTAAACTGTCGGGACGGTGGGTTGCGACGTGTTTCGTGGCAGCATTTATAGCATTGGCCATTGGAAAATCACCCGCATTGGGCCAGAAGCTGCTAAAGATATCATAGGTATGACGGCCCAAAAGAAGGTCAAAGTCTGAACCATATGCCTGAAAGAGCATTTCCGCTCCTGCAGGACTTCTATAGGCAGTTGTCCATGCGCCATAAGTGTAATCTCCATCGTGTTCGATGACGCCATCAAGCGAGATGTGTTCGAAAATTCTGATCTTTCTCATTGTTTCAAGTGTTTGATTATTAATCCAAATTTAGCGAAGTTTAAAAATACGAATGCGGTGCAATCGCGACAATATAAGGGTGGAATGTGTAACTTTAATCCCTAAGATCGCTGTACATGTGGCTTTGAAGTCTCGATGTACTAGCTAATTCAGCGATGTAATCGAAAATAATGCATATATGGAATTTTCACCTTTCAACAATGTTGTTAAACTTTGTCTTCAGGGCATGAGCATGGAAGATGCAAAACAGCCTGAAGAAGCCCTTAAGCTATTTATGCAGGCCTGGAGCGGAGCCACCAACGATCACGAATGCTTTCTTGCAGCTTATTATGTAGCCCGGCATCAAAAAACTGTTTCAGATAGATTGATATGGCTCGAAGAGGCCCTGCGCCATGCCTTAAAACTAAATGACGATACAGTTAAAAGTGCGCTACCGAACCTGTATCTGAAGCTTGCAAAATGTTACGGAGATCTGGGAGATAGCGAAAAATCAGCGGAATATATCGAGTTGGTTACAATCCTAAACGAAAAACCATCGGATTCCGGGCCTTTTTATCATGGTACCAAAGCCGACTTAAAAGCAGGAGATCTATTGGTTGCTGGGGGGAACTCGAATTATCAGCCTGAACTTACCATGAATCATATTTATTTTACAGGTTTAGTTAACGGAGCCGGACTCGCTGCTGCTTTGGCAAAAGGAGAAGGCTGCGAACGTGTCTATATTATTGAACCGATGGGAGCCTTTGAAAATGATCCAAATCTAACAGATAAAAAATTTCCGGGTAATCCGACGCGTTCGTATCGCTCCACGGCTGCGCTGAAAATTGTTGGTGAAGCAAAAGAATGGGACAGGCCGAGTCCTGAAGATCTTCAAAGATTTCGTGAACGACTGACCACAGGTAACGGAGAAATAATCAACTAAATCTGTAATACTTAATGGGCAAACGATCTAACCTAAATAAATTTTTGTTGGACTGAAAGGTCACGAAAGGAGTCATGGGCTAAGAGGTTGATTTTGAAGTGGATTAAAATTTGAAAGTAATTAAATTGACTTGTCAATACTGCTGACCCAAGAACATTTTTGTGTTTTCATTGTTTGTTCAATGTCAATAATGTTTGAAAGATTCTTTATTTGGGGTGGTCTCACATTAACTTCGCACAACTTAGTGAAAGGATCTTATCTATTGGAATAGGTCAGTGGGATTCAATTGGTGTTTTATAAAAGTACAAAAGAATGATTAAATCGAAAGGTTATGCGGCGAAAGACAATAATTCTCCGCTGGAATATTGGGAATTTGAAAGAAGAGAACTTGGTTCGAATGATGTGTTAATCGATATCTTGTATAGTGGTATCTGTCATTCTGATATTCATCAGGTCCACGACGAATGGGGGGGGACACAATACCCGATTGTTCCGGGACATGAGATTGTTGGCCGCATCAGTGCCGTAGGCAGTGCGGTGACCAAGTTTAAAAAAGGTGATCTCGCTGGTGTAGGTTGTATGGTGGCATCCTGTGGTGAGTGCGATAACTGTAAATCGGATCAGCAACAGTTTTGCTCGGAGAAGAAAACGGTGTGGACGTATAACAGTACGGATGTGATGCACGATCACTCCTGTACATATGGGGGCTACAGCAACAATATTGTCGCTGATGCGAATTTTGTTTTGCATGTGCCTGAGTCGCTTGACATCAAAAAGGTGGCCCCTTTACTTTGTGCAGGGATTACCACATACTCACCGCTGAAGCGATGGAATATTAGCAAAGGACATAAAGTTGGTGTTTTGGGATTAGGTGGTTTAGGTCACATGGCGGTGAAGATCGCTGTTGCAATGGGCGCGGAAGTGACGATGATTAGCCATTCGCCACGTAAGAAAGCGGATGCGGCACTATTGGGTGCCCAAAAGTTTTTAAATACGCATGAATCTTCGGAACTGAAGGAATTTTCTGCTTATTTTGACTTTATTATTGATACGGTTTCTGCACCTCATGATTACAATCTCTACCTAGGGCTGTTAAAGACCAAAGGTGTCTATATCTGTGTCGGTATCCCAGCTGCACCAATGGAAATCAATGGTCGTTCTATTATGGGCGGAAATAAAATTCTGACGGCTTCAAGTATCGGCGGTATACAGGAAACACAAGACATGCTTGATTTTTGTGCTGAACATAACATCCTCCCAGAAACAGAGTTGATTGACATCGATTATGTGAATGAGGCTTACCAACGTGTATTGGACAGCGATGTAAAATACAGGTTTGTCATCGATATGGCTTCACTGCAAAAGTAGTGAAACAACATAAAAATGGGGACTGTCCAAAAAGTGAAGTGATCCCTAAAAAGCTGGACAGATGAACAAAATTAAATGGAAAGAGCTCGGTATTATACCGGGCTCTTTCCATTTAATGCATGATAAGGGCTTACAGCTAAATTTTAATTTGAAAGGTAGGGCAACTAAAGGAAAAGTGGCAGCCGTGTTGTATTAACAATTTCTTTCATCACAAAATAGCTTTCCATATGGCGGATTCCTTTAATCGTCGCCAGTTTATTGAAGTTAAATTCATGATAGTGGTCGACATCCTTGACCATCACCTTGAGCTGGTAATCAAAAGCACCGGTCACATGGAAGCATTCGACCACTTCCGGAAATTTCTGTATTTCTTCCATAAATAGCAAAGCGCTTTCGTTTGAATGTTTTTCCATACTGATTGCTACAAGCACCATCAGATTCAAATCCAGTTTCCGTCGATCCAGTAGATATACCTTTTGCTTAAGCACGGTTGTTGTCGTCAATTTCTTAATCCGTTCGTATACAGGAGTCATAGATAAGTTGACACGATCGGAAATTTCCTTGTTACTCATGTTGGCATCCTGTTGCAAAAGGTCCAAGATCATCAGATCTTTTTCATCTAGTTTCATTGCTGTAGTAATTTAAATCTAAAAACGAATAGGTATACACCTATCGTTAGGATATTTCATCCAAAAATAATAATATTTCAATATTTTTTTACTAAAATAAATATTATTATAGTCTAAAAATACTGCAAATTAAAATAAAGTAGTAAATTCACCTTACTTAATATCTGTTACCAACCTAATAAAAAGAATTATGAGTGATCCCCAATTAAAGAAAGTCCTTGGCCCCGTGATGTTATGGGGATTGGGGGTAGGGTATGTTATTTCAGGAATGTATTTTGGTTGGAATCTGGGACTGGCAGAAGGTGGGACATTGGGGTTAGCCATCGCTACGATCTTTGTTATTATTATGTACCTAACCTTTACATTCAGTTATACAGAAATGTCATGTGCCATACCAAAAGCTGGGGGAGCTTTTGAGTATGCTAATAGAGGACTTGGAAAACACTTGGGATTTGTTGCCGGGATTGCCCAGAATATAGAATTTGTTTTTGCACCGCCGGCCATTGCGGCGGCGATAGGGGCTTATCTGCATTTGCTCCATCCCGATGTTGGTTACCTTACTTTTGCTATCGGAGCCTATCTTATTTTTACGACAATGAATATCCTAGGGGTGAAACTTGCCGCCTCTTTTGAATTGGTTGTTACTGTTCTGGCGGTTATCGAGTTGCTGATATTTGCTGGTGTGACGTTGCCTGCATTTGAGTTTTCCAACCTACAGCAAAATGCGCTTCCGAATGGTTATTCCGGTATTTTTGCATCCATTCCATTTGCCATCTGGTTTTTTCTTGCCATTGAAGGTGTTGCTAATGTTGCCGAGGAAACCATCAATCCGCAAAAAAATGTACTGATCGGTTTTGGATCAGCTATTGTCACTTTGGTCGTATTGTGTATCATTACGTTTTTATCGGCGGTCGGTGTCGCAGGCTGGGAAGCTGTTGTCTATCCTCCGGGCAGCACTGAGGCTTCAGATTCACCCTTACCACTTGCTATTGCCAACGTTATTAATAGTACCCACATCCTTTACAAACTGCTTATCGGCGTGGGTCTGCTTGGACTTATTGCATCCTTCCATGGAATTATCTTGGCTGGGGGGCGTGCTACCTTTGAGTTTGGACGGGTAGGATATGCACCATCCATCTTGGGAAAAGTTCATTCCCGCTTTAAAACGCCGGCTAATGCATTATTGATTAATATGGCGGTTGGTATTGTTGCACTACTGACGGGTAAGACAGCAGGAATTATTACCATTGCCTGTTTTGGAGCAATCAGTCTATATATCATATCCATGTGGTCTTTTTTCGCCTTACGTAAAAAAGAACCCACATTGGAACGTCCCTTTAAAGTTCCTTTATATCCCTTATTTCCGATGCTCGCACTGATCATTGCCGTGATCTGTCTGGTTGCTATGATATTTTATAACCCATTGACAGCCTTATTATTCTTTGGGCTTGTCATCTTATCATATCTTTATTTCCTAATCTTCCTTGACAAGGATAAAACCGTCAAATTATGATAGACAAAAAAGAAATTATTTCCAAATTAAAGACAAGTACGAGTACACATGTCAAAGTCGCAGTAGCGGATATCGACGGTGTATTGCGTGGCAAATTTATGCATCGGGACAAGTTTATCTCTTCATTGGACAGTGAATTTGGTTTTTGTTCCGTGGTATTTGGATGGGATGTCAATGATCAGGTTTATGACAATGTAGAAATTACAGGATGGCATACTGGTTATGGCGATTTTCCTGCACGTATAGATGGAAACACCTTCCGTAAAATACCCTGGCAAGAAGATATTCCTTTCTTTCTTGCCGATTTTGAAACGTCAGAAGCTACAGACAAAAATGTCTGTCCAAGGGCACTTCTTAAAAACATCATTGCACAGTCGGAGGCTTTGGGATACAAACCTATTTTTTCACAGGAATTTGAGTGGTTTAATTTTGTAAAAGCAACTAATGGATCTTCGCAGAATAGTTTTGAAGATATGACACCGATCACCTCCGGTATGTTTGGATACTCCATATTGCGGATATCGGACAATTACGGCTTTTTTCAGGACCTGTTGTCGATGCTTGAACGGTTTGGCGTGCCTTTGGAAGGTTTGCATACAGAAACAGGGCCAGGTGTACTGGAAGCTGCAATTCAATGTAGTCATGCACTTGAAGCTGCCGACAGGGCCACACTCTTTAAGTCAGCCGTAAAAGAGATCGGTAAAAAACATGGTATCGTCGCCAGTTTCATGGCCAAACAGACTAAAGAATTGCCCGGCTGTAGCGGACACGTACATCAAAGCCTCTGGGATCTCAAACAGGAGAAAAATCTTTTTTATGATGCCGATGACCAACGAGGTATGAGCGAACTGATGAAGCAGTTTCTCGCTGGGCAACTACATTGTTTACGCGATATTCTACCCTTATTTGCTCCTACCGTAAACAGTTATAAAAGACTTACTGAAGGAGCCTGGGCTCCGACGACTTTAACCTGGGGGATAGATAACAGGACGACGGCACTCCGTGTCATTGATGGTGGGCCTAAGGCGACGCGTATTGAACACCGCGTAGTCGGCTCTGACGTTAATCCATATCTGGCCATAGCGGCCTGTTTAGCTAGTGGGCTCTATGGGATCAAACACAAGCTATCATTGGATAATCCACATACCGTTGGCAATGGTTATAAGGATTTACAACATGGTGTTCTGCCAAGGAATCTTTATGAAGCTACCAGTCGGATGGCACAGTCTAAAATTGCGTCAGAATTGTTTGGAGAAAGGTTTGTTGATCACTTTTGCAAATCCAGATTGTGGGAATGGCGGCAGTTTTCAGAACAGGTAACAGATTGGGAAACAAAAAGATATTTTGAAATTATTTAACTGCAAGATGGATACAGATAAAATTTATGGTTTTAATTTTCCTACACCTATTCGGTTTGGTGCCGGAGCAATCAATGAACTACCGGATTACCTGTTGAATAATGGTCTTATCCGACCTTTATTGGTAACGGATCCAACTATTGCTGAGCTTCCTTTTTTTAAGGAGATCCAGCGTAAATTGATGAGCAGAGGAATTGATGTGATCGTGTATCACGATCTGCACAAAAATCCCGTTAAATCTGATGTACTGCAGGGCGGTGATGTTTATCGGCACAACAATAGGGATTCCATTATCGGGGTAGGCGGCGGGGCAGCACTTGATGTTGCCCGGGCGATAGCACTGCGCGCGCATCACCACCGTGATCTTTTTGATTATGATGATCTTATCGGGGGAGATATCTATGTGACTAATGAGATCCCTCATCTGATCACGGTACCCACTACAGCCGGTACCGGAAGTGAAGTAGGCCGAAGTGCCATTATTTCCGAAGACGAATCCAAGAAAAAGCGTATTCTGTTCAGTCCGCGATTGATGGCGAAAATAGTCTTTGCGGATCCACTCCTTACCATGGACCTCCCGGCATTTGTTACGGCAGCAACGGGGATGGACGCACTCACCCACAATATGGAAGCTTATCTGGCAAAAGGATATCATCCAATGTGTGACGGTATCGCGCTAGAAGGGATGGCTATGGTAGCCGGGTCTATTGAAAAAGCAACCAAGGAATCTGATTTACAGTCGCGTTCCAAGATGCTTTTAGCTTCACTCATGGGAGCTGTGGCTTTTCAAAAGGGACTGGGTATAGTACATAGCCTGGCACATCCGCTTTCGTCCTTGTTGGATACACATCATGGACTTGCCAATGCTATTAATCTACCCTATGGCATGCAATTTAACTATGCAGGATTCGAAGATCGTTTTGATAAGATTGCAGTTGCGCTTGGTATCGGTAATAATGCTGGGGATAAAGTCGTAGACTATTTATTTGAACTCAATACACGTTTGAATTTACCGACGCGTTTATCCTCCATAGGTGTGCAAAAGCAACATCTTGCACCATTGTCGGAATTAGCATACGCAGATTTCTGTCATCCCTCAAATCCTAAGCCGGTTACAATAGAAGACTTTCTAGCTATTTATGAAACAGCATTTTAGTAAAAATAGTATGATCAAAATAGGTATAAGCGCATGCTTTTTTTATCCCGATAAGGATCGTGCTGTTTTTGGTCCTAAGTCGTTGAGCTACATGGAAAATGATATGGCATGCTGGATCGGGAAAAAGGGGGTGCTTCCGGTACTGCTCCCCGATTTGGATGATGGGTTGTTGACGGAAATCATTGATCAGATGGATGGTATCATCCTCCAGGGCGGAAGTGATATCGCTCCGGGGCATTATGGTGAAGTTCCAATAGGTCGATGGAAAGGAGATGCTTATCGGGATCAGTATGAATTAAAAATACTGGATTATGCGATTAAGCAGGAGAAGCCAATATTGGGTATTTGTCGGGGTTTTCAATTGATGAACGTTTATTTTGGTGGTACACTCTATCAGGATATTCCTTCACAGATACCCGGTGCGGGACTGCACCGATCGGCGGAATTATACGATACGATTAATCACCCTATTAATTTTGTGCCTGGAACCTTGTTTGAAGATTTGTATAGACATGTTTCTAACCCTAAAGTAAACACGGTACACCATCAGGCGATCAAACAACTGGGACAGGATTTGGAAGTATATGCCCGTTCAGAGGATGGTTTTATAGAAGCATTTGGATATACCAAAGTTGCTGCCGGTAAAGTTATGGGAGTACAATGGCATCCTGAATTTTCGGCTACACAAGCCGGGGAGCTTTTGGATGAAGAATTGATTTTTAATGTTTTTCTTGAACATGCAAAACAACATAGAAATTAGAAACCCTGCTACAGGGGAGGTGGAGGCTGTGATCCCTGCCATCACGGCTGCTGGATTGGAGACAACGATGAAACTTTTAGAAAAAGGGCAACGCGCCTGGTCAAAAGTACCGCTACAACAACGTTTAGACTGTATAATCGAGTTTGGGCGGTTAATTTTGGCCAATAAACAGGAACTTGCTGAAGTCCTGACAAAGGAAACGGGAAAGCCAATAACGCAATCGCTAAACGAAATTGCGGGTGCACAAAACCGTATTGACCATCTTAAGGCAAACGCCAGCCGATGGCTTTCGGAAGAGCTTATTACGACAGCGGGAGCAACGCACGAAAAGATCGTGTATGAACCATTGGGGGTGATCGCCAATATATCGGCCTGGAATTTTCCGTATAATGTTGGATTTAATGTATTCCTGTACGCATTGGCGGCTGGAAATGCTGTGCTTTACAAACCATCAGAGTTCGCTACCGGTACAGGTATACAATTTGAAAAATACCTATATCAAGCGGGGGTTCCCGAAGATGTATTCAAATGTATTGTCGGAGATGGTCAAATTGGACAACGGTTATTGGAGCTACCTTTAGCTGGTTATTTTTTTACAGGTTCGTATAAGACTGGTGTCCATATTGCCACCACAGTGGCACATAAACTGGTTCCGGTTCAATTGGAGCTGGGGGGAAAGGATCCATTATATGTTGCGGATGATATCACTGATATTAAGAAAGCTGCTATTCTCGCAGCGGAAGGTGCTTTTTACAACAACGGGCAGAGCTGCTGTGCTGTTGAGCGCATCTATGTCTCGGACAAGATTTATGATGAGTTTGTAGAAGCCTTTGTTGAAGAAGTGGCCTCGTATACTATTGGGGATCCGATGATACAGAATGTATTTATCGGGCCGCTCACCAGAGCCGCCCAACTTACCGTGCTTGATGCGCAAGTAAAAGATGCGCTCGCTAAAGGGGCGACCTTGCGCCTAGGTGGTCATGCACTGGAAAAAGCTGGATATTATTATGCACCTACAGTTTTTGAACACTGTAACCATGAAATGGAATTGATGAGGGAAGAGACTTTCGGACCCTTGATCGGTATACAGAAAGTAACTTCAGATGATGAGGCGATCCGTTTGATGCAGGATACCGCATACGGTCTTACTGCGGCCGTATTTTCTGCTGATCAGGATAGAGCCATGGCGATATTGGAAAAAATGGATACGGGAACGGTATATTGGAATTGCTGTGATAGGGTAAGTCCTTGTGTCCCTTGGTCCGGGCGGAAAAATTCGGGATTAGGATCCACGTTATCCGCACAGGGAATCAGGGCATTCGTTCAGCCCAAAGCATATCACCTACGCCCCTAGATTGATACACTACTATCCGATGTAGGGGAGGCAGGACTGAATTTCGAGATTTTAAGTAAGTCGTTTAGTCTAGCGAATGTTTTTTATTGGTGTAACTATCAAATTTATATCAGGTGTAATCCATAATTCAATATTTATGTGATTACACCTTCTTTTTTTAAATGGAATATCGTGATCTCAGGCAGTATCCCCAATCTGCTTGGGTAATCCAGGTAGCCGAAACCAACATTGACATAAAGTGATTGATGTTTCTCGCGGTATAAGCCGGCCCATTCGCGATATGCATATTGGATTGGACTCCATTGATAGTCAGGATGGCGAAAACCAAATTGTCCACCATGCGTATGTCCGCTAAACGTAACATCAATCATGGGGAATTTTGGTAATATCTCGGCTCTCCAATGTGAAGGGTCATGTGAAAGTAGTAGGTTGACCGCCGAGGAGGGGTCCACTTTGGACATGGCTAGATCAAGATTGCCATAGTTGTGCGGGTTGTTTACGCCCCAATTCTCTACACCGATGAGAGTGATTTTTTCGTTGTTTAAATTGAGCTCCTTTGATTCGTTGAGAAGGAGCTGCCAACCAAGTTTACGATGGATGTCTTTTACATCGACTAAATTTTGTTCCTTCGTCAATTTACGTTCATTGTTAAAATGAAATCTATTAAAATGATAGTCTCCATAGTCGTGATTTCCCAAAATTGAAAAAATACCGAGCGGGGCCGTTAGCTTATTAAAAATGGGGAGGTAATCATCCATTTCATCGGCAAAATCATTTACTAAATCTCCGGTAAAAAAAATTATATCCGGTTTCTGTGCAAGCAGCAGTGCTACGCCCTTTTTTATTGCATCTAAATTGTAGAGGCTACCTGCGTGTATATCTGAAATCTGAGCGATAGTAATATTCTCAAAAGATTTAGGAAGGTTTGGTAAAATCAGATTGACATGCTTGACTTGATAATTATAAAGATTGGTCATAAATCCACGGGTCAATCCCAGCAATGGAATACTGCTTACCAAAAGCCCACTTTTAATAATAAAATCAGATCTTCCCATACGCGCGCCATTGCCATTTGAATCGGCTACTGCTGTGCTCTCTGCCGGCCGCCTAAGAATATTTTTGATGAACGCTAATAGTACATCAACGGCAATAAATAAAAGGAGGATCGCTTTTCCCAATAATATGGAAATAGGAAAGAACATGAAACAAGCAGCGATAAAATTGCTCCATTCAAAAAATAAATTCAAGAATATACAGGCATAAGAGAAAATACTCAATAGCCACCAGATTATATTTGCAAATAATGGTTGTGATTTCCATACAGCCAGTTTGCGTAACCTTAAATATATCAAAACATCAAAAAGAAGGAATACAACAATAATTTTTAGGTAAGTGTATAGCTGTGGAATCATATAAAAGTTTACCTTATTAATGAATAAGCTGAGGTTTTTTTATCTAAAATACTATTTTTTATGTTAATCCTGATATGGATTTGTCCCTTTCGATGAGAAACGGTTTGTGGTAAGCTATTAAAACTAGAAATTTTGATTTCTTATCCGGGCTAAATCTTGTCATAGGACAAGCGTTTTGACTAATTAATTTTACTATTTTGTTTGTAATTTAAAAACAAAAATATGAGCATAAAATTTGAAGCGGGAATTAATATCGCTATAAAAATTCCCAAAAATAAATACGAAAAGACAGTTACTTTTTACAGGGATATCCTGAAATTGCACGTTGAGGAGAAGCCAATCGATAACCCCACTGTTTCGAGGACACATGAAGTGAAATTTGGACACAATATCATTTGGCTAGATTGCGTGGATAATTACACCCATTCCGAAACCTGGTTGCAGCTTACTGTTCCTAATGTCCCCGAGGCGACCGATTATTTGTTGTCAAATGGGGTGGAAACCTGTGACGAAATCGAGAAACTTCCAGAAAATATGCACTGGATAACTGACCCTGCCGGTACCGTATTTAATTTGCAAAAAATGTAATAATATGTGGGTTTAAGTATTTTTTGCGCTGTCCTTGCTGTATCCTACTTTTTTTCTGTGGTGATAGCTTTCCCCAACAGATGAAAGTGAGATAATATAACAATGGGTACTACGATGGTTGGAAGTAAGGCGTATGGAAATTGTAATACAGCAATATTGGGCTGTTCAAATGCCATTGCCTGTAGAGGTAATGGCGATGATAATATACCAATAATGACGACTTGCAATAACGAACAGATCCCCAAAATATTCCAAGCCTTGAACAGTACAGATGTCAGTATTCTGGGATTTATGCTACTGAATACTAAAAATAAAATGGCAGTGACACCAAAAAATAGATCATAGTTCCAGCCAAGAAAGGTCATTTCGATAGGAAGCATTTTACGGTTAAAAAGTTGGAAAATGATAAATTCAATTGGGATTCTTATGATATGAATACCCAGCAGGTAATAAGCGTTCAACCTTACATTTTTTGATAATCTATAGTAGCTTACACTGAGCAGGATAACACTCACAAGGATAAGCGCAAATGAAGGTGGAAATGCTAGGAAAATATTAAGTGATGAGACTGCTGAGAGTGCAAATGTCCAAATCATCATAGGAATGATGATCATTTTATTAGGAGATGCTAACCCAAATAAAATGATACATACTAATGTGAAAACTGAAAAAAAAACGTGCATAGAAAAGCAGATTTGTATTATAAAACTAAAAGATATTCGGGGTAAATCACTTGTCTTAAGACAAGTAATTTAATTGCTTACCTTCTGACTTATTTGAGTTTGCAATATCCAAGCTTTACGCCTCAAAGTATTGATAATAAAAAATTATCTGACTGATGTGTCTGTTTTTTTTAACTAACAAGTGAATGCGTAAGCGAAAGACGGTTAAAGGAGGACTGTGTAAATTATATTCATCTCGGTTGATATAATTGTTTTTTGGTAAATGGTTTAATACCAATTATTATTCGTATCTTTAAGAATAAGGTTTACTACTTACATAACCCATTCGGTAAACCAGATATGATAAAAGTTTCTCGTTTTATCTTAAAATTTCCCTATTACACCATCGCGAAATTTTCTGTTAGAACCAACCGCACACAAATTTAATCCCCGGAACTAATGTATTCATAGTTATTGGGTATTCCTCACCATATTAATTTCATAGGTCATGAGTAAAGATCAAAAAAAGGAAAAAAGTACTAAAGAGAAAACGCAGTCGTCTTATCAAAAAGAGAAGGATTCGATCTCAAAAGATTTAACAGATAATGTCTTCCGAAAGAAAAAGAAATAAGCCGTGTAGCGCATTGTTTGTCTTAAAATAATGGTAGATTATTAATTTGGAGCGAGTATAAAGGATGGAGGATTAGACCATGCTTTTGCTCGCTTTTTTAATATAAATTTCTTTATACTCACTCCATTAATTAAACTTTTCTTTATTAGGACTAGGTGTTTAAATTCTCCTCAGGAGCGGGTTAAAAATTTCAAGTATCATTAGACACTAAAACTTATAAGTAAAAGCATTGATATTCATTCCGGCACCTACCGATGCAAACAAGATAATGTCATTTTTTTGGAAAGAGTGACCAGCAATTTTTCCCTGCCTAATTAAATCGTAGAGTGTCGGAATTGTAGCCACACTGCTATTGCCAAATTTATGAATAGACATGGGCATGATGTCTTTTGGTGGCTGCATATGGTATAAACCATAGAATCGTGAAATAATAGCCTCATCCATTTTCTCATTAGCCTGATGAATTAATATTTTTTTAATGGCAGTAATATCTAAATTAGCTTTTTCCACACAGGCTTGCATCGCTAAAGGAACTTTGTTGAGTGCGAATTCATATATTTTTCGCCCTTTCATTTTTATGTAGCGTGTACCTTGTTCGTGTTTGCTGTCAAAGGAACCTCCGAAATAAAGGTAGTCCGATTCATCGAATGCATAAGTTGCACTTTCATAAGAAAGCAAGCCTGCTTCCTCAGTTGTTCCTTCTACAATAACTGCACCTGCCCCATCTGCATAGATCATCGAATCACGGTCATAGGGATCTACGACACGGGAGAGTGTTTCGGTACCAATAATCAAGCAACGCTTAGCCATTCCCGATTTGATAAATGCATTTGCTTGTATCATCCCCTCATTCCAGCCGGGGCAACCAAAAAGAAGGTCGTATGCAATACAGCCCGGATTTTTTATTTCCAATTTTTTCTTGACTCGAGTTGCTAAACTAGGTACGGTATCCGATTGCGTTGTTCCATATTGTACATCACCATAGTTATGCGCTACAATGATATAATCGAGTGTCTCCTGATCCACTCCAGCATTCGCGACTGCTCGCTCTGCTGCAATAAAAGCAAGATCAGAGGCTACTTGATTTTCACTTGCATAACGTCGTTCGGAAATTCCGGTAATATCTTTAAACTTTCCTATAATAGACTCAGGATATTTGATTGGCTCGCCAGTTTCATCCAAAAAAACACGATGTTCAAAATGTGAGTTGTTTATTACACTGTCTGGAAGATAGCTGCCCGACCCAATAATTTTAGTATTCATAAATGTTCCTCCGTTTCTCAATTATTGAGTAAGCAAATTGTATTGTTGTTTGTGAAAATTTAGCTGTTTTTTTTATGCCCATTACTATATAGATGTCAATGTACACGTTTTTTACTAAACCTTCTTCTATATAATTTACTAAAATTATTTCTAATAATCCTACAGCAAATAAATAAAAGGGATTTGTTGTTTGTGTTTAGCTCGTATTTCTGAAATTTATACCAAATTTTTATGGGCGAACTAATATATAGTCAGAACTGTTCTATTTTAAAAAATCGTTTGACAAAACAAATGTCAATAGGATAGTGGCTTGTTAAATGATCTACAGTCATTGTACAGTTTAAAAAATATAACGATGAAAAGACAAATTGTGGTTTGTGACAATGACATAGAGATCTTAAATGCATTTTCTATGATCTTAGAAGACGATCAAACAGTCGTAACGACGGTTGTTAACGCGTCGGCTCTAGCTGAGGTATTGGATCGTATAAAAGCCGATATACTTTTTATGGATATCCATATGCCTAACCAAGACGGTGATCAAATACTTCGCGAATTACGGGCTTCAGATAAACATCATATGCTGCCTGTTGTTATGATTTCTGGGAACGCCGATGGACGAAGGATATCGCTAGAATGTGGAGCTGATGGTTTTTTAGCTAAGCCTTTTGATATCACTGATGTGGAAAATTATATTCGAAGATTTGTTTATGAACGATGATTCTGATTACTGTTTTTAATAAGCATATTTATATATCCTAGAGATTTATCATTTGACTGAAATTTAGTTTTCATATTTTTACGTGCTTGTATTTAGATTTATTCAAAATAATAATATCTTTGACCCCATTATTATCTTTGATTTAAATACATAATAAATATCATCTACTAGGTTTTTATACGCAAATGGCAAATCCTCAATACCAAATGGCTAAGATATCTGCCATATTATTATGCTGTTCTTTTTCATTATCTCCAACAGTCAATGCCAATAGTTTATCTATTTGGAATCCCGCTCGTACGTTACGCTCTTTAGGACAGCAACAATGTTCAATTACAGGTCGTGTTGTCGACATAAATGGACATCCTTTGGCAAATGTTCGTATCAAGTTGCGCGGTTTGAATAGCGCTAAATCTGATAAAGACGGTTATTTTGAATTAACAGGGATTAATTATGGTAAATATCATTTGACATGGAGTTGTGTCGGATTCGAAAGTGTGTCCCAAGATATTGAAATTGTGCAAAAACAACATCAATTAGGATTGATCACACTGCAAACAAAACAGCACAATTTGGATGAAGTTGTCGTGACAGCAAGCCGGTTGGCGGAGTATATCAACGAAGTACCATCGTCAGTCACTTACATTGGAGGAAAGGCGCTGGATCAACAGCGACAGATTAATGACAATCTGCCCAATATCCTCATGCAAAAGGTCCCTAGTATCTCACCCAGCGAAGAGAGTCAGAATAATTTTATTGCGAAGATTCGTGGACGAAATTTTTTGGTGCTTATCGACGGTATCCCTCAATCTACCCCATTACGAAATGGGGGACGTGATCTACGGACGATAGATGCGAGTGCGATTGACCATATCGAAGTTGTTAATGGGGCGACAGCAATGTATGGCAATGGTGCTGCGGGTGGCGTTATTAACTATATCACCAAAAAGCCGCAAAAAGGAAAGATGATAAGCTCCTCCACGTATTTTAATAATAGCTTGAGTCTGGTAAAACCGAATGAAACTTATGGCTACAACATTTCACAAGTATTTTCAGGTCAGATTGAAAAATGGGATTATGTTGTACAAGGTAAAGTTGGTCATACAGGAGTGATACGTAGTTCGGATGGAGCAGTCGTGAGTCCGTTTTATGGATTGGGCGAAACGCGTTCATACAATGCTATGGCTAAAATAGGTTATCAGATCGCTCCCGAACATCACCTGGAATTTATGGGTAATTTTTACCGCAGTTTGCAAGATAGCAAATATGTGGGTACTACTGGTGATTTTGGCCATTCTTCAGCGATAGGTATTCCATCGGATACGGTAATCAATGGTGGTACTCCCTATAATAAGGCATTTCATTTAAAATATGAGGGTCGATATGGAAAGACTGCTGCAAATTTAAGCCTCTATTACGAAGATATGAATACGGTTTTTGAGACATATAATCAAACTTATTCCGATCATCAAGGTGCGCGGCTTAATTTTAACACCCCTTTTCAGTTGGGAACATCTACTCCGCTATCACTGATCTATGGGGTAGATCTACTGAAAGATCACACGGTACAAAAAACGATGAAGGATGATCTGGTTACCCCAGATATGAATATGAACAATATAGCCTTCTACTTGCAGAGTAAATTTAATATCGCTACGAACTGGATTTTGAAAGCAGGGGTTCGTTATGAAAATATACGGTTTAAGGTGGGAGATCTCAACAAAGGGGGGAAGCTAACTCTGGGTGAACGCAATAACTCAGATGCATTTGTATTTAATATGGCGACTAGGTATAATAAATACAATTATCTACAGCCTTTTGCTTCATTTTCTCAGGGGTATTCTATCGGTGACGTAGGACTTATCCTCCGGAACGGCGTCCCTTTAAGTCAGATAGATCCCAAGCCAGTCGTGGTTAATAACTTTGAAATTGGGCTGAATGGCAGGATGGCCATGTGGGATTATCAGCTGACTGGTTATTACAGCACTTCTAAGAAAGGCAATACTTTTGCTGAGACTTCTGTTCCGGGCAACTATGAGTTGATTCAAGTACCTCAGCGAATCTATGGACTAGAGTTTGTCGGTAACCTAAGACCCACACAATGGTTATCCATAGGTACTGTATTGGGCTATATGGATGGACGCCAAGATTTGAAAAATGATGGAACTTATAAGGATAAATTGGATAATTCGATCATCTCACCGTTTAAAATAAATCTGAATACCGATTTTAAATTGACTGATCAGTGGAATATATATCTGCAATATCTGCATCTCGGTGGACGCGATGTATTTCCTGCTGCCGAATATAATTATGGAAAATATCCTATTTCCGGATATACTCTTTTGGACTTTCAAACCAGATATAAATATCAAAAACTTACCTTCTTATTCTCGATCAACAATCTTTTCAATGCCAATTATTATCCAATTCATGCCGAAGTACGCGGTGCCACCAATGAAGGACGCTACTATATAAAGGGCAGTGGAACTATGGCCAATTTGGGCGTACAACTTGATTTATAATCGCTAGTCAACGAATCGAAATCTATCTATTTTAACATGTTATCTATTCTACGTACAATCATTATTATTGGGCTTGTTTATTTTTCGCAAACATCGTTTGCCCAAACACCAAAAGGAAGCGTTAGTGGACGTTTGACGATGGTAGACAGTGAACCAATGGCTTCGAAGGCAATTTCCCTATTGGAGATAAATAAAAACACCCTGACAGACCAAGACGGTAAATATACCTTCAAAGACCTCGATACGGGACACTATACAATTCGTATTCAGTTGCTTGGAATAAAGGAAATTAAGATTCCAGTTTATATTACTTTGCAAAATAAAAATGTTATCGTCGATTATCAATTGACCGAGGAGAATGTACAGGCGCTACAGGAAGTGGTTGTAAAACGTAAAAACAATCGATTTGTTCAGAAAGAGAGTGTTTACGTGGCACGATTGCCTTTAAAAAATCTGGAAAACCCGCAAGTTTATAACGCAGTTCCAAAGGAACTTTTTCAGGAACAAATTGCTGTAGATTTGGGAAGTATCTCCAAAAACGTACCCGGCGCGGGGATCCCTATGATTGCCAATCAAGGTCGGGTTACTTTTCGTTCACGCGGATTTGAAACAGAGCCTAATGCGCGTAATGGTGTTGCAGGGGCTGCTTTTTCGGTTATTGATCCAGTCAACTTAGAGCGTATTGAAGCCATTAAAGGACCTTCGGCAACCCTTTTTGGTAAAAGTGTTGCCAGTAGTTATGGCGGTGTCTACAACCGTGTTACCAAAAAACCTTATAACGATTTTGGAGCAGAAGTTGGTTATACTGGTGGAAGTTGGAATTACAATCGTGTGGCCGTAGATGTAAACACACCGATTAATGCGGACCGTACAGCGTTGTTTCGTATCAATGCGGCGGGGACGATCGAAAAGAGCTTTCAGGATTTAGGTTTTACCAATAGCCTGGCCTTGGCACCTAGTTTTTCATATCAGATTACCGACAAGCTCTCTCTATTGTTGGATCTGGAATATGGACAGGCGAAAGGTACATCCGTCGTGCGGTTCAATCCCTATACCGGAAGTAATAAGGTGCAGTCTATCGCCGACATGAAATTTCCCTATAACAAGACCTTCCTAAGCAATGACCTCGCTTATCAGACCCAGATGTTTAATATTTTCGCGCAGATGAATTATAAGATTTCTGAAGATTGGATTTCGCAGACTATCGTTTCCAGAGCAAATTCTACGATCAACGGGTATATTTCAGCTCTCAATGGAAAATCTGATTCTACGCTGAATGCTCAAGTCATGGTGGGTACTACTTCTTTTATCGCAACGGATCTGCAGCAAAATTTTGTAGGTGATTTTCATATCGGTAAATTCCGGAATCGTATGGTCATCGGACTCGACTATTATAATAATTCGAATTATTTTGATCGTTACCATACCAATACACGTACTGTCAATTTTATTAATGCACCTACGGACTATCGTATTAATAAATTTATTGTGGATTCTCTTACTGCCAAATCTGCTTACCGCAAAGAAAAGAATAGTGATGATACTTATGCAGCCTATATTTCTGATGTGTTTAATGTGACAGATCAATTGGTGGTGATGGCGAGTCTTCGGGTGGATCGATTTCAATACCACGGTGTATACAATATAGTAACGGGCGAAACTACAGGTGGAATAGGAGCAGGTGGAATTCAGAAAGGCCCTTTTGGCCAGACAGCATTATCTCCAAAATTTGGTTTGGTATACGAAGCGTTAAAAGATAAGCTTTCTTTATTTGGAAATTACATGAATGGCTTTAACAATATTAGTGGTGTAGATATCAATAGCAACCCTTTCAAACCGGAATATGCCAATCAGCTGGAATTTGGTGTAAAAGGAGACCTGTTTAATCATCGGTTGGTAGGGACGGTAAGTTACTATGATATTCAAGTTGACAATGTTCTACGGACTAACCCTGAAGATAGTAATTACTCCATTCAGGATGGAACACAGTTGAGCAAAGGCCTAGAGGCTGAATTAACAGCCAATCCTTTCGACGGAATGAATATTGTCGCTGGATATGCCTATAACGAAAGCAAATATAGCAACGCAGACCCGTCGGTCAATGGTTTGCGGCCAGCGCTTTCTGGACCAAAGAATATGTTGAATTTTTGGTTAAGTTACCGAGTACCATCGGGTAAATATCAAGGTTTGGGCGCAGGGTTTGGAGGAAATATAGGTAGTTCATCATATCAGACCAATACACAGACAGCAAAGATCATTATTCCTTCCTATAAGATGTTTGATGCGAGTATTTATTACGATCAGCCGAAATTTAGGATAGGCATAAAAATGGATAATTTGACGAGCGAAAAAGCCTGGTCCGTAAGGCTTACGCCACAGAACCCTGCTCGGTTTCTAGGTAACTTTACACTCAAGTTTTAGACCTAAAAAAAAGGAAAGCCCAGCTTTCCTTTTTTACTTATAGATCGTAAGGCAGTAATTGCAACGATGTCTTATTCTATTAAAGGGAATACCTCGATCACTACCGGACTTATCTTCGTACCAATCTAAGCGTACGATGTATAAACCCTTTTGTGTTGGTTGGAAGATAGTCTTCCCGGTCGGATCTAACAGTATATTTTTTTCCCAATTTTCCGGATTGAAAATACGGACAGTAGATCCATTGGTGACGGGTTCGCCATAGATGTATGGTAAAACCTGAAAGTAAGATCGCGATTGAATTAACGCGATATAAGGGCGATCTGTTAATGGGGGTAATTCCTGCTTTAGAAAACTACGGCCATATTCGGCATATAAGTATTCGATAGAACGAATATTCTTGATACTGTCTTTTTCATTCCTAACGATTACGGGCAAATGTTGATTTATGCCAATGATCTGGTAATAGGTATTGGCGTCAGCAGAAAAAGTCCCCTCCCAGCAATCCTCCTTTTTTGTTAATGGCATTGTCAACTCTAAACCTGTATTTGAACGTATTTTGAATTCAAAGTCTTTGATAGCTTCGTATTCCTTCCCGTTAGTTCTGTGCCGGATGCTTAGGTCGTCAATATATCCATATATGACCTGTACTTTGACTGTATTGCTATTATCTGTAGGTTTTGATAGTTCCAGCCAAAAAGCACTGGCCTGGGATTTAGTCCAGCTCATCAGGACCAAGAAAAAAAATATAAATATGCGCATAAGGTCTAATTTACATACTGGGGATCTGTAAAGACTTCTTTTTTATCTTTACGGTCGAGGATTTCTTTTTATTGCGTTTGTTGAGCCATATCCATACTCCCGTAATAGGAAGAGAGGCCGCCAGGGTGACGGCAAGGAACATAATAATTTTCGAGGGAAGACCAAACACCGATCCAATGTGAATGGGTTTGATCATCTTTCGCATTTGTTCGGCCATCGGAAGCGAGTTCATCGGATTGTTTTTGATCATTAAGCCAGATTTACTGTCGAAATAGGCTTGGTTGATTCGTAGGAGAGAGCCTGCAAACGATTCTTTAGTCACTGAGATAGCGAGGTTGTCGTTTTCAGGAAATGTTATTAGTATATTTCCAGGTTGTGGGTAAAGGGTATTTATGTGTTTATAAATGACATGGAGTGGGGAAAATTCAGTCGGGATTCGTGTTTCTATATTTTTAACTTTTTCTTTTTCAGCCTTACTGGCCCCGAATAGTTTGAAAAACTGTTCGTTGTACCAGTTAAAGCTCCAGGTTAATCCCGTTAAAGTAAAAATAAACAGAAAAAAAGCTGCATAAAATCCCCCGACTGCGTGAAAATCCCATACTTTTCTTTTGGTAGAAGCCGACATCTTGATCTTAAGACGCTGCTTTAGTATATGTTTATTTTTAGGCCACCAGAGATAAAGGCCACTGATTGAAAGAAGTAATGCGACGATGGCAGAAATACCGGTAATCGTTGCGCCAATTTTGTCCATTAAAAGAAAACGGTGAATATCCAGCACCTTTTGAAAAAAACGTGTATTTTGTTGGCCTTTAGATAAGACTTCGCCAGTGTATGGGTTTAGATAGGCATACCAATATTTTTCTTTTTTAGAACCATATTGGATTCGGAGACTCCTCGACGGATCCGAAGGAACTTCAATACGAAAAAGTCTTTTATCAGGAAAAATTGCTTTTGCCTTTATCGAAATTACATCGAGCGTCAAACGAGCTGACTGTACTTCTACCTGCTGTTCTTTTTTCCAGATTAAGGGGGTTAGTTCTTTTTCAAAAGTTAGTAACATGCCCGTGATGCAGATAATTAGGAATATGATGCCGAAGAGTAGTCCGAAGTAAAGATGTAACTGGTGAAAGATATTCTTTGAACCATTTTTTGAGGACGTCCTGTTTTTCATTATCATTGATGTGGTATTGTAACAGCACAAATGTACAGTATTATTAGTAATTATTCTAAACAAGAATAACGCAGACTCCAGAATTTGTTCAATAACCCAAACCTAATGATCGGATATTCTGTAGCCAGTAGGTGTTTTCCTGTTCATTTTTTAAAGGCACGAACGAAGGCGCGAGGTTCGGCATAGCCCAAAATGGTTAATATTTCTTTTATAGATGCGGTCGTGTTCTGTATATATCTTATGGCCAGGTATTTGCAAACTTTCTCAACAATTTGTACATAAGAACCTCCTTCACTTTTACAAAATGCATGATACACAATGATAAAATTATTGAATACACCTTAATTGGAAGATAGCTATGCGGTATCAGGGGCTTTGTGATAAAGACTAAAATCTTAATTTGATAGGGGAATTTGTCTAAATTCCATAAAGATTTTGGACAATTTATATTAATTTGGTGAGTATCAACGGAGCAGTTAAAATTAATCAATAATATGAATAAAACAGCGTTAACGGTTTTCTTATTAGCTATCACCGGGGGCACATTTGCTCAAAGTAAGGATAAGAGACCCAATATTGTCTTTATTATGGCGGATGATCTCGGTTATGGGGATCTTGGTGCCTATGGTCAGCAAAAGATTGAGACCCGGCATATAGATTCCTTGGCCAGCAAGGGAATGAAATTTGAGAACTTTTATGCGGGTACTTCCGTGTGCGCCCCATCACGATCTTCGCTAATGACGGGACAGCATACTGGTCATACCTACGTAAGGGGAAATAAGGAAATCGAACCCGAGGGGCAACAACCGCTGGCGGATTCGGTACAGACTTTTGCGATGCTATTGCAGAAAGCAGGTTATGCGACAGGTGCCTTCGGAAAATGGGGTTTAGGCATGGTGAATACCACAGGGGCTCCGGATCAGAAAGGGTTCGACGAATTTTATGGTTACAATTGCCAACGCCAATCCCACCGTTATTACCCAACCCATCTTTGGCATAATAAACAGCGAATCGAGCTTGATGGTAACGGGTTATTGGCTAAAGGTCAGTATGCACCAGCATTAATTCAAGAGAAAACGCTTGCTTTTATAGACGCCAATAAGGACAAACCTTTTTTTCTCTTTGTACCTACGGTGCTACCTCATGCAGAACTCTCCGGTCCTGACGATGAATATTATCAGCAATATGCGGATAAGTTTGATGAAAAACCGCACAGAGGAAACAATTATGGCCCCAAAGCGACAGTAGCCGGCTATGCCAGTGTGGATAAGCCACATGCGATGTATGCAAGCATGGTAACTCGTATGGATGCCTATATAGGTCAAATTGTAGATAAACTGCGTCAAAACCAATTGCTTGATAATACCATCATTATTGTTACAAGTGATAATGGTTCACACAAAGAGGGCGGGGCAGATCCTGATTTTTTCAACAGTTCAGGGGGCTTACGTGGGAATAAACGGGACCTATACGAAGGCGGGATCAAAACACCATTTATTGCTTACTGGCCCGGTAAGATCGCTGCAGGAAAAACATCAAATTATCTAGGGGCTTTTTGGGATATTATGCCAACGATGGTCGAACTTGCAAAAGCTGATAAACCACGGTATACGGATGGAATTTCCTTTCTTCCAAGCCTATTGGGCAATAAGGGTAAGCAAAAACAACATGATTATCTCTATTGGGAATTCCATGAAGACGGCGGCCGTCAAGCCTTGCGAAAAGGAGATTGGAAACTCATTTTACAGAAAGTAATGAGCGGTAACCCCACAGTAGAATTGTATAATCTCAAACAAGATCCGAAAGAACAGAACGATGTTGCTAATGGTAATCCCAAAAAGGTGTATGAATTGCGTCGACTGATTGAGAAAGCTCATGTTGAAAGTGCAATTTTCCCATTGACCAATGCTGTTAAATAAAAATGAGTAAGTCTATATAGTGGTAAATTCATTCATAAAAAATGTCGCCCGGGATATTTCGGGCAACATTTTTTATGAATGGATCATCATATTTTTCCGATATAAAGAACCATTGCAGTACCAACTGACGATACTAATTTTTCTGAATATCAATTAATATCTTGACTTCAGTAGGATCATTAACCAAAGCTTCAAATCCCTCCGAAACGATATTTTCTAATCTTATTTTGCGTGTCACAAGTTTTTCCACTGGCATACGCCCACTATCGATAAGCGCAATAACTTGTGGAAAGATGTTACGATAAGCAATAATACCCTTAATTGTGATTTCACGCAGCACCTGATCCAGCGCATTCGTGGTAACCGGCTTTCCAAACAATGCGACCAAAACCGCTGTCCCACCATTTTTTAAACTATTGATTCCAGTTGAATAGGAGGCTTGTACGCCAGCACAATCCAGAAATACGTCTACACCAAGTCCTGTAATGGACTTAATTTTTTGTGGAATCCTTTCGTCTTTTGCGTTTATGGTATGTGTTGCACCGATAGCTTTTGCCTTCTCTAGACGTTTGTCTGCGATATCTGTGACAATAACTGTTGTCGCACCGGCTGCAAGTGCCGCCTGAACACATAATAAACCTATAGGGCCAGCACCTGAGACTAATACGGATTCACCGATTTTAAGCCCGCTTTGGAGCACTGCATATACTGCGACAGCGGCAGGTTCCACCAATGCGCCCTTTTCAAAAGACATGCTGTCCGGTATTTTGTGTACCATGTAGTCTTCAACGACAACAAACGGAGCAAATCCGCCATTACTAGATAGCCCGATAAACCCTAGGGGTTCGGATAAATTATATGCGCCATTTGCAATAAAGGGACTATCAAAGTTTTTAAAAATCGGCTCCACGACCACGCGGTCACCGGCTTTTACATGTTGTACACCTTCACCCACAGCCTCTACGACACCCGAAAACTCGTGTCCGAGCGTAGTGATACCTTGGTGTCCGTTTAGTGGGTAAGGTTGATCTACCGGGATTAACTGTGGGCCATGTACATACTCGTGTAAGTCAGATCCACATATTCCGGCAAAATGGACAGCTATTTTAACCTGACCAGCCTTGGGCTCAGGGATTTCTGTTGATTCTACCCTGATATCTTTAGCAGCATACCAACGTGCGGCTTTCATTGTATTTGCCATGTTTGTCTCCTTTTTTGTTTATATACTAAGGTAAACAGAATGATCGGCGATCCACGTGATCTATATCTCCAACGTATATGAGCTGGATCATTTCACCTGGAAGGTACCGGAGCAAATCCAATTATTTCTATCAAGAGGGAACGTTTTTACAGAAAACGAGTTTAGGTTATTTTATTCACCTGTTTTCGTAGATACTGTCTTAAGAGCAGATGAAAACAGGTGAATTGTATTCAATATAAGGTCTTTATTGAAGCTTTGGCCCATATTGTGCTAATCATTGTCATGATTTTCGGTTGCGAATGAAAACTTAATTGATTTTTGAGGATAAGTTTCCATACTCATGCGGCTTGTATTTTTGATAATACTTTTTAAGCTGACGCGATCTCCCAATTTAAAATAAGCTTCTACGGTTTGATAATCCAATAGATAAGGGCCACAAAAGTAATTTCCATTTGCATCTTTTTCTATGGTTCCTTGATAAAGTCCCGCTTTTGTTTCTTTTGGCATATGTGTTTAATTTGAAAACAAAGGTAGGAAGAGTAATTGGCAATTCGGTGGCAATTGTAATATTCTCTTCCGAAACTGTGTTTGAATCTAAATCATGACCTTATAGGGGCTTATTTTAATTGAAAAATGGCTTTTTGATTGTGGGAGTTCTTTTAATATAATGCATCAGATAATTTAATACATCAGACAGATTCGGACTTTTATTTACCGAGTTTTGCGACTTGAATTGCAATGAATTTTGGTAGATAGTTTGGCGTACAATTTTTAGCAACCATTTCGTCTTTAAAAAGCCCGGTTTGTTCGCCGATCCTTATACATCGCTCACGATATATTTCTTGGAAGATTCCGATTTGAGCAGCAGTGAAATTCATTGCCCATTGTACTTCTGGAACTTCTTTTTCAATTTGGTCCTCAATTTTAGAAAGCAACTCGTCACTATTTGGAGGAGGTATTTGTCCTACCCAACGCAAACGGGCTTGATAATACCAAAACGTACGTCTTTGAAGCTTGGATTGGCTATTTTCCCAACTTTGCATCAGCGCGATAGTCTTTTTGTCTTTGGCGAGCTGGTTTGCCATTAGCCAATCTATGAGTTGCAACTTTTCATCTTCTGTATGTTGTTGAATGTCATCGTCTAATTTATCTATAACTTCTTGGGAAAGCAATTTTTTGTCCATGATTAATATCGCTAATTGTCGCGGAAAATATTGCTTAGTTGACCAAAGTTCTAAAGCCAGTTTATGATCTGTTTTTATGCTGTTGGCAATTTTGCGCAAATCGCCAAGTTTCGCTTGCTTGCCACCAATTTGTGCCATTATATTTTCTGCTTTTAACGATAGTTTCATTGCCATTATACTAAATTTTAAAATTCGTTATTTTATCAGGTATCATCTTCTCGATGATACTTTTCCTTCAAGAAGTAAAATTCTTGTTAATTTAGGATGAAGACCATTTTCTATCTTGTTGAAAGATCAATAATTTCCATCATTAATCGGTAAAATGGTATTTCATGTTATTCCTTTATGAATTTACATTTTTTTTTCCTTTTGTTGGTATTGTGTCATTTCCGAATAGATACGGCATTTTTAATAAAGAGTACTCTTGTTTTTATGACCAATCGGTCATAAATTTGTTCAACAAATAAATTTTCTAATGACTAAGGGCGAAGAAACTAAACAGTTTATCATTGAACGGGCAGCACCGATTTTTAATACAAAGGGTATTGCGGCTACTTCAATGAGTGACATTATGGAAGCTACCCAACTGTCCAAAGGAAGCATGTATGTGCATTTTGAGAATAAAGATGTTTTGGCATGTGCTGCTGTGGACTATAACATGGATCTATTACAGGACAAACTTGGGAAGGTTTTGGAAAAAAGCAAAAGCTATAAGGAGAAATTATTGACCTACATAGATTTTTTTAGCGATCCTAATCGGCCACCTGTTGCAGGAGGCTGCCCTATATTGAATTTTGGAACCGAGGTTGATGATACAAATCCAATAATACGACAAAAAGTGCTGCTCGTCATTAAGCAAGCGCAGCAGTTGCTTTCAGAAATTATAAAGAAAGCGATAGCGGATGAGGAACTTAAAGCCGAATTGAATCCCGCGGATTTTGCAATAGCTGTATTTGCTATGCTTGAAGGTGGTCATCTGATGTCGCGTGTATCCGGTCATAATGATAGCATGAAAGCCATTGTTAAGACACTTAAAAATTTAATAGAGGAATATAGTACATAAATTTTTTTTGTTTAATATATGACCGATCGGTCATTTTAAAATAATGATAAATCATAAAATAAAAACCATGTCAAAAACAGTATTAATTACCGGAGCGTCAAAAGGATTTGGCAGAGTCTGGGCGGAAGCATTTTTAACAAAGGGATACAAGGTCGCGGCTACAGCACGAAGTATATCAGCGTTGGATGATCTCAAAGAAAGGTATGGAGATGCCTTGCTGACACTAAAGTTGGATGTGGATAAACGTGAAGAGTCCTTGGCAGTGGTACAGCAGGTGTACCAGAATTTTGGTTCAATAGATATTCTAATCAATAATGCGGGGTATGCGTTGATCGGAGCAGTGGAGGAAACGAGCCAACAGGAGGCAAGAGCACAATTTGAAACAAATTTTTTTGGAACACTATGGCTTACTCAGGCAGTGCTGCCAATCATGAGAAATCAAAAAAGTGGTCATATCATTCAGGTTTCTTCGATACTGGGTTTGGCAACCTTACCGACAATGGGGCTTTACAATGCGTCCAAATTTGCGCTTGAGGGTCTTAGCGAAACGCTTGCTTCTGAAGTGAAGGAATTTGGAATCCACGTGACCTTAATTGAACCCAATGGCTATGCTTCAAATATCTGGCATACGGGGATGAATACAAAACCTATTCCGGTTTACGATGGTTTGAGAAGGGCAGTTGCTACTGCTGAAACTTCCTTTGGTCAGGTGGAAGCTACTGCTTCTGCGATCATCAAACTTGTTGAGACTGAAAACCCGCCCCTACGATTGTTACTCGGAAAAGTAGCACTACCATTTGTAAAACAACAGTACGATCAGAAATTAAAACTTTGGCAAGAATGGAATGAAGTTGCTGTAGCAGCCCATGGTTAAATAATCCTATTTATATTATGGTTCCTGTAGCTTGCAAGAGGAGCGTATTCTATAATTGGGTACGCTCTTTTCTTGTTTGGTTAGACGTTAAATAAAGTTTTGTGTATATGATCGCTACGGAGATTGTACGAATTTGGTCTTTTGAACAAAACAACTTAGGACGTTTAAACAAAGTCAAGGAGAGATACCATACATATCTTTGCTTCATCAAGAATATAAAATATAAAAAGATGAAACGTAACAATTATCAAGGTGCATTACAGTATCCGATCGGGTCGGGGTTCAATGCCGCTTCCACATCAAGAGATGTCATTCAAGGTATTGATCTCACTGGAAAAATAGCCATTGTAACCGGAGGAAATACAGGCATAGGCCTAGAAACAACCAAAACGCTTGCAGAGGCTGGAG
>Ga0153980_1000100_pt1 | contig 51593 bp, 47 predicted proteins | sample TSGA064MetaG_FD_104722 | JGI IMG/M metagenome (GOLD analysis project Ga0153980, IMG submission 104722) | Attine ant fungus gardens microbial communities from Georgia, USA - TSGA064 MetaG | ecosystem: Host-associated > Fungi > Mycelium > Unclassified | place: USA: Georgia, Magnolia Springs State... | reverse complement strand
TCGGATGTTCCGCTCGAACTTGTCGGGGTGGAAGTCGGCGATGTCGTTCGCGCCGATCGACACCGTGCAGATGTCGGGTGTGTAGTTGCGGAGCTTCGGCAGTTGGTCCTTCCGCGCGCCCCACGTCGTCGAGCCGGACACGCTGAGGTTCACCACGCGGACCGAGGACCGGGAGCGGTGTCGGATCCGGCGGGCGAGCAGTCCTACGTACCCGCGGTGGGGTTCGCTTGCACCGACGCCCTGCGCTGCCGAGTCACCGATCGCGAGGTACGTGATCTGCCCTTCGTGCTGCAAACGCTCGCGCCACCAGTCGGCGTGCACGGGCAGCAGTTCGCCGACCCGACGGGCGGCGGCGCGCTGACCACGGACGCCGGCCCGGGCGCCGAAGGCAGCGCCCCCGAGGACGGTGAGGCCGCCGACGACCGACGACAGCAGTGCGATGAGCGTGCGAGATCTCATGCGGTGGACGTTACGCGGACTTCTTCGGGAGGCGATCCGTCTCGACCGGGCCGTGGACGAGCGTCCGGGACCGGCCACCTGTGGAGGGGAGTCGACGCGTGGTGGTGCGTGGCGCCTCCTGGATCGTGTAAACTCTTTCCCGGTACCGTGTCCGAGCGGCCGAAGGATCATGTCTCGAAAACATGTGTGGGGGCAACTCCACCGTGGGTTCAAATCCCACCGGTACCGCCACAGGGCTGTTTGCGAAACTGGCTCGCCCAGTTTGCGAAACTCCCGAACACAGAAGAGCCCCCGACCGAGCGGTCGGGGGCTCTTCTGGTTCAGCCTTCGGATGTGATGTCGGGCTTGGCTTCGATGCTGTGGAACTTCTTCCGGTTCCGTCCGTAGTCGGACCAGCCGTGCCGGTCTCGGCTGCGGACCTTCTTCTCGGCGTGCTTTGCACCGGCGCGCGGCAGCTCGACGTTCGGGCGGATGGGGGTGAGGTTGGAGCGTCGTGTTTCTTTCTCGGCCTTTCGGAGCTGTGCTCGTGCGTAGTCGGCGATGCGCTTGTAGTTGAGGGCGGCTGCTTTGAAGGTGAAGACGTACTGGTTCGCGGCGAGCCCACGCATGCGTCGTTCACTGTTCAGGTCGACACGGAAGTCTGACTTGAGGGTGTTGTTGACAGATTCGACGACGTTCCGGTCCGTTTTGTATACCGCGAGCCAGGTGTCGCTGCCGTATCGGTACTTCTGCTGTTCGGTGAGGAACTCGTCGGGATTCACCGTGATGGAGTCCTGACAGCAGACAGCTGTTTCGGACCAGCGCTTCGGCAGGTCCTTCTTGAGAACCTGCCCTGGCTCTCGCTTGCCGCGGAAGGCTCGCGGGTGCGCATCACGGATGGGGCAGGACACAGTTGCTGACGGGCCGAGTGCGGGGCAGCTCAGTCGAATTTTCCCGTTCGCCTTGACGTCCTTGAGGTGAAGCGCGAACTTCCATCGTTCGGTGAGGTTGTCGCGCCACTGCCGTTCGCTGATGGCGCCCTTCGCCTTGTCGTAGTCGACTGTGGCGTCGAGGTGCTTGGTGGCGGTGCCGGGGCAGTAGTAGTCGCCTTCGACAAACTTCGCTCCGCCGACGCCGTTGGTAATGCCCTTCTGCTCTTCGCGGTACTCCTGCACGTTCGGAATGCCTCGTTCACGGAGCCCTTTGTGGAAGCCGCCGGACATGGCGTGGTTGTAGCCCATGTCGAAGGTAAGACGGGTGATGTCGTAGCCGCGGGATTGGATGGAGTCCAGCAACGCGAGGGTGTCGTCTCCGACGCGCTTGTTTGGTGTGGCGACGCTGAGTGCCCGGATGAGAAGGGGTGGCGCGTCTGTGTGGTCGGCGGATGGGTCTTCGCGGGTGTCGATGAGGATGTTCGCGACGAACGCGTTCTCCCATTGCGAGGCGATGAAGACGTCCGCACCGGAGGGGTCCTTGATTTTTGCGCCCTTCTCCTTGGGGTAGAGGCCCGCTTCGAGTTCGAGGATGGGTCGTTCGAGTTCCTCGCCGGTGGCCGGGTGGTACCGGCGGATTTCCTTCCCGGTTTTCTTGTCTCGTCTCCAGCGTCGACGCTGGCTGCCGGCTCGGATAGAGGTCTGGTCGACGGAGACGGGAATGCTGGTCCGCTGGTGCTCTGCGGGCTGCATGCCGATGACGATGTCAAGCAGCATGCTGGCGAACTTCTGACCGCGGTCTCGCCGGATGGCGACCTCAGCTTCGTCGCGGCTGTCTTGGATGGCTTCTCGCTCGTCGATGAGCATCAGTTGCTTGGGTGCCGGCCAACCGTCGATGAGCTTGATGACGCGCTGCAACGCTCGGTAGCCGACGTGGTACCAGTCGCGGTCCGCGCGGGCGTAGATGTGGGCGATACCGAGCGCTTGCTTGGCTTCGTCGCTGAGACGTGTCTCGAGGAGGTGACCGAGCGCGGTGGGGTTCAGCGGCTGCCCTTCGATGACGAGCAGCATGGACAGCGTGAGCGTGATGGCGTCGCTGAAGAGCGGTTTGCGTCCACCGGGCTTCTTCCCGGCGTTGTCTTCGGTGCGCCAGAGGTCGCAGTGGTCGGGCAGCGGGGAAGCGAGCATCCGGTCGAGCCACGCGGCGGCCCACCATCCTGGAATCATTGCGTGGCTGCCGCTGCCTGCCCGGGCTTCCTGCGCGGTGAGCTTGCCCCAGACGAGTTCGTCGAATCGGTTCGGCATGCTGTGGTCGTTGCGGTTGTGGCGTTCTGCTGCGGTGTTCATCGGTTGGTTACTCCTGGGGTCAGGTACGGCATGTATCGGGTGAGCGATGCGGCGGTGGCGAAGCCGGCTTGATGTACGAGGTCGGCGACAGGCAGGGTGTGAAGGGTGTGCAGGAGCCACGTCTCGCGGAGGAGTGTCAGGTCTGGAGCGGGATGTGGGCCTTTGATGAGTCGGTTCATCGCGTTTGAGAAGCCGGTGACGGTGGTGGTGCCTTTCAGGACTGCGGTCAGGTCGTCCGACGGCTCGAGGAAGAGGTCATCGAAGTACGAGCTCCAGGCGGGAAGGACATCGACGGTCCTGGCGTTACGCCCACCGACGGAAACGGTTGTTCGGCCTTGCGCGTCGCGCTGGAGGCTGTTTTGACGGATGGTGGGCATCTCTGAGCTGCGAACACCTGCACCGCCAGCGAGCCCGACAATGACGCTGGCATCCCGCCGTTTGGTCGGTGTCTTCCGCACGGCTATCCATCCGTCGATGTCGGCGAGTTGCCGATTCGTGTACGTCCGAACGGGGGTGAGGCCGCGCGCGGACGGCGGTCGGTCCTTGTCGGGCAGTCCACCGAGGACGTTTGCGAGGCGGTAAAGCGCTGATTCGTAGGTCTGTTTCGACGATTCCGTGCGGGCGATGCCCCTGATGTAGCGCCGAATCATCATTGGGTAGAACAGGTCGTCGCGTTCGAGGGGTGCGTGCATCTCGTGGACGGCCCAGAGCACGTAGCCGGTCAGGACGGAGATGAGGCTTCGTGCCACGTGGACTGTGTTCGGGCGGTAGTCGAGAATCGCCCGCGTGACGAAGTGGCGGATGGGATGCCAGAGGGCGGTGTTCGTGCGCGCGGGGAAGTACTGCATGACGGCCTCCACGATGTCCGGCGTGTTGTGTTCGTTGTTAGGAACGAAGTGTGCTACGGACCGCGACGCTTGGGAAGAGGTGCTGCTTGTCGGATTCACGTCGAGGGCTATGCGCGGTCTCTCGCCCGAGCGGGGACCTGAGGCTTCTGATCTCAGATCCAGGATCCCGGTGAAGTGTCGAAAACGCCCGATCAGAGATCGTTTCGCCGTCGTCCGGTGGTCGCGCAAAGTTCTCATCTCAAGCGCCACATCCCGGGCGTGTCGCAACGACCGTCCGCGCATACAAACGGTCGGGGTGACGCTGGGTCACCTCGGAACGGAGAACACCATGGCAACGACGAAGCGCAACTGGTTCGACACGGACCGAGCCGACGGCACGGCGGTTGCGCAGCTCGCAGACGACCTCACCGTCACCCTCGGCACGAAGGACACGATGACCATTGACCGACCTGGACGGGCGATCCTCACGGTCGACATGGAGGACGCGTCCGACCTCGCCGCCGCACTTACGGAAGCTGTTCAGATCCTCGTCGCTCGCGGCATGATCCTCGAACCAAGGGCGCGCCTGTAGGGCCCTCTCTGAACTGGTGACGGCCGATAGGGATTACGGGGACAGGTGGCTGAGGGGTGGCCTCTTCGTCGTCAACGTACGCGCCGGCGAAGGCGTCGTGAGGCATCGCCAAGTGCTCTCTTGTAACGGCCGGAGACGCGCCTACTGCTCCCGCACAAACGGCAGCACGCGGTCGAGCGCTTCCGCGGATTGCAGTCCGGCGATGCGGAGGAGAGTTCTCACGGGCGTGCTCGTCTCGAGATGGTGAACGAGCCATGTGACCCGCATCCGCCGAGCTTGAAGGGGCAGGTGGGGGCCGTTTCGGGAAACGAAGTCGGTAATGAGGTTGATGTTCCCGCCGCGTTGGTCGCTGCGGAACACCCAGCCATCGCCGCCGACGAACGCAATTCGGTCGTTCAGTTCGTCAGCCCAATCGGGCAGGACGGGGACGACGCGTCCACCCGCCCCCGCCACGTCGACGAACGTCGATGCTCCGACCGTTCGGATGTTGCTGGCGTGGACGGCGATGATCTCAGCGCCGGTGAGTCCGGCGCCAAGCCCTAGCGCGAGCAGCGCCCGTGCGGAGGTGCGGCGCTCTTCCGAGGGTTGCGCGAGTGCCCATCCGTCGAGTTCCGCGACTTGCTTCGCCGAGTATGGCTTGGACGCTTCCGCTTTCCCTAGTGCACGTACCCGAACAGCAGTGCCGTCGCCGAGGAGTGCTTCGGAGACGCGGCGGACGCGGGCACGCATGCTGTTCCGGCTGGCCCTGTTGTAAGAGGCGAGGTGGAACTGGGCAAAGCGTTCGACGGTGAAAGGGTCAAGGACCACGTCGTCATCGAGCGGCATGTGTTTTTCGTACGCAAACTGTGCCAAGCGGGCGATCACTGGGTACAGCTGCTGCGCGTTGTACGTCACGAGTGGTTCTGCGCGGGCGACGACGTCGTGGACGTACGGTCCGATGGCGGTCCAGTGCTCCTCCGCCATCTTCGGCCGGTACGGTCGGAGGCCTGACCCCTCAGTCATTTCCGAGCGGAGCCTGGGGAAGAGCCCCGGTGCCGCGACGAAGGTCATTCGCGCCACGGGATCCAGCGGTAGTTCGACTGTTCGGGGGCCCTACTGTCGCATGTGGCCGGACTGCTTCCGCGGTTGGCGCTTCAGATCGCATAGTGAAGTTCCTCGCTCCCTCTACGCTGAACGTATGGGTCGACCGTCTCGTTCGTTGCCGGTGGAGCTCGCCGATGCTCCCTGGCCGGAGGTGCCTTCCTCGGATCACTCCGGGGAAGTGGCTCGACGGCTTGTGCTCAATCTTCGTGAGGCGATGGCGGGGCGGAGCCTTCGGGCAGTTGCTGCCGATGCTGGAATCGGGCATGTGACTTTGCAGCGGGTGCTCGCAGGTCAGGCGTGGCCTGACCTGCAGACGGTGGCTCGCCTAGAGGCCGGCTTGAACACGGACCTGTGGCCACGGGGAGAGCGGGGAGCAGGGGGCGGTCGTTGAAGCGTCTGGCGGTACTGAGGAACATGGCCCAGTCTTCCGCCCTGCGGTTCATCGGCGCAGGCGGGTACCAGTCGCTTCCGGTGACTTCCGCTCGCATTTGCATTTCGGTGAACGTGTCCGGATCCTCTTCATCGAAGTACGGAGCGTCCGAGGCGGTATAGAGGCCGCAGGTCCGGTCGTAATGGGTGCGATCGGTCATGAAGTTCAGCGCGAGGAGCCGAAGCTCCTGCTTCAGGGCATCGTCGGGGTCGAACGCGGTGACGTACACTTCGCGACTAACGAGATCCATCTGCGCGGCAGCTTCAACGTCGTCGCGAGAGACGATGACCGTAAGTACGGCCGCTCGTTCGAAGGCAACGACCTGAGTACCGCGTGCTGGTGCGAGCAGCGTCGGCCAACCGACCCGAGGTACTTCGCGGTCGGCGAACGCCCGAACGAAGGCCTGAAGTGACTCGTTACCGTTCATAGGTAGGAACACTAAAGGATCTGAGGGTGAAGATCTAGCTTTGACGCCGACCTGCTGCGCAACGGCAAAGCGCCGCTCGGCATTGCCGAGAAGGACTACGGGTCCCGCCTGGCAACCTGGCGACCTGGCGACCTGGCGACCTGGCGACCTGGGGGCCTGGGGACCTGGCGACCTGACGCCCTGGCGGCATCGGCAGTCGATTGCCGAAGGCGCACGGCGCCTGACAAGTCCGACCGCACCTTCCGACAACGACATGTGCGACGCGTGCCGTGCCAGCGCGTTCGCAGCGCTGGCACGGCACCGGCTTATGAAGCGCGCCGTTGGTCATGGTCCGGATGGAGGTGCGAGCAGTAGGCCGCTGCCCTCCTGCCCTGCTTGATGTGGCTTAGGACGTCGCGATCCACGCCGTTGCATTCGGAGCGAGGTGCTGCCTCTCAGATCCGCTGTCGGATCGAAGGATGACTTCGCCCGCCGGCAGTTCGAAGGGAGCCGATCCGAAGTTCGTGACGCTGGTCCAGCCATTCGGCCGCGCGAACGCGACGATGTCCTCGCCGAGGTCGAGCCATTGGAGACGCTCGTCGGTCTCCAGCTCTCGTCGCAGCTCGAGAGCACGCCGGTACATCGAGAGTGTCGACGTTGCATCGGCTGACTCTGCCTCAACCGAGAAGGCACCAAACCAAGCCGGCTGGGGAAGGTGCGAAGCCGTGTCACTGAACCCGAAGAATTCCTCATCCGCGGTCCACGGCAACGGGATTCGGCACCCGTCCCGCCCGGCGACAACGACGCCGTCCTCCACAACCGCCGACGGATCCTGCACCTGAGTGCCGGGGATCCCGAACACCTCGGGGAGTCCGAGTTCCTCGCCCTGGTAGACGTAAGTGCTTCCGGGAAGCGCCAGTGCGAGCAGTGTGGCGGCACGAGCACGCTGCAGACCGAGTTCCGCGGCCTCGGCAGAGGGTTCCACGACACGTTCGAGCAGCCCGACCGGCCGTTCCTGTGCGTATCGAGTTGCGTGCCGGACAACGTCATGGTTGGAGAAGACCCACGTGCTGGTGGTGTCGTTCTCGTCGGCGAACTCGACGTTGCGGCGAATGATGGTGCGGAAGCTGTCGACATTCCATGCTGCTGACAGGAGGTCGAAGTTGAAGGCTTGGCCGAGGCCGTCCGTACTCGCATACCGTCCGCGGCGGTGCGGAGCGACCCAGGCTTCAGCAACGGCGAACAGTGGCGGGTCGTAGCTGTTGAAGACTCCACGCCACTCTGAGTAGATGTCGTCGAGCTCGTCCCGGTCGAAAATTGGGTGGCGGCCGTCTCCGAACGCGTCGTTCACCTCTCCACCGAACCCGGAGGAGCTCCACACCTTGTCCCACTCCGGGTAGGGCTCGCTCAGGTCCTTCGCCAGTCCGGATGCGACATCGACCCGGAAGCCGTCGACGCCGCGGTCGCCCCAGAACCGCAGTGTGGTGAGGAAGTCCTCGCGGACTTCAGGGTGGTCCCAGTTCCAGTCCGGCTGCTGTGGGGTGAACAGGTGGAGGTACCACTGCCCGGGGGTGCCATCGGCTTCGGTGACTCGGGTCCATGCTGGGCCTCCGAACATTGACTGCCAGTCGTTCGGGGGCAGTTCGCCGGTGTCTCCCTTGCCGTCCCGGAAGATGTAGCGCGATCGTTCGGGGGATCCCGGTTCGGCTGCGAGGGCGGCGCGGAACCAGACGTGCCGGTCGGAGCTGTGGTTCGGGACGATGTCGATGATGATCTTGATGCCGCGTTCGTGCAGTGCGGCGATGACGTCCTCGAACTGAGCGAGGGTTCCGATCGTGGGGTCGACGTCGCGATAGTCGTCGACGTCGTAGCCGCCGTCCGCGAGTGCGGACGGGTAGAACGGGCTGAACCACACCGCATCGACGTGCAGTGAGGCGATGTAGTCGACACGGGACAGGACCCCGCCGAAGTCGCCGATCCCGTCACCGTTCCCGTCTGCGAAGGATCGCGGGTAGATCTGGTATACCGCGGCTTGACGCCACCAATTGGCGTCGGAAGCGGTGTGAGCGGATTCGAGTTGTGCACTCGGCGTTGGTGCTGTTCCCATGTTCGGTTCCTCTTTGATCGAGTGGGGGCGGGCCGTCCCGGTCGCGCCGCACGGGCGTCCGGTAGCCTTGACGGCACGCTAACACAAATCATCCACGTGGATACTTTCGCTGATGATGGCTGGAGACGGGAGGCTACGGATGGTGGAGAAGGCTGCGCGGAGGCTGTCAGAAGCGAAGGTGGCGACCACTTCGAAGCGAGGGCCCTACGCCAAGACGCTGCAGCGGCGCCAGCAGATCATCGATCGGGTTCTGACCGTTTACCACGACCTGGGCGCTGACGGGACCTCGCTTCGCGCGATCGCTCAGTCGATCGGTGTCACGCATCCAGTCCTGGTGCATCAGTTCGGCTCCCGTGAGGAACTGTTCCTCGAGGTGCTGAGCGAGTACGACGAGCGGATCCGTCGGCATGTAGCCGACGCATCGACCGTCGAGGACTATCTGCGACGTGGAGCTGAGTACAGCGTCTCGCAGCCGGGGCTTATGGCGTTGCTGAGCAGCATGGTCTCCCGGGCGTTGGAAGGCTCCAGTAGCGAGCGATCGCGGGCGCACTTTTCGGCACGGTACGCGCAGTTGCGCGCTGAGTTCGCCGACCTCCTCCGAGACGGTCAGCGGCAGGGGGCGGTACGTACAGATCTGTCTGCGGAAGATCTTGCTGTGGTCGCACTCGCGGCCGCTGACGGCCTCACAACGCAGTGGCTCCTGGATGGCAGTGAGAGCTTCACCGCGGGTGTTGCGACCGTCAGCCGCCTCCTCGCTCCCGTCCCGAACGAAAGCACCTGACACGAAGGACCCGCGAACACTCCTCGCATGAATCTATCCAGGTGGATAGATTCGATGTACGATCGGGCCGCGCTCACCCCGAGCGAGGCACCATCGGGCCTTCCCCGCTCGCAGTGGTGCCCCACACCCGCCATCGGGTACTCGACACGAGGAAGTGTTCATGTCCGTCATCCCAGGAGAGCCCACGAATCCGAGCGATCCGCTTGCCGAGAGCGTGCTCCTCGACGGCCCGCCGCCGAAGCAGTCCCTGAAGTCGCTCGGCTTGCGCAGGTTGCTGGCGACGTTGCCGCTGGCCGTTGCGAGCTTCACGATCTTCTGGGGTGCGGTCCAGTCGATCCTCATCCCGTTGCAGGTGCAGCGGATCGACGCAACCGCGCAGAACAGCGCATTGTCCCTTATCGTCGGGATTGGGGCGATCTCGTCGATGGTCGCCGCGCCGATCGCCGGAGCGCTCACTGACCGGACGCGCAGCAGGATCGGTGGGCGCGCGCCTTGGATGATCGTCGGTGCGGTAGCAACGCTGGGTCTTGCCATCGCAATGGCGACGTCGTCGTCGATTCCGCTGATCATCGTGCTGTTCGTCCTGATTCAGTTCACGACGAACTTGATCCTCACCCCGGTCAGCGCCTACATCCCTGATCGAGTACCGGTGTCTCGGCGTGGTGTGTTCTCCGCCGCCTACGGTGCCGCGCAGCTGGTCGGCGGCGTCATCGGGCAGAGTCTTGGATCCGTGTTCTCCGACAAGTTGTTCGTCGGCTACCTTGTCGTGGCTGTCGTCCTTGTTGTCCTCGTCGTGCTTTTCTCCCTCGTCAACGCACGCTCGAACCTTGGCGAACCGAAAGAGCCGCTATCTGTCCGAGCGATCCTCGAGACGTTCTGGGTGAATCCGAAAGCCCACCCGAACTTCGCGTGGGCGTTCACGGGACGCTTCCTGCTCTTCGTCGGCTACTTCCCCCTGCAGACCTTCCTCCTCTACCTCCTCCAGGACTACATCGGGCTGCATGAACGCGCCGTAACTGTGATTCCTACCCTGGGCCTGGCGACGCTCGTCGGCACCCTTGTTGGATCGGTCGCCGGCGGGCTCATCGCGCAGCGCATCGGCCGAACCAAGCCGGTCATCTACGTCGCGACAGCGCTGCTGGTCGTCGGACTCGCCCTGCCGCTCATTTGGCCGACCGTCGACGCGATGATCATCTACTCAGCGCTGTCCGGACTCGGTGTGGGGACGTACATCTCGGTCGACCTGCTGCTGATCACGCTGGTGCTGCCGTCAGCCGAGAATGCGGGCAAGGACCTCGGAATCATCAACATCACAACCACGCTGCCGCAGACGATCGGCGTGGTTCTCGGCGGTGCTGCGATCGCCCTGTTCGGCAGCTACGCAGCTCTGCTACCGACCGCGATCGTCGCGGCGCTCCTCGGCGCTGTCGCCCTGTCCTTCATTCGCGGCGTGAAGTAGGCGCTGAGCGCCTTCTGGCGGCGCCGTCATCCCACGGCGCCGCCGGGAAGGCCTCCGCCCCGGACAGGCGAGGAAGCGCGACCGGCGGGGTGGTAGCCGCTAGGACGGTACTCGGCGACAAGGTCGCCATAGGGCGTCAAGGTGCTGAGGTGCAGGAATTGCTCGACCCCGGAAGCGGGATTGGCTGCGGCAGGGGTCCAAACCGCTTCCGGAAAACGAGAATGGACACGTTCGGTCAAGGCCGGCTCCAACAAGTCTCGGCTCTCCGCGATTCGGCCGGTGACAGACCACGCGAAGTCCCCGACGAGTTCAGCGCGGGTCGCAACCGCCATAACGGATTCTGCGATGTGATGAGCCGCTCGGCGCCACACATCGACTGCGAGGACATCTCCGTTCCGAGCTGCATCCGCAACGTCGAGAGCGAAAGCGGCGGTCTTCGCAATCGGCGTTCCAGAGGAGGCGATCGTCCGTGGGATCGACCGGACGGGTCCGTAGCGTCGTACTGCCGCATCGAGGAGGCGAAGCGATCCGCCGGGGCGCCCGTCAGAAGCGCTGAGAGCAGCGATGAGTCCCGCGCGTCCGATCCACCAGCCCGAGCCGTTGTCACCCAGCATTGGGCCGACGCCATCCGCGCGAGCCGCACCATTCGGGCCGACGGCGAATGCGACGAGGCCTGTGCCCGCTGCTGCGATGGCTCCGGGGGCACCGTCGAGGGCTCCGAGGAAGGCAGTCACGCCGTCATCGGCGACCCGGAGCAGTGTCGTGCCGTGTCGCGCGTGCAAGTGCTCGCCGAGACCCTCGATCGACGGGAGCGCACCGAAGATCCCGGAGCAGCCGGCAGCGACGCGATCGATCCGCAACGCCGAGAGCGTCTGCGCAGCGAGCGCGATCGAGGACTCGATTGTGCCTAGAACATCGCGGCCGGACACGTAACCAGGGAGGTCATTCACCTCTGACGTCAGTCGTCCGTCGGTCAGAACGCGCGCTCTTGAGGAGGTCTGTCCCACGTCGAGGAGCATGTCGATCATCGTTCGTTCCTTTCATCGACGAGGAGTCCCCGCCTCATTCAGCTGGCCGCAGCAAGCCCTGAATGGCGGCTTTGTCCTGCGTTTCGCGGCATGCAACGCAGCTCGGCTGGGCCCTAGCGCGCCGGAGGGCCCAGCCGTTCCTGCTGCCTGCTCGTAGCTACGGCACCTAGCGGACTTTCTTCACCCTGGTGACGCTGAGCGCTCCGACGATGCCGGAGATCGCTCCGGCGATGAACAGCCCCGGATATCCGAACGCCCCGATGACGCTCGGGGCCGCGACGGGGAGGAGCGACTGTGGCAGCGACTGCGCGAGGTTTGCGACGCCGAGGTCCTTCCCGGCGGTTTCCTCGCTCGGGAGTACGTCGGCGATCAGCGCGAGCTCGACCGCGAAGAACGCCCCAGCACCGGCACCGAGGACGAGTTCGCCGAGAAGGACAACCCAGATGGCGCCAGCGGAGGCGATGATCAGCAGACCCGCGACCGCGACGACGGACGCGATGATGACAAAGACCTTGCGTCGTTGGAGGCGATCGGAGAGCCACCCGAGCAGCGGCGTGATCAGGAGGATGCCGACTGCGTTGGCGAGGATCGCCTGGAACACGATCTTGGGTGCGTCGGCGTCGGACACCTTGAAGACGGAGATGACGAAGTAGGTGAGATAGCTCGTCGCAGTGAACTGTGCCGTGGTCATGAAGAACCGGGTGAGCCACGCCCAACCGAGGTCCGGGTACTTCCGAGGGTTGAACACGAACGATCCGAGAATCGCTTTGAGCCCGAACGACTCCGTCGGCCGCTGCAGGAGGACACGGTCCTTGAGCGGCAGCACCATGGCGACCATGAGCACAAGGCCGATCAGGCTCGGGACGAGGTATTGGACAAGGCCTGCCGGGAAGAGCGCTACGAAGAACGTCGCGATGACGCCGCCGATGTTCTGCGCGAGGCTGATGAACGACGCCGTCCGACCCCGACGCTCCGGCGGAACTTGGTCCGGAAGCAGTGCGATGAGCGCTGCGAGCGCGAAGTTCATGCCGATCTGGGCGATCGCCCACCCCACGAGGACCACGACCCAGGACGGCGCAATCCCGATGAGGACGATGCCGGCGTAGCCGATGACGGCGCCGGAGAAGATCCAGGGCTTGCGCATCCCGAGCTTGCCGCGAGTGCGGTCCGAGAATCTGCCGGCCAGCGGGTTCGCGAGCAGCGAGAAGAGGGCGCCAACACCGAGCACGATGCTCAGGTTCGTCGCTGAACTGGCGACGTCGAGCTCGCGCAGTTTCAGCGCGATCGTCACGACGAGCGGGGGGATCAGTGCTATCGACCAACCCAGGATGGCGAGGGGGATTGCGTACGTCGCGTAGCGCGACCGCGCCCTGACCGGCGTGGTCTCGATGACCGAGACGGGCGGCAGCGCGGTGGGATCCGGAACAGGGGTCGGGGTTGCGGGCGCGGTCGGGCGCTCTGATTCGTCCACGTTGACTTCTCTCAGCAGGTGCGAGGCACCATGCCTCGGCTGCGTCAACGTAACACAGAATGTTCCGTGCGGAACTTTTTTCTAGGAGGTTGCGCTTCCGGGTGGCCGAAGGAGCTGTTCGAGGGCATGCATCCCGTCGAGCATCGGCACTTCGGGCTCGAGGAGCCACTGTGTGGAGAGGCCGTCCATTGCTGCGATGACCAGCGATGCGAGCACTTCGAGCGGCAGGTCGCCACGGACAGTCCCCGCTGCTCGTCCGAGCGCCAGCGTGTGTGCCGCTTCGCCGCGCAGCGACCGGTAACGGTCCGTGAAGAACGCGCGGGAGAGCTCGTTGTCCGGCTCCATCGCGCGGGCGACCATGCTGTGTCGGAGCGCCATCAAGCCGGGGGCACCGGCTGCGTATGCCTCGAGCCCGGAAGCCAAGTCGACGGGAAGCAGCTCGTGTTCGAGCGCCTCCGCAAGTGCCTGGCGATCCTTCTCACGGAGTACCTCCAGGAACAGCTCTTCCCGAGTGTCGAAGTATCGGCGAAGAGCTGCATGGCTCACGCCGATGGCCTCGCCGATGGCGCGGAGACTGGTGTTCTCAAACCCGAGCTCTGCGAACACCTCGACCGTTCGGTCGAGGATTTGCTGCCGCCTGAGCTCGCCCTTTGGGTATCGCCGACGCGGCTGGTGCGGTGAGCGCGGCTCGGTGGCGCCTTGGTCGATCTGGTCAGCATGCATCGTCGCGCACCCTTCTCGTGCCACCCACGCTAGCAAGGATGAGAAAAAAAGTTCCGCATGGAACTTATCCTGCTACAGTCCCCGCATGCATGACAACGAAGTCCAGATCGCACAGCGGGTGCAGATCCTGGTCCGCGAACACGTGGCACCCGCGCTCTTCACTCGTACTGCCCCGGTGCAGCTGACGGCATGGGAGGTGCCGGACGAGCCGGTGCCGTTTGCTGAGGCGGTCCAGCAGGAGTTCACGCCTTTCGAAGTCGGCCAGCCCTGGAGCAAGCCCTGGGGAACGACGTGGTTCCATGTCACCGGCGAGGTGCCCGCTGATTGGGGGAGTGAGGGCACCGTGGCACAGTTGTTCGTCGACCTTGGGTTCTCGAGCATGATGCCTGCTTTCCAGGCGGAAGGGTTGTTCTACCGCCCGGACGGCACGATCGTGAAGGGTATCGAGCCGTTCAACCACGTCGTCGAAGTCGAGACGGGCTCGATCGACCTCTACGTCGAGGCCGCCTCGAACCCGAACATGCTCGAGCACTTCTTTCTCACTGCCCCCGCTGCAGCCGCAGGGGGTGCAGCCGCAGCCCTCCCCGGCGCCTTCATGCCCGCCCCTGCTGGCCACCACGCTCGACTGGGCCGCAAGGAAACAGCTGGCGCCGACCCGATTTACACGCTTCGGAACGTCATGCTGGTGGAGCGCAATCTCGAGATTGACCAGCTGCTTGCTGATGTCACGACCTTGGCGGGCCTCGCCGGTGAGCTCGACGGGGCGCTTCCCCGACGTGCAGCCATCTACCGGGCTCTCGAGGAGATGTGTGACACGCTCGATCCCGAGGATGTCCCCGGTACCGCTCGTGCTGCCCGGCAGCGGCTGGCGCCTGCCCTTGAAGCTCCGGCCCACGCGAGTGCGCACTCCATCGTCGCCGTCGGTCACGCCCACCTCGACTCGGCGTGGCTCTGGCCGACCCGCGAAACGGTCCGCAAGACCGCCCGGACTTTTTCGAACGTGCTCGACCTGATGGACGCGGACCCGGACTTCGCCTTCGCGTCGTCCAGCGCGCAGCAGTTCGCATGGGTGCAGGAGTTCTATCCAGACCTGTTCGAGCGCATCCGTCAGCGGGTCGCGGAAGGACGCTTCGTGCCCGTCGGGGGCATGTGGGTCGAGAGCGACACGAACATGCCCGGGGGCGAAGCGCTGGTCCGGCAGTTCGTGCACGGACAGCACTTCTTCCTCCGAGAGTTCGGAATCGTCGCCCGCGAAGCATGGCTGCCGGACTCCTTCGGGTTCACCGCGGCGCTGCCGCAGATCGCGCTTGGCGCCGGCGCGGACAGCTTCGTGACGCAGAAGATGTCGTGGAACGACACGAACCGGATGCCGCACCACACGTTCCTCTGGGAGGGGCTCGACGGCAGCCGGCTCTTCACGCACTTCCCACCGAACGACACGTACGGATCGGACCTGGGCAGCGCTGACCTTGCGAAAGCGCAGCGGCAGTACGCCGAAAAGGGGGAGGCGAACGTCTCAATGACCCTCTACGGCTGGTACGACGGCGGGGGTGGGCCGACCCGCGAGATGCTCGGTGCCGCGCGACGCGCTGAAGACCTCGAGGGCTCACCCCGCGTCAGGCTCGGCACGCCAGCGGAATTCTTCGCTGCGGCAAAGGCCGACCTACGCACCCCGTCCGTGTGGACGGGGGAGATGTACCTCGAGACGCACCGCGGCACGTACACCTCGCAGGCGGAGACCAAACGCGGCAACCGACGGAGCGAGCACCTGCTTCGCGAGGCCGAACTCTGGAGTGCGACCGCCGCGGTCCGCGGGCTCGCCGCGTACCCGTACGAGGAGCTCGACGCTATCTGGCGGACCGTGCTGCTGCAGCAGTTCCACGACATCCTCCCCGGCTCCGCCATCGGATGGGTCCACGACGAAGCGGAGGAGAACTACCGCCGCATCGAAGGCGAACTTGAGGGCATCATCGGCCGTGCCGAGGCTGCTCTGGCTGGTGAAGGTTTCCTCGAGATCGCCTTCAACGCGGCCCCAGTGGAGCTCGGAACTATCGCTCCGCTGGGTGGGTCCGCTCGGTCGGCTGCGCCATCCCGAATCGTCCCGATGCCGGAGGCAGACGGGTACGCGCTCCGCAACGATCGTCTCGCCGCACGCTTCGACGCGCAGGGGCTGCTGATCTCACTCGTCGACCTCACCACCGGTCGGGACTTGATCCCGGCTGGCGAGGCGGCTGCGCTGCTACAGGTCTTCCGTGACCGCCCGAATCTGTTCGAGGCATGGGACATCGACCGGTCGTACGCGAACACCGTCACGGAACTGCGGGACGCGACGTCGGTGCACATCATCGATGACGCACTGACCGTGACCCGTTCCTACGGACGGTCGGAGATTGTCCAGCGGTACCGGCTCGATGCCGACGGCTCCGAGCTCCTGGTGGAGACAGCCGTCGATTGGCACGAGACGGAGAAGCTGCTCAAGTTGGCGTTCCCGGTCGATGTCCGTGCCGACGAATACGCCTCAGAAATCCAATTCGGGCATGTGATGCGTCCGACGTTTGCGAACACGTCGTGGGACGAGGCGCGCTTCGAGACGGTCGCACACCGTTGGGTGCACGTCGCCGAGCCCGGTTTCGGCGTCGTCCTCGCGAACGCGACGACGTATGGGCACGACGTCACCCGCCACACCAGGGACGACGGTGGCACGACCACGCTCATCCGACAGTCGCTACTCCGTGCTCCGAAGTTCCCTGATCCAGACGCCGACCAGGGCGCGCATGTCTTCCACTCCGCGATCGGCCCTGCCATGACAGTGCTGGACGCCGGCGCTGCTGGTTACCGCCTGAACCTTCCGGTCCGCGTTTACAAGGGCGGAGCGCATACCGTGGCGCCGCTGGTCACGGTGTCGACGCCGGCTGTCGTCGTTGAGTCCGTCAAGCTCGCCGAAGACCGCTCCGGCGATCTGGTGATCCGCCTCTACGAAGCCCTCGGAGGGCGAGCCGAGGCAACGGTCGCCATCAGTGGGGACGTCGACGCTGCTTGGCGGACCGACCTGCTCGAACGGGACCTCGCCGAGCGCGCCTGGGAGCAAGCGGAACCGATCATGATCAGCTTCCGGCCGTTCGAGATCGTCACACTGCGCGTCCGGGTCGCGTAACTGATGGAGGTGTGGTCCGGTGTCGTTGGCCGGGCCATACCTCTCTCCGGACGACGCCTTCCGGCGCGGAACTAGCGAACGTCCGACGGCAGTGGGGCAACAAGGGCACGGCTGCTGCGCAAGAACGAAGCGGCTACCGCCGCCTCCCCGTCGAGGTAACCAGCGACCATCGCGCCATCCCGCAACAGCATCAGGTCCGCGGCAACACCGGTCGAGTCAGGCAAGCCGAGGGGCTGGACGATCTGCTTGAAGGTCTCTTTGCACCAGGCCCGGTGGTCGTTCACGGTCTGCCGCACGGCGCTCTTCGGATCCGGATACTCAGCCGCGGCGTTGATGAACGGACAGCCCCGGAAACCCGCGTCCTGCGCCATCGCACCGAAGGTGCCGGCGATCAGCTCGAACGTGCGGCCGGCATCACCACCTGCGCTCTCGATCGCAGCGCCGAGACCAGCGCGTTCCTGTTCCGCACACCGTTGCAGGTGCGCCACGACGAGCTCGTCCTTGCTCTTGAAGTGCCGGTAGAAGGTCACCTTCGTGGTGCCAGCACGCTCGATCACCCGGTCGACGCTGACAGCACGAACGCCCTCTGTATAGAAGAGCTCGGTCGCCGCCTCGATGAGTCGCTCGCGCATGGACACCTTCACCACACCGATCATATTCGGTCCTCCAGATCGAACTTGCACTTCTGTCCAACACGCCCTACCGTTGCTAGTAGAGTGACTAGTCATTCTACCAACGCTTGTAAGCCCGCTCAAGGCGTGGCTTGCCTCCGCTCCTCTCGAAAGGTCCTCGAATGTCCTCCACCACCGCCTCCCGACCCGGGATCGCGGCGACGCTGCGTAACCTGTACTACGTGCGGTTCGCCTTCCAGCTCGTCTGGGCGCTCGTCCTCATTGCCACCGCTTCCGCCGGGCTCGGCCCGCTGAGCATCACCCTGCTGCTGCTGTACCCGCTGTTCGACGTGGTCGCCGCGATCATCGACCACCGTGCCTCCCGGACCACCGGCCCCGCCCCGCTGCTCTACGTCAACATGGCGCTCAGCCTGCTGACCGCGATCGGTCTGGGCTTTGCGGTCGCGTCCGGCGTTTCTGCAGTCATGGTGGTTTGGGGCATCTGGGCCGTCACCGCCGGAGCCGTGCAGCTGATCGTCGCGATCCTCCGCCGCCGACTCGGCGGACAGTGGCCGATGATCCTCAGCGGCGGCATCTCTGTCCTCGCCGGCGCCAGCTTCATCTTCGGAGCCGCAAACGCGAAGAGCGTCGCGGGGGTCGGCGGGTACGCGATCCTCGGCGCCGTCTTCTTCCTCATCTCCGCCATCCGCCTCCAGCGTGCCGCGAAGGCGGACCGAGCATGAGCGCCCGCGAGTACGACGTCATCGTCATCGGCGCCGGCCCCGTCGGCGAGAACGTCGCCGACGGCGCGGTGAAGGGCGGCCTCAGCGTCGCGATCGTCGAATCGGAACTCGTCGGCGGAGAGTGCTCCTACTGGGCATGCATGCCCACCAAGGCGCTCCTGCGCGACATCTCCGCACTCCGCGCCGTGCAGCACCTCCCCGCTGCCGCCGCCGCGGTGACCGGCACGCTCGACCCGGCCGCTGTCCTCGCCCGACGGGACCGGTTCGCCTCGAACTGGGACGACGCCGGACAGGTCTCCTGGCTGCAGAGCGCCGGCATCGACCTCGTCCGCGGACACGGCCGCCTCACCGGTACCCGCACGGTGTCCGTCACCGCAGCGGACGGGACCACGCAGGACCTCACCGCCCGGCACGCAGTCGTCGTCGCAACCGGCACGAGCGCCGCCGTCCCGCCGATCCCGGGCCTCGCGGACGCTCGTCCGTGGACGAGCCGCGAAGCCGTCGCCGCCGACCACATCCCCAACCGCCTCGCGATCATCGGCGGAGGGGTCGTCGGCACGGAGATGGCGACCGCGTACAGCGCCCTCGGCTCGACGGTCACCTTCATCGCCCGCGACGGCGTCCTGCCGAACGTGGAGCCGTACGCATCCCAGCTGGTCATCGCGTCACTCGAGGCAGCGGGTGTTCGCGTCATGATCGGCGCGTCACCCGAGCAGATCATCCGAGACGCCGACGGCACCGTGCACACCACGCTCGCCGACGGCGAGACCATCGACACCGACGAGGTACTGGTCGCCACCGGCCGAAAGCCCAACACCGCCGACCTTGGCCTCGAGCAGGTCGACCTCGCTCCCGGCAGTTGGCTCACCGTCGACGAAACCCTCCGCGTCCTCGATGCCGACGGGAACCTCCTCGGCGACGGCTGGCTCTACGCCGCCGGCGATGTCAACCGTCGCGTCCTCCTGACCCACCAGGGCAAGTACCAGGCCCGCGCCGTCGGCGACGTCATCGTCGCCCGAGCAACCGGCGCCCAGGTCGACGACGCCCCGTGGGGTCGCCACGTCGCCACCGCCGACCACAGCGCCGTCCCCCAGGTCGTCTTCAGCAGCCCGGAGATCGTCTCCGTCGGCCACACCGTCGCATCCGCCGCCGCTGCCGGTGTCACGGCGCGCGCGGTCGAGTACGACCTCGGCGCCGTCGCCGGGGCAGCACTGCACGCCGACGGCTACCAGGGCCGCGCCAGCCTGCTGATCAACGACGCGACCAACACCGTCGTCGGCTTCACCGCCGTCGGGCCCGACACGACCGAACTGGTCCACGCCGCAACGATCGCCATCGCCGGCGAGGTCCCGATCGACCGCCTCTGGCACGCCGTCCCCGCCTACCCCACCATCAGCGAAGTCTGGCTCCGTCTCCTCGAGACCGCCGGCCGCTGACCCATCCACCCAGAACACGAAGGAACGCCAATCATGCCCACGAAGATCACCCTCATCATCAACAACCCCGAGGACCCGGCTGCGTTCGAGTCGACCTACGCGCACATCGACAGCGCCGCCCGACAGCTGCCGGAGCTGCGCCGCGCCGAGTCCGCGAAGGTGTGGCCGAAGGAGGACGGAACTCCCACCCCCGCCTACCGCACCCTCGACCTGTACTTCGACAGCTACGAGGACGCATCGGCAGCCGTGACGACCCCTGCGGCGCAGGAGTTCTTCGGCCAGCTCATCGGCTCGGGAGTGCCCTTCACCGGACTGTTCTCCGACATCGAATCGGTCTGAATCAGCCCGTCACAAGCTCGCGCTGGGGGCTCCCACGGTGGAGGACAGCCCCCAGCGCGTTGACGGAGAAGCTCGAGCCTGACCCGAACTCGCTCGAGCGGCCTCCACTACCCAAACAAGCCTTCACACAAGACAAGTCGCCAAGGAACTCGTGATGACCACCCCACGCACCGATGAACCAGCGAGAGACGTCGACGTGCCCATGTCTCAGCGGCAAGTCCTCCGGGCGCTGTCTGGGCTCCTCCTCGGCCTGTTCGTGGCGATTCTCGCCTCCACCGTTGTCAGCACGTCGCTACCGAGAATCATCGGAGACCTCGGCGGTGGGGAAAGCGCATACACCTGGGTCGTGACCTCGACGCTTCTCGCCACGACGGTCTCGACGCCCGTGTGGGGCAAACTCGCCGACCTCTACAACCGGAAGCTGCTCATCCAGCTCTCGCTGGTGATCTTCGTCCTCGGCTCCGCTCTGGCGGGATTCTCCGAGAACCCAGGCACCCTCATCACGTTCCGCGTCTTCCAGGGTCTCGGCGCTGGCGGGCTCACCGCGTTGAGCCAGATCATCCTCGCGGACATCATCAGCCCCCGAGAACGGGGCCGCTACAGCGGCTACTTCGGTGCAGTGCTGGCCGTCGGTACCGTCGGTGGACCGCTCTTCGGCGGTCTCCTCACGGACACGCTGGGATGGCGCTGGAACTTCTTCGTGGGCGTGCCCTTCGCAGTCGTGGCGATCATCCTGCTGCAGCTCACCCTCACGTTGCGCACGAGGGCCCCTCGAAAGGTGTCGATTGACTACCTGGGCATCACGACCATCGGCGGCGGCGTCTCACTACTGCTGATCTGGATCACCCTCGCCGGGAAGAGCTTTGGGTGGTTCTCGCTGCCCTCAGTCGTGATGGTGATCGGCGCAGCTGCCCTGCTCGTAGCGACGGTGTTCATCGAGCTCCGCGCGAAAGAACCGATCCTCCCGATGACGCTCTTCCGTAACCGCACGTTCACGATGGCCGTCATCGGATCCATCGCCGTCGGCATCGCAATGTTCGGCGCCACGGTGTACCTCGCGCAGTACATGCAGCTCGCTCGCGGCGCGACTCCAACGCAATCCGGCCTACTCACGATCCCCCTCATCGCAGGCCTGCTCATCGCCTCAACGGTCGGCGGCAACCTCGTCACCACAACAGGCAAGTGGAAGCCGATCATGCTCATCGGCTCGATCGCCCTGGTCGTCGGCCTCGGCCTGATGGGGACGATTGCATACGACACCCCCTACGTCGTCGTCGCGATCTACATGTTCGTCTCGGGCGCAGGCGTCGGCCTGGTCATGCAAAACCTCGTCCTCGTCGTGCAGAACACGACCGAGCCGACCAACCTCGGTGCCGCTTCTTCCGGCGTAGCGTTCTTCCGCTCACTCGGAGGCGCGATCGGCGTGTCCGTGCTCGGGACCGTTCTTGGCGCCCGTGTGGCGGACGCCATCAGCGACAAGCACGAGGCACTGACGAAGGCGATCGCCGGCCTCGGAGAGAAGGGCGCCGCTGTCGCGAAGGAGCTCTCCTCCGGCAGCATCCCAGCAGTCAACTCGTTGCCCAAGACCGTACGAGTGCTCATCGAGTCGTCGTACGGACAGGGCGTCGCTGCTGTCTTCCTCATCGCAGCCCCGATCGCGATCCTGCTTGTCCTCGCGGTTGTGTTCATGCCAAACGTGCCGCTCACCACGAAGACGGTTTCAGAGCGGTCCACCGACGCTGGCCCGCTCGCCGGTACCGCCGAAGACTTGGCCGGCATCGGCGCAGTCACCGGATCGCTCCCCACCACTGGTGAACCGGCGCAATCCCACACAGGCCGGTTGCTCAACGCCGAGAACACCCAGCCGTAGCTCTCCCTTAACCACGTCCTCATCGTCCCGAACGGAAGACCAGCAATGACTGCAATCACATCCCCTGAAGCAACTGATCATGCCTCCACGCACGGCAAGGCGAACATCGGCGTGGTCGGGCTGGCGGTGATGGGCTCGAACCTCGCTCGCAACCTCGCGTCGCGCGAGGGCAACACGGTCGCGATCTTCAACCGTTCGTGGGGACGCACTGCTCAGCTGCTGACCGAGCAGCCCAACGCCGGCTTCATCGCCTCGGAGGAGATCGACGACTTCGTCGCGTCGCTGTCGAAGCCCCGCACCGCGATCATCATGGTCCAGGCGGGCAAGGGCACCGACGCCGTGATCGGTCAGCTCGCCGAGCGCTTCGAGGAAGGCGACATCATCGTCGACGGCGGCAACGCCAACTTCCACGACACCATCCGGCGCGAGCACGACCTGCGCGAGAAGGGCCTGAACTTCGTCGGCACCGGCATCTCCGGCGGCGAAGAGGGCGCGCTGAAGGGCCCGTCGATCATGCCCGGCGGCTCGGACGAGGCGTGGAAGACGCTCGGGCCGATCCTGAAGTCGATCGCCGCCGTCGCCGAGGGTGAGCCGTGCGTGACGCACATCGGCACCGACGGCGCGGGGCACTTCGTGAAGATGGTGCACAACGGCATCGAGTACGCCGACATGCAGCTCATCGCCGAGTCGTACGACCTGCTCCGCCGCGCCGGTGGACACAGCGTCGACGAGCTCGTCCAGATCTACGAGAAGTGGAACGAGGGCGACCTCGAGTCGTACCTCATCGAGATCACCGGCGAGGTCCTCAAGCAGCAGGACGCCGACAGCGGCAAGCCGCTCGTGGACGTCATCCGCGACGAGGCCGGGTCGAAGGGCACCGGCGTCTGGACCGTGCAGAACGCGGTCGGACTGGGCATCCCGGTGTCCGGCATCGGCGAGGCCGTCTTCGCCCGTGCGGTGTCGTCGAAGCCGTCGCAGCGCGCGGCCGTGCAGAAGTCGGTGAAGAGCCGCCCCGACGTGGTGCAGGTCCCCGACACCTTCGAGGACGACGTCCGTGCCGCGCTGTACGCGTCGAAGGTCGTCGCGTACGCGCAGGGCTTCGACCTCATCATCGCCGGGGCCAAGGAGTACGACTGGGACATCGACCTCGGCAACGTCGCGAAGATCTGGCGCGGCGGCTGCATCATCCGCGCCCAGTTCCTCAACCGCATCGTCGAGGCGTACGACAAGAACCCGGAACTCGAGTCGCTGCTGGTCGACCCGTACTTCGCCGACGCCGTCGCCGAGGGCGAAGCAGCGTGGCGGCGTATCGTCGGCATCGCCGCCGCGTCGGGGATCCCGGCGCCCGGGTTCTCGTCCGCGCTGGCGTACTTCGACTCGCTGGCGTCCGACCGGCTGCCGGCGGCCTTGATCCAGGGACAGCGCGACTTCTTCGGGGCGCACACCTACCAGCGCATCGACAAGAACGGGACGTTCCACACGCTGTGGTCGGACGACGACCGGCGCGAGGTCGAGCAGGAACCCTCCACCCATTAGCCATTCGGCCGAATCTCGAGGCCGTCAGCAAGACGCAGGAGAAGCTTTGGAACACTCGGACGCATCCGCCCCAAGGCGTGCAGCACTGATTGGTGCCGGTAATGTCGGGACCGCGATCGCAACTCGCCTCGTGCAGGTCGGGTGGGCGGTCGATGTCGCGAACTCTCGTGGGCCAGAGACCCTCCAACAGTTCGCCCAGCTGACCGGTGCACGGCCGTTGGGCATCGACACGATCGGACGCGGCGTCGAGCTACTCGTCCTGGCCGTCCCGCTCGCGAATATCGGGGAGCTTCGATCGGTCATTGAGCGCCTCGACCCGGGCACGACCGTGGTCGACACAGGGAACTACGTTCCTCCACGCGATGGGCTGATCCCCGAGATCGTTGCAGGCATGCCAGAAACAGCGTGGTCCGCGCGGCAGCTCGGTGTCCCCGTGGTCAAGGCCTTCAACAACATCGTCGCCGGCAGCCTCGCGACAACGGGTAGTACTCCTGGCGCGACCCGACGTGTCGCGCTGCCGGTGTGCGGGGACGATTCCCTAGCTGTCGCTGCTGTGATGGAGCTCGTCGAGGAGTTGGGTTTCCACGCGCACGACGGTGGACGGCTCTTGGAATCCTGGCGACAGCAGCCAGGCCAGCCCGCGTACTGCACGAACCCGACGATCACCGAGCTGCCGTCGCTGCTCGAGCGGGCAGACCAGGGTGCAGGGCCAGGGCGGCGGGATCAGGCGCTGAAGATCGCATTGAAGCTACCCGCGGCGTTCCCCGCTGATGTTCTGACGCGTGCTTCGCGGTTCTCCGCTGGTCTTGACCGGTGGAAACTTACCGCTTGGCTCGCCACCATCCGAGTAGGGCTGGCGCTGCTTCGACGGTGAGTGCGTGTTACCGCGATCTGGTAACCGACGCTGCCGACGGAGTCGCCGACACCATCACGAGGGAACGATGAGACTCCGAGTCATAGCGACGCGTGCTAGACCGGTCCGGTTGGAGTCCTTCTCCGCCTGCAGCAGTTCTTTGAGTCGGAGAGTCAGTCGCTCCTCCGGGATGATGGTGAAACCAAGGCGCTGATAGTACGGACCGTTCCAAGGAACATCTGCAAACGTTGTCAGCGTGACCTTTTGCAGCTTCTGACGAGCTGCTAACTCGAACGCAAGATTGATCATGGAAGCGCCAATTCGCTGGCCGGCGTACCGAGGGTGCACCGTCACCTGTTCAATATGCAGACTTTCCTCGAGGCGTTCGACGATCAGGTAGGCGGCGATCTCCGCTTCCACGAGCGACACCCATGTGCGCCCTTCCGCAATGTGTCGCCTCAGGAGCTCCCGCGCTTCGGCGCCTGTCGGCGGGAGGACTAGTCCGATTGTGCGATATTGCTGCCTTGCAGCGCTCTTGATTCCCAGGATGGCGTCAATGTCGCTGAGCGTCGCTATGCGCTTCATATTCACACCACTCTCAGGACTACCGGCTGGCAGTAGCAATTGGCGATTGTATCGGAACCGCCGGTCTACAGGATCGTATAACTAGTCGGTAGGCGATAGCGTGAGTGGCCAGGGGCCTTAGGTGAATCCTCTGAAGAGCGCTGACCAACCGTAGGTGCCGACCACAAACGAGCGGTAGGCAGGTCAGCTGGAAGCCGACCTGCCTACCGCTCGTGGCGGGGACTAGCGGTTCTGCGGGATGTAGGCGATCGCTTCGATCTCGATGCGCAGGTCCGGGTCGGACAGCGGAGCGACGATCGTGGAACGAGCCGGGAAGGGCTGCGCGAAGTACTCGCGGTAGACCTCGTTCATCGGGTCGAACAGGCGCGCGTTGAGGAGAAACACGGTGGTCTTGCTGATGTCCGAGAGGCTGCCACCGGCTGACTCGACTGCTGCCTTCACGTTGTCGAGGACGGCGCGGGTCTCCTCCTTGAAGTCCCCCTTCACCTGCGTGCCGTCAGCGCGGACGGCGATCTGACCGGCGATGAAGACGAAGTCGCCAGCTCGCACCGCGTGCGAGAGCGGAACCTCGAGGGGGGCGGGAACATCGCTGATGATGCGTTCGATCGGCATGAACTTTTCTCTTTCTGTTGGGGGTTGTGAGGCTGCCCCTCACCGAGGGGCCAGCGGGTGGATTACTGGTTGGCCGGGGGGAGGGTCGAGATGAAATCCCTGAGGGCCGAGGCGAGCGCCTCCGGCTGCTCTTCGGGGATGTAGTGGCCGGTCTCCTCGATGACCACCCCGCGTACGTCGTCACCGAATGGTGCGAGCTGTTCGTGGAGCTTCGGTGCGCTGCCCTGCGCCGCAGCGACAGCCAGCAGGGGAACCGTGATAGGCGTCTTGCCGAGGCGCTCGTGGATGGCGATGTCCTCCACTACTGCCCGGTAGTAGCCGAGCATGCCGCGAATGCCGCCGGGGGCTGCATAAGCGCGCTCGTACTCGTCAACGTCTGCTGTGGAGAACGTTTGACGAGCGCTGGCAGTCTTCCCCTGGAAGAACCATTCGATGAGGATCCGCTCTCGGCCGGCGAGAAGCGACTCGGGCAGATCATTCACCGAATTGAACAGGAAGTGGAAGCGACGCCAATTGTCAGCACCCAACTCGAAGGTTGCGTCCAGTGAGACGCCAGGGATGTTGCCATCGATGAGTGCGACACCGCGCAACACCTCGGGGTAGGCATGCGCAAGGGCGTAGCCGACCCAAGCCCCGACGTCATGGCCGACGTACACCACTTGTTCGTGCCCAAGGGCTTCGAACAGGTCTTTCAGGCGCTTGGCCGTGGTGAGAGTGTCGTATCCGTCCGTCGGCTTGTCAGAATCGCCCTGGCCGGGAAGGTCAACGGCGATGACGGTGTAGTCACGCGCCAGCAGGGGGGCGACGCGGCGCCAGGCGTAGACCGTCTGAGGGAAGCCGGCCGCGAGGATGACGACTGGCCCGGTCCCGCTGACAACTGTGTGGAAGCGAATCCCATCGGCAGCGACCATCTGGTGTTCGCCGGGCTGCCAGCCGTCGGAGTGCTGCCGGGGCGGTGTGGTGGAGTTCATTGACATCCAATCGGTTACATCGTCAACGGACGAGGGGCTGGTCGACCGGGGACGACGAAGGATCTGTGATCGAAGCCTTCAAGTCGCCCTTGGCGCGGCTTCGGCGGAGCGTGATGAGGTACGCGATGCAGACTGCACCGAAGGCGACCAGGCCGGAGTAAAGGCCGATCCGTGTTCCCGGGGCGAACGCCATGCTGATGATGACGGCAACCACAGAAGCGAGGATGAACCACGTTGTCCAGGGAGCTCCCAGGAGGCGGAACGCGGGTAGCGGTTGACCGTTTCGGCGAAGGTGCCGACGCAGCCCCTGGTGCGACAACGCGATCGCGGCCCAGCTTGAAAGACCTCCGACGGTTGCCACACTGCTCACGGCGGTGAATGCCTCAGCAGGGGCGATGTAGTTGATGAGGACGCCGAGACCGCTGAAGAGGATGACGACCGTCACCGCGTAGATGGGCACGTTCTTCTTGGTCACGCGCTTGAGGAAGCGCGGCGCGGACCCGGCTTTGGCGAGGGCGAAGAGCAGTCGGCTGCCAGAGAAGATACTGGCGTTGCCTGCCGAGAGCGCGGAGGTCAAGACGACGAAGTTCATGATGCCGGCAGCTCCGACGATTCCGAACTTGGAGAGAGCATCAACGAACGGGCTCGCCGCACCGGAGTAAGCCGTCCACGGCTGAATCGTCATGAGGATGAACAGAGCACCGAGGTAGAAGACAACGATGCGCCAGATGACGTTGTTGATCGCGCGGGGAAGCGTCCTTTCGGGGTTTTCGGCTTCTCCCGCGGCCATGCCGAGTTGCTCGATGCCGACGAAGGCGAAGACGGCGAGCTGCAGGGCCAGGAAGACGCCCCCGGGGCCCTTCGGGAAGAAGCCACCGTGGTTCCAGAGATTCGCGATGGTCGCGCCGTGCCCGATGGCGGTCCACCCGGTGATCAGGACCACGATACCGATCGCGATGAGGCCGATGATGGCGACGATCTTGATGAAGGCGAACCAGTACTCGAATTCACCGAAGAGGCGGACTGATGTCCAGTGGATGGCGTAGAGCCCGATCAAGCCGATGAGCGCTGGGATCCACTGCGGGAGCGAGGGGAACCAGAAATGCACGAAGACGCCGGCTGCGGTGAGTTCTGCCATGGGGCATGCGATCGACCACACCCAGTACATCCATCCGCTGGCGAAGCCGGTGAAAGGGCCGACATACAGACGGGCATACTCACTGAATGAGCCGGAAACCGGACGGTGGACGGCCATCTCGCCGAGCGCGCGCATGACGAAGTACACGACGACGCCTACCACTGCGTAAGCGACGAGCAGGCCTGGTCCGGCGATGGCGATTGCACCGCCGGACCCGAGGAAGAGGCCCACGCCGATGGCGCCGCCGATGGACATCATGTAGATGTGCCGCGAGAGCAGCTTGCGATCCAGTGTGCTCGTTTCCGGTGCAACCTGCGAGGTAGTGCGAGTCATGACGTGCTCCTTTGCAGCGGTCGTATGACGTTTCGGGGAGGGAAGGAGGGATGGAGCGGAGAGGAGAGGGCGGGAGGATTAGGTATCAGTGCTCGGCGGCTGCTGCGGTGGTGAGTGTGTGGTAGAGCTCGGGACGCCGGTCCGCGAAGATCGACAACTCGTACTCACCAGGCCGGATCACCATTCGCTTTTCGGCGGCCGTGCCCAGGTCGACCTCCGCGATGAGGAGTGTTTCTTCTTTCTCGGCGAGAGCGAGCACCTTCCCCTTCGGGTCGATGATCTGACTGTTGCCTCGGTACTGGTCGCCGTTCTCGATGTCGCCACGGCTCACGGGGACGAGGAACACGTGGTTCTCGGCGGCGCGAACCCGGACGATATGCTCGACGATGATGTCGGCGGAGTCGGGCCACACGGCGGGCTGCGCAATGACATCTGCGCCAGCCAATGCGAGTGCACGTGCCGACTCAGGGAACCGGATGTCGTAGCAGATCGCGAGGCCTACTCGACCAATGGCGGTTTCGAAGACGGCCGGGGACGCCTCCGATCCGGGTGTGACGAAGCGGTCCACCCCGAGGAAGGGGAGGTGATGCTTGCGGTAGACGCCGACGACACCGGTCCCGGTGATCAGCAGTGCTGTGTTGAAGATCTTGCTGTCAGCACCGGTTTCGAGGATCCCGAGGACGGCATAGAGGCCGTCACCGCAGGCTGCGGCGATCTGGTCTACCTCCGGGCCGTCGACGGAGATCGTTGCCTTCCGCGCTTCGTCTGCGTCGTCGAACATGTAGCCGCTGGTGATTGCCTCTGGGAACACCACGAGCTGAGCGCCTTGCGCCGCGGCCGCATGCACTTGTTCGAGGATCTGCCTCAGGTTGCCGGGTACGTCTCCGAGCGTGGCGCGGATCTGTGCGGCGGCGATCTTCGTTCTGGCCATAGCGTGCTCCTTTGGACGAGGCAGATGCGGCGATCTTCTGTCGCCGTGAGTCAATACTATAGCATTGTGCGCCATCCGCATAGTATGAGCACTTGCCGAGGGTTGGGGCGCATGCCACTGAGACCGCGTCTGCAGTGGAACGAATCAACGCCCCCGGCGGTGGACGGGGGCGTTGAGCGTGGGAGGCCGGGACGGCGGGTCGAAGTGAGCAACGATGCCTTGCGGCTCGCGCGGGCGCTGTCAGCGGCTGCTGGGTACCGAGAGCACTCGCGACTTTGCAGCGATGAGGTGGGAATGCATCAGCCCCGCGGCACCGTCGGCGTCGCGGCGCCCGAGCGCGTCAAGAATCTCACGGTGGTCCGCTGCCGCGTGTGTCACCCCCGTTCGGCCTCGCTTGGTGAACAGACGGAACCGCTGCATGGGGCCGTCGAGAGCGACGAAGGCCTGTTCGAGGAACATGTTGTCGCTCTGAGCGGCGAGCTTGCGGTGGAACGCGTAGTCCGAATTCCAGTAGTGCTCGAACCCGATCGATTCGATGTCCGCGCTCTCGGCCACCTCATCGAGATCATCGACCGTTGATTGGAGTTCGTCGAGGAACTCGGGTGTGACGCGGAGGCCTGCTTCGCGAGTCAGTGCTGGCTCCAGCACGATCCGGGCGTCGAGCAACTTCGCGACCTCACCGTCGGTGAGCGCGTCAGCGACGCGATACCCCCGGAGCGCCTCGCGCCGGACCAGACCGGTGTGCTCAAGGCGAGCGAGAGCTTCGCGGATAGGAGTCTGGCTGACGTCGAGCTCTCGGCAGAGACCGTCGATGCTGAGGACTTCGGACGGTGCACGTTGACCAGAAAGCAGCTGGCTAAGCAGAGCCTCGTACATGCGGTCGGCAACTGGCTGCCGTGTTGAGCGTTGCCGAGCCATCCTGATGTTCCTCCTTGGGCACCGGCATCATCATGCCATGGTTCCTGAGCACCGATCGTGCACGACCGGTCTCCCGTCAGACGGCAGTCATCGGATCGAGATTCGACGCCATGTACGCCGGAGCCGACTCCGCGCTTCCGAGAGCTTCGATGAAGCGCACTGCGGCGGCATTCGAAGTCCCAGCAGTACTGAGTGCCGCCGAGAACTCGGTGTAGTGCTGAACGTCTTCGGGGAACGGGCCGACGATCTCGGCGTCCTCGACGAAGAGGAGTTCGCTCATCTGCTGGATAGCGATGTCCGCACGTCCGTCGACCACTGCGTCTGCGATGAATCCCTTCTCGATGATGGTGGCCTTGGCGTTGATAGCGTCGGCGATCCCGAGATCCTGGATCAGTTGCGCGAAGTAGATGCCGCTTGCGCCCGTCCGGGAGTAGGCCACGCTGCGTGCGCTGAGCAGCGCTTCTCGGAAGCGCTCATCGGTGCTGATGTCTGGATGGACAGAACCTGGCGCAACGGCGAGCCCGATGCCCGTCCGAGCGATCGCGGTTCGCGATTGCAGGGCCACGATTCCTCGGGCGGCGAGTGTGTCGAACGAACTCGTCACGCCGATCATGACGTCGAATGTTTCGCCGGCGTCGATCCGACGGAGCAGCTGGACGGTGGGGTCGAAGGTTGGCGCCACTGTGAAGCCGGTGTCTGCGGTGAAGGCGGAGAAGAGGACGTCGTCCAGAGGCTTACGGACGGCGAGAGTGCTGAACAGCTTGACGTCGGTCATGGGGTCTTTCGCGTGTTGTGGGTCAGGGCTTCGAACTGCGCGGGGTTGAGCGGCTGCGTCGGTGTGCCACGGAGGAGGAAGAAGAGTTTTGCGGTCTCTTCAAGCTCCTCGACGATGTCGGTGGCAGCAGCAATGTTCGGCGCCGCAACGATGGGTCCGTGGTTGCGCAGCAAAAGCGCATGATGGTCGCGAGCGGCGGCCTCGGCGTAGTCCCCAAGCGAGACGTCGCCGGGGGCGTGGTAGGGCAGCACTTTGAGCTTCCCGACACGCATCGCGTAGTAGGCGGTGAGAGGCGGGAGGGGCTCGTTATCGTCGAGCGCTGCGACGCAGGAAAGCGCCGCCGCGTTGGTGGAGTGTGTGTGCACGACCGCTCCGGATTGCGGCCGCGCCCGAAGCATCGCCGCGTGAAGGAATGACTCCTTCGTGGGCTTCGGTCCAGCGAGGTGGCGGCCTTGCAGGTCGATGACAGAGAGCGTCTCTTCGGTCACTGCGCCGAGGCTGACGCCGGTGGGCGTGACGATGATCGACTCGGCATCCCGCACGGAGATGTTCCCCGTACTGCCGTGCGTTAGACCACGTGCGTGGAGTGAGTGCGCAGCTTCTACGAGCTGCTGGCGGGCGTTCATGCTGCGCTCGCTTCGGAGGCTCGGACGAGCAGGTCAGGCTCGCCGAAGTTGCCGGACTTGAGGAGCACGTCCATCCCGTTCGTCGTGTGGATCCACGGAACACCTCTCGCTGCTTCTGAGCCGACGATGCCGCCCTGAATGCCCAGCGATGCCACGATCGCGCCGGAGGTTTCTCCGCCTGCGGCTACGAAACGTGTGAAACCCCGCGCGGCAAGACCGGCGGCTACTTGACCTATTGCTGACTCGAGGATGTCCGCCGACTCTTGCACTCCGAGGGCCTCTTGAACCTTGTGCAGCTGTGTGGGTGGTAGCGATGAGTAGACCATCGGTGCGGGTGCGTCGGACGGCAGTGCGTCGACCCACTGCAGAGCTTGGTCTGCCAGCGCCGTCGCGTCGGGAGTCTGCAACGCATCGAGGCGGTGAGCGGGTCGGCCCTGAGAGAGCATCTGACCGACCTGCTCGAGCGTGCGATGCGAACAACTACCGGCCAGTACCGCGCTACGCGCGTCCGAGGACAACCCGGGGCTGAGGGTGCGAGATGAACTCGGAGCGAGTTCCTCGACGTGAGCCGCTCCAAGCGCTCCTGCGAGGCCGGCGCCGCCGGCAATCAGGGCATCACGCTTGATGCTGCGCGCTACCGTCAGGAGGTCGCTGTCGGTGATGGCATCAGCGAAGAGGTAATGCGCGTCCCGGTTGAGCTTCCTGATGACGTTGCTGACAGCTTCCGTTCCTTCCGAGATGGCCGTCAGGGGGATGATCGCGCTCGTGTGCCTGGCTTGCTGGTCCATGAGACGTGGCAGGTATGAGTCCCGCATCGGCGTGAGTGGGTGGTTGCGCATCGGCGACTCCTGCAGGAGGACACCGTGCACGAAGAGGGTGCCCGAATACTGCGTACGGCCGTGCTCTGGCGAGCTCGGTGTCTGGACAACACGGCCAGCGCCGACGAGGTCTGTCAGCGAGTCGAGCACCGGTCCGATGTTGCCGGCCGGGGTGGAGTCGAATGTGGAGCAGTACTTGAAGTACAGCTGCGGTGCCCCGTTCTCCCGCAGCCAGCGCGCCGCGCTGAGCGCTTCGTCGACTGCTGTCGCTGCCGGCACCGTTCGCGTCTTGAGCGCGACGACGACGGCATCAGTCTCCGCAAGGTCCGCTGCTTGCGGCGGGACGCCGAAGAAAAGCGCAGTGCGTAAGCCTTGGCGCCGGAACGCGACTGCGACGTCGGTACCGCCGGTGACGTCGTCCGCGATTGCCCCGATGATCACTGTGTAGCTCCTGATTTGGTCAGGGTGTCCAGCGCGGTCGCGGCGCTGATCGGCCCGGCGAGAACTGGACGCCTTACGGCCGCCGCGAGTTCTACTGCGGCGGGGGCGAGGGAGTACTGCGCGAGGAAGATCGCGGAGACACCGTTGACGTTGGTAAGCCCGTCACGAAGCGCCGTGACGAGTGCTGACCGGTCCCCGCTCTTCGTCGCGGTCATGGCTGCTGGGATGGTCTGGCCGAGGACAGCAGTGGAGACGCCGGCTGAGTCCAGCGCATTCCGGAGCCGTGCCACTGAGTCGTCTCGTGCGGAGTCGAATGAAGCGACGACGAGCACCGATTCGAAGCGTCCGGCGATGATTTCGTCGAAGGCGGACTCGTCGGGTGCCAGGACGGGCACGTCCGACACATAGTCTCGAGCGACCTCACCGTACAAGGAGCAAGTGAGCAGCACGCTTGACGCACCGCCCATGAGTGCGTGGTCGATGAGCTGGTTCATCCGCGCGCGGAGCTCGGGCGTCAATCCGCCGGCAGCGTCGGCATCTGAAAGAAGCCTGTCGTCGAGAATGTTCCAGACTTCTGCTCTGGGGAAGCGCTCGGAGAGTGCCTCTGTCGCTGGCGGGATTGCAGCGGGGACGGCGGAGATGAGGGCGACGCGAGGCTGAGTCATGCGGCAGCCGCCTGCATCCAAGAGAGGCCCTCGACGGTCGTCGTTGCGGGCCGGTATTCGCACCCGATCCAGCCGGCATAGTCGGAGGTACGAACCGTGTCGAAGACAGCAGTCCAGCCGATCTCACCGGTCCCAGGTTCGTTCCGCGACGGCGGGTCAGCCACCTGCAGGTGCAGGATCAGATCCTGGTATCGCTGGAACGTCCGGATCAGATCTCCCTCGTCGATCTGCGCGTGATAGAAGTCGAGCAGCAGTCCAACCTCGTCGGATCCGATCGCGCCGACGACCGCTGCTGCCTCCGCCTGGTTTGCGAGGACAAAGCCGGGCGCATCGCGCTTGTTCTGTGCTTCGAGGAGCAACCGAACGCCTGTCCCTGCCGCCTGCTCGGCGGCCCACGCGATATTCGCGGTGTAGAGAGCGAAAGCTTCCGCTTTGCTCACTCCATCGGGCACGATCCCACCGACGACATGCAGGAAGTCGGCCTGGAGGGCGACCGCGTACTCAAGGCCGCGCTGCACACCGCTGCGGTACTCGTCGACGAGTTCCGGGATGCACGCGAGTCCTGACCGGCTGATCGTGCCGGGCGCTCCCATTGGAGTGTTGATCAAAACCTGACGTAGGCCTGCATCTTTCAGTCTCCGCCGCAGGGTGGCCGGGTCGTATTCGTACGGGGACGCATACTCCACGCCGGAAAATCCCGCGGCAGCGGCTGCATCGAACCGAGCTTCGAAGTCGATCTCAGTGAAAAGCCATTTCAGGTTGGCGTCAAAGCGAAGCGTGCTCATCGTGATCCTGTCTGAGAAGCGAGCTGGTGTTGGAAGTCGGGGTTGACCGTCTGAGGCGGCACGGTGCCACCCAGCACGCTGACCACTGCTTGCGCGGCCAACATGCCGGAACGTCGGCGAGATTCGACAGTGGCGGCTCCGACGTGTGCGGTGATGAGGAGGTTGTCGAACTGCCGCAGGGGACTGTCTGCCGGCAGCGGCTCGATCTCGGTTGTGTCGAGGGCCGCACCGGCGAGGATGCCGCTACGAAGCGCCTCTGCGAGAGCTTCCTCTTCGACCACACCGCCGCGTGCCGCGTTGATGAGGTAGGAACCGCGCTTCATCTTTCGGAAAGCAGCCGCGTCAATCATGTGCCGCGTGTCCTCGCTCAGGGACATGTGCAGCGTGATGAAGTCGGACTGAGCCAGCAGCGTGTCGAGGGGGACGGACTCGACCTTGTCGAACCCGTCGGACGCGACAAACGGGTCGAACGCTACGACGCGCATGCCAAAGGCGAGGGCGAGAGTGGCAACTGTTCGGCCGATGGCGCCGAAGCCAACTACGCCCAGCGTCGCGCCTTCCAGCTCCCGCCCGCTGGACTGTTCCCACCCGCCAGATCGCACTGAACTGATGCTCTGCGGGATGCGGCGGGCAACCGAGAGCAGCAGACCAATCGTGTACTCGGCGACCGATTGACGATTGATGCCCGGAGTTGGGCAGACCGCAACACCGCGTCGCGTGGCCGCATCCACGTCGATGTTGTCGAAGCCGACGCCCGTTCGCCCGATGACACGTAAGCGCTCGGCCTGGTCGATCAGTTCCGCAGTGAATGCGTCTGTCCCCGCGATGACGGCATCGACGTCATCGACGAGGTCCTCAAGACTCACCCCAGTGCCATCACGGTCCTGGAAGGAGCTGTGCTGCACTTCCAAGCCCGAGGAGCGGAGGAAACGATCCACCTCATCACCTGGACGCAGCCAAGCGGTCGTCACGAGCACTTTCTGCGGCGGTCCCATGTCATCCTCCATTGGACGCGTTGATCCGATCTGCGGTAGTACCATACTATAGCACTGCACCCGCAGAAGCAGGCGTTGATGGAGGATTGCCATGACCACGGAGACCGGTTCCCTGTTCCTCCAGCCCGACCGCAACCTGGCGCTCGAACTCGTGCGCGCGACGGAGGCCGCCGCGATCCGGGCGCAACCGTGGGTGGGCCGGGGCGAGAAGAACCTCGCGGACGGTGCGGCCGTGGACGCGATGCGCAAGTTCCTCGGCACGGTCAACTTCGACGGCGTGGTCGTCATCGGCGAGGGCGAGAAGGACAACGCCCCGATGCTGTACAACGGCGAGCACGTCGGCAACGGCCACGGTCCCGCCTGCGACATCGCGGTCGACCCGATCGACGGTACCTCGCTTACCGCGGCCGGTCGGCAGAACGCGATCAGCGTCATGGCGGTGTCGGACCGTGGCTCGATGTACGACCCGAGCGCCGTGTTCTACATGGACAAGATCGCCGCAGGCCGCGAGGGGCGCGGGGTCCTCGACCTCGAGAAGCCGATCGGCGAGAACATCCGTGCACTCGCCGCGGCCAAGGGCAAGGACATCGAGGACATGCAGATCGCCGTCCTCGACCGCCCGCGGCACGAGGAGCTCATCCGGGCGATCCGCGCGACGGGTGCCGGCACGCGACTGCTCCTCGACGGCGACGTCGCGGGTGGCATCTCGGCTGCGCTGCCGGGCTCGAAGATCGACATGTGCGTCGGCGTCGGCGGCACCCCCGAGGGCATCATCACCGCGTGCGCGATCAAGGCGCTCGGCGGTGTGATCCTCGGCAAGCTCCAGCCGAAGGACGACGAGGAGCGGCAGAAGGCCCTCGACGCGGGGCACGACCTCGACAAGGTCCTCGACCAGGACGATCTCGTCACCGGCGACAACACGTTCTTCGTCGCGACCGGGGTCACGGACGGTGTGCTCGTGGACGGGGTCCGGCGCTCGCGTGGCGTGATCCACACGGACTCGCTCGTGCTCCGCTCCCGCTCGAACACGATCCGCCGCATCCAGGCGGACCACCGCGCCGAGAAGTGGTTCTGATCCGCTGAGTCGCCCGCGCCGCCGACGGTAGGAGCACTAGGCGTTCTGACATCACGACTTCTCGGCCGTTCTTCGCCGCAGTTGTGGGGGAGCTGCCCGTGGTTTGTCTGCTGACGCTTGAGGGTCGGGAAGCGATCACCGTCTCAAATGACGCCGCGAGGAGACATCGTGGCTCGTGACCGTTGCTTGCTGGTCCCAGGCGCAGCATAGGACGTCGAGCGGTACCTCGAGTATGACCGGGCTCCGTCAATGCTCAGCGGGCGCATCTCAGTCGCCTCGGAGGCCGGGCAGCTGGCTGACTTGTTCATCGACGCCAATCGCCCTGCCAGGGTCGTGAGGACGGGACGAGGCGGGTCGTCGCCGTTGCCCGCTTCCGCGCCCGCGAAGCACGCGGACGCCTGCCCCTGCGTGCTTCTCGCGCCGGAGGTTGCTGGATCACGACGCGACGCTCACCCGCGTCCGATCCATGAGAACTCGGCCATCAAGGCACGCGGCTGAAACTGACTGTCGCTCCCACGGCTGAGCCGATCGGGTCGGCATGACGCCACTTTAGCCGACGCGGGTCCGGAAAATCCGCCCTTGTCGTGACTGCTCCGACGCCGTACCATGCAGCAGATACCGTATACGGCTTCACTCCAGCGGTCGCTGCGTAGCGCAGCGCAATCGAATCGAGGACCTACATGGCCAGCACGAGTCCGGCCCTTCGCGGCACCCAGCCTCCCGCCAACATGCGCCGAGTGACCGTCGCATCGAGTATCGGCTTGTTCACTGAGTTCTACGACAATGGTATTTACGGGTTCCTCGCTGCGACCTTGGCGTCGGTGTTCTTCCCGGCGGAGAACCCCAGCATTGCGCTGATCGCTTCCTTCGCGGCATTCGCCGTTACGTTCGCCTTCCGTCCGATCGGCGGCGTGATACTCGGCCTGATGTCGGATCGGATCGGGCGCCGTCCCGTCATGGTGCTCGCTCTGATTCTCATGACCGCAGCGACCACTGCGATCGGCCTCCTCCCCGGCTACGCGACCTGGGGGATCGTGGCACCGGCCCTCCTGCTCATTGCGAGAGTCGTGCAGGGGATCTCGGCCGGGGGTGAGGTGTCAACCGCCATGTCTTTCGTGGGGGAGTACTCAGAGCCCGCGCGTCGTGGTTACCGGATGGCTTGGGCCCAGGCTGGTACGACTCTGGCACTGCTTTCCGGATCCGCTCTGTCGTTCGCGATGACCGAGCTTCTTGGCCCTGAAGCCATGGCTGCATGGGGATGGCGGATCCCATTCCTGGTCGCTGCGCCGCTGGGGATCATCGGCTTCTACATCCGCGCGCGCCTCGAAGAGACGCCCGCCTTCGTCGAGCTGGAGGACACCGGCAACATCTCGCTGCATCCTCTGCGGGACACCTTCTCGCGCGGCAACCTCCGGTCGCTCCTGCTCGCCGCGGCGATCCCGCTTCTGAACAGCGCCGGCTTCTACGTGCTTTTCATCTACACGCCCACGTTCCTGGTGAACGAGGTGCATCTTGAGAGGCCCACCAGTCTTGCGATTTCGGCGTGCATGCTGATCTGCGCGACGATCGGTATCCCGATCGCCGGTCACCTGTCGGACCGCGTCGGTCGACGTCCCGTCCTCATCTGGTCGGCAATCCTTCTGGCGCTCATCGCGTACCCCTGCTATGCGCTGTTCAGCAGCGGCTCGGTGGTACTCGCGGCGGTAGGCGGAGGAATCCTGGGACTCGTCTTCGCAGGGAACGCCGGCGTCATCCACCCCGCTTTGTTCGAGATGTTCCCGACTCACATGAGGAACACGTCCTACTCCCTGGGATACAACTTCACGACCGCTGTCTTCGGAGGAGCTGGTCCGCTGATCGTGACAGCGCTGATTGCCCGCACTGGCGACATCCACATCCCGATTTACTTCATGATCATCACGGCGATCGGAACGGCGATTGCGACGCTTGCCACTCGTGAGACATCGGCGCGCTCAGCGCGTTGAACGCTAGGAGCTCGGGAGGTGGTGACGCCGTCTCCCGAGCTCCTCGCATTCAGACGAACACCGGCGATGGGTCGTTCAGGACAACCGGTTCCTCGACAGCGAGCATGGTGTTCATCAGGTAATGCACATATGAGGTCGTCCGTGTGCGGGCGAGGTTAATGTCACCATCGTGAATGACTTGCGCGATGGACGCATAGGCCTCGCCGCACGCCCTGGTCACCTTCGGGGTGAACAGATCAGGGTTTTGGAGCCCTCGAGAGAGGTCGCGTACGGCACGTGCGTTATCGCTGGCGAACGCATTCGCTGACATGCGCTCGATCTGCGTGTGGAGAACTGCTTCCGCTTCCGCAAACTCGTCGACTGCATACGCGGCCGCGGAGTCGGTGAGGCGCTGAGCAGTATCAAGAAGCGCGACCTTGTCCGCCTTGCTCCCTCGGACAGTTGCCAATTCCGCGAGCAGTGCGTCCGCGTTCGCTCGCGTTTCGTACACATCGCGAATCAGTTGCGGTGATGCCTGCACAACCCGCAGTGCTCCGTCTTCAGCTACGACGAGGCCGATGGCTCGGAGGCGTATGAGCGCTTCTCGCACCGGTGTCTTGCTCACGGCAAGCATCGCCGCGACCCCGGCTTCGCTGACGCGCTCTCCGGGTTTGAGTCGATGCGAGACGATCGCGTCACGGATCTTCTCGAGGACGATATCGCCGATTAGTCTTGGGCGTTCGATCCCGGTAGCCACGTTGGTCCCTCCACCTCTGAACAGACGTGCATACGCCAGACACCGTATCTTAGGGGGTCCTGCTGATCGGTGGCTGGAAGATCTTGGTCGGGACAATCGCTTGGCTACAAGGGCAGCAGGCCAAAGTCCTCCAGCGCTCCGCGAGCGTCGGCGGTGTTGAGTGCCTGTCGCAGCGCTTCGGCCGCGGACTCGTTGCGAGCGACACCAACGACGTCGCTGAACTGCTGCAACTCGGGTGGGAACGGCCCGACAAGTTCAACTCCTCCCACAGCGCGAAGTTCGCTCATCTGCTGGACGGCCAGATCAGCCCGGCCATCGATGAGGGCCGTCGCGGTGAGGCCCTTCGGGAGAACGGTCGCTGTGGCCTCGACCTCCGTGGCGATACCGAGACGTTCGATCAGCGAAGTGAAGTAGATGCCGCTGGCACCGGCGCGGGAATAGGCGACGGAGCGCGCGGACGTCAGTGCGACGATGAACTGCTCTTGTGACGCTACCGGTGGGTGCTCGTGCCCGGCCTTGACAGCCAGACCCAGTCCGGATCGAGCGATCGGAAACGCGGACCGCCAGTCGAACAGCTGTCGAACCAATGGCTCATCCAAGGCGGGGCGCAAGCAGAAGAGCGCATCCGGGATGTCACCTTCCCGCAAGCGTGACAGAAGGACTGTGGTCGGGTCGAAATCCACAAACACCTCGTGGGAGGAGAACCACTCCGAGGAGGGCAGGATCCGTTGCTCCAGCGGGCCCTGGATGGCCAGACAACTGAAAATTCTCATGGTCTACCTTTCAATACGACAGTTCCCCCACGCCGGAGATCGGCGCGGGGGAACATGGCGACAAGTTGCAGTTAGGAAGCAGGGATGTACGCGATCGCGTCGATCTCGATGCGGATGTCAGGGTCCGAGATCGGTGCGATCACCGTCACGCGGGCCGGGAAGGGTTCCGTGAAGTACTCGCGGTAGACCTCGTTCATGGTATTGAAGAGCTGCGCGTTCTGCAGGTAGACGTTTGCCTTGCACACGTCGGCGAGCGTCCCGCCGGCGGCCTCGACCGCGGCCGAGATGTTGTTCAGTGACGCCCGGACCTCCTCGCGGAAGTCCCCGATCACCTTGGTTCCGTCCGGCCGAACGGGGATCTGCCCGGAGACGTAAACGAAGTCTCCTGCGCGGATCACGTGCGTCAGCGGGACGGCGATCGGAGCAATCTTGTCGGTCTTGATCTCGGAGATCATGGTCCTCTTCCTTTGTTGAAGCCGCAACGCGGCGCGATCAGCCCTTTTTCTGGAGCTGCAGATCAGTGGGGATGGACATCAGCCCAGCCTTCTCGGCTACTCCCCAGAACACATGGTCAGCGTGATTGACGATGCTGTTGAGCGTGCTCCGGTAAATCAGCTCACCCTCGCCGGAGTGGGCACCGCACACATGCGCGATTTCTTCCGGCAGACCAACGGTCAGCGCCAGATGGACCCCGTAGATCGAGTGACGAATCGCGGGGTAGCCCGATCGACCGGGATCGGCCGCCCAACGAGCACGGTTCGCCGGGCTGTTCTCGAAAGGCTTACCAAGGTCGTGGCAAACCCCTCCTGCGTACAGGAAGTCCCGACTGACGCCGATGGGACCGAGGATTCGCTCGAGCTCCTCGCCGATGACGACCGAGAGTCGCCCGACGCCACGGATGTGAGTGGCCTGGTCGCCATCGATCAGCTCGGGCGGACCGGGGTTTGGAGATCCCGGAAGATCCTCGATCCGGCTGAACTCCGTGCCGTGCAGTGACAGCGCCCACGCTTCGACCACCTTGTCTGCCAGTTGCGGGTCATCGAAGTCAGCCAGCTCTGGCAAGGAAAGCCGCACTCCGGCCCTCAGGTCTTCCATCGACGTCATACGAACCCTCCTGGTCGCTATACCGTATATGGGGTACCATACCTGGTGGAGCGGAGGACAACAACGTCCACCGATCAGTTCGGAGGTAAACGTGTCTCTCACTCACCGATCCGTGCTCGGGCTCAGGCGGGCCCTCGACACTGGCGAGACCTCAGCATCTGCAGTTACTGCAGCGCATCTGGCTCAGATCCGGGAGTCGGATGCGAGCGCGTTCGCCAGCGTGCATGCGGACGAAGCGCTGCGCTCTGCTGCTGCCAGCGATGCGCGTATCCGTGAAGGGCGATCGCTGTCGGTGCTCGATGGGATCCCGGTTGCGGTGAAGGACATCATCCATGTCGCTGGTCACCGCATGCGTGCCGGTTCCGAGTCGGTAGACGTCGTTCCCGCGACGGATGCTGTCATCGTTGCAAGGCTTCGGGCCGCCGGCGCCGTGGTGCTGGGACAGACGCGGGTCCATGAGTTGGCCTATGGCCCCTCTGGCTTGAACGACTTTGATGGAGGAGCTCGGAACCCCCGGTTCCCCAGCCGGCTGCCCGGAGGGTCCAGCAGCGGATCTGCAGCCGCAGTCGCTGGCTGGCTCTCCCCTCTCGCCCTCGGGTCCGATACGGGCGGTTCGATTCGGGGACCGGCAGCGCTTTGCGACGTGGTCGGATTCAAGCCGACCTACGGTGTGCTGCCCACCGACGGTGTGCTCGCGACAACGCCCTCGATGGATCATCTCGGGCTTTTCGCGCGCTCGGTCAACGACGTTCGGGCGACCTTCGAGGTACTCGCGGGTGCTTTCTCCACCGCAGAGGAGGACTATTCCCGCAAGCTGCAGGACCCCTCGCGGCGCCTTGCCGTCTTCATCGACCGCGCGGTTGAAACCGACGACTCGATCGCCGCCGCGTTCGCAGGGACAGGACGGCAGCTGGCCCGGCACGGGTGGACGCTTGACGAAGTGACCCTACCGAAGGGCTTCGACGTCATGGAGATCTCCTCTACGATCATGGCCTACGAATCCTTCCGTGTTCACGAGGCATCACTGATGGACCACCCGGAACGCATCGGTGAAGACGTCCGCAAGCGACTGCTCGACGGATCGCGAGTCTCCGATAGCGCCTACCAGGAGGCGCAAAGCGCGAGGTCCGAACTACGAGGCATTTTCGAGTCCGAGTGGAGTCGGTACGCCGCTCTTCTGTCACCGACCATCCCGGTGGAAGCACCTCTGCGGGAAGTCGGCGGCGATGCAACTGTGCGTCGCAATCTCGTCCGGAACACCAGGCTGCAAAATCTTCTGGGAGTGCCCGCTATCAGCATCCCCGGTCGCGGGCAGCCGCGTCCCTGGGGACTGCAGCTCTTCACTGCGCAAGGCCAAGACCTGAAGCTCCTCGGAACCGCGCAAGCAGTCAGCAGTGATCTGTTCGTCTGAAGCTGAGCTTCCGAGCGCAAGCGCTAGACGAGCAGCCTCGAGATGGTCGACTCCGTCGCCGATCGAGCTGCGTCCCACCATTAGGGCGAAGCCGAGTTCTTGCTCGATGCCCGTTCTGAAGCCCGGGGCCGTTCGTCTAGCTGCGAGATCGGCTCTCAGCGCGATGGCCTGATCCTCCGGAGCGAGCGCTTCCTCGAGGCCAGAACGCGCCGTTGTGTCTGCCCATCCAATACGTCTAGAGCATGACGGCGGCGTGCAGCTCTGGACGCCGCAGGGGGGCGGGATGTGTTGACTGCAGTACGCGACCGCCCGGGCCAAGACTGGAGACGGCTTTGTAGCGCTGTCCTCGACGGCATAGCGGGCGTGGCTGTTGACGCTTCCCCATCGTCTCGCTCGCGCCTTGATTCCACGCGGACTTGATGCGCCGCACACAGGCCGACCGCCGCATCGAGAACTGACCTCGCGCCGACACTCCCGAGCATCTCACCAGAGCCCTGCAGCGCCTCGTCCTCCCACTGCCGGCAAACTGCAGGAGACGAGGACGACTCCTCATCCGGGCCCTCGCGAAGTCGGGCTCGGTGTCGTCGCTCAGCTCCGGAGACTCAACAGATGCTGGGCGTTGTCGTGAAGAAGTCGAGCGTGCACCTCTTCATCGAACATCGTGCGGAACCGCTCGGCCGAGGATGGGATCGGCAGGAACGGGTAGTAGGAGGCATAGAGCAGCCGATCCCGCAGGAAGCCGTTGCCAGCCTCTACGTAGTCGCGCCACCCAGGGAACCCGTAGAGGTGTTGGTCGGGTGCGAGGTAGACGTTCGTTCTCCTGAAGGCGACATGGAGAATCTGAGTGACCCATGGCCACCCGCCGTGATGCACGACCAGAGGTAGGTCGGGGAAACGCGCGGCGACGCGGTCGATGATCTCTGGATTGGTGTAGCTGAGATCGGGGCCCGAGTTGCCGCCGAAGTTGATCATCGTCGGCAGTGCTCGAGTCCGGCAGTAGTCGTACAGCACGCTCAGACGAGGGTCATCGGCGTAGAGAGGTCGCTTGAAGTAGCCCGGCGAGAGCATGACACCGCGGAATCGCTCATCGCTGAGGACCGGGTCGAGTGCTTTCGCTGGGTCGTCGAGCATGCCCTCGTTCACCCCTGCGTACGCCACGAATCGCCCAGGACGCTCGCTCATCAGCGTCCTCGACTCCTCCGCTGAGAGAGAGCTAGGAGCGAAGGGTTCGGAAACCACTGCCCCATCGAGCGACGCCGCTTGCTGGCGACCGCGGATGACCGCTGTGGACACCCCAGCTTCGTCCATGTCCGCGATCAGCGCGTCGACGCTCATGGAGCGGAGCCCGGCTGGAGGCTCGAATCCGCACGTTCGCGCGAAAGCTTCAGCACGAGCAGGTTGTTGATAGACCCCGCCCGCGATCATCCCGGGTGTCGGCGGGAGGACGCCGAAATCGATCACCGCTGAGCGGTCCTGAAGCATGGGCACTCCCCGAATTCGTGAGGGCGTAGGGCGACCTTCGACGAAGGTCTTGCGATACGAACTATACCCATCCTATAGTATCGCCCACCTGAGCGTCGGCTCAGTATCCGAGGTACCGATCGAAGGAGATCCGTCATGACGAGAGCACTGACCCCGGACTATGAAACACGAACCACCGCCGCCGAGGCGCGCAGGGTGACAGCGGCGGGTTCCATCGGCTTTTTCGTCGAGAACTACGACAATTCGGTTTACGGCTTCCTGGCCGGCATCGTCGCGATCGTGTTCTTCCCAGAGGGCGCGGAGCAGCTCGCACTGCTCTTCACGCTCGGCATCTTCGCTGTGTCCTTCTTCTTCAGGCCAGTGGGCGGTGTGGTCATCGGCATCGTGGCCGATCGGTTCGGCCGACGGCCCGCCATGGTCTTTGCGCTCACGTTGATGGCAGGAGCAACGACCGTCGTCGGCCTGCTTCCCGGCTACGCATCCTGGGGCGTCTGGTCCGTCATCATCCTGCTGCTGATGCGGATGATCCAGGGCGTTTCTGTCGGCGGCGAAGTCTCGGCAGCCTTCTCCTTCGTCGGAGAGCACGCGCCGCCCCGGCGACGGGCGTTTTTCATGTCCTTCGCGTCCGCTGCCAGCACCCTCGCCAACCTCGCCGGCACCGGATTCGCATTCCTTCTCACGTCCGCTCTCCCTGCAGCCGCTATGGAGAGCTGGGGGTGGCGCATCCCGTTCCTGCTCGCTGCGCCGCTCGGGATCATCGGGTTCTACATCCGCCGCAGGCTCGAGGACACGCCGGCCTTTGCAGAGCTGAAGGCAGAGGGGAAGGTTGCGAGGAACCCGCTCCGGGACGCGTTTTCCCGAGGCAATCGTCGGCGGCTCGCGCTCGCGTTCGTCCTTCCGCTGCTGAACAGTGCAGGGTTCTTCGTCCTGTTCGTCTACATGCCGACGTATATGACGAGCCAGCTGAGCTACGAGCGCAGTGACGGCCTGATCGTCAGTGTCGTCGCTCTCGCCGTGTGTACGATCGCGATTCCCTTCGCCGGGTTGGTCGCCGACCGAGTCGGGCGGCGACCCGTCATGCTTTCGTCGTGCGCCCTGGTGGTCCTGCTCGCTGTGCCGACCTACCTCCTTGTAGGTACCGGAACAGTGCAGCTCGCCGTCCTGGGCGGCGCCCTGCTGGCATTCGTCTTCGCAGGCAACTACGCGACGATCCACCCGCTCATGATCGAGATGTTCCCGACTCACATGCGGACCACTGCGTACTCGCTGGGCTACAACGTCACGACCGCGGTCTTCGGCGGTGCGGCCCCCCTTATCCTCTCGGCACTGTACCTCTCGACCGGGAACCTGCTGCTCCCTGGCTTCTTCATCGGTCTTGCAGCGGTCGGCACCGGTATCGCAGCCCTTGTGAAAAAGGAGACCGTCGGGCGGTCGTTGACCCAGTTCGTCTGAACGTCAGCGGAGCGCGCCGATCGCCTCGAGGTGATCGGCGCGCTTTCCTCTCGCCGTCAGCCTGTACCTGGAGGTAGGTACAGTGGTGCTATGAGCACAAGAGACGACCTCATCGAAGCGACCCGGGAGCTGATGTGGGAGCGCGGCTATGGCGCGACGAGTCCGCGCGAGATCCTCGCCGCTTCCGGCGCCGGAAAGGGCAGTATGTACCACCACTTCCCCAGCAAGGAGGCGTTGGCGCAGGCGGCGCTTGCGCGGAACTCTGACCAGATGCAGGCCGAGGTCGAGCAGGCGTTCACCCTCGACGGAGACGCGCTCACTCAGATCCGCGCGTACCTGACCGAACACCGGGAGGCGCTGAAGGGGTGTCAGTTTGGTCGGCTCGTCCAGGAGCCTGAGGTCATCGAAGCCGAAACGCTGCGGTCCAGCGTCGGAGACATGTTCGCTTGGATTCGAGCGCAGCTTGTCGTCGTCATCTCCCGTGGGATCGCCAGCGGGGAGTTGCGTGCGGACCTCGATCCCACCCGAACCGCGGCCGCGATCGCGGCGACGCTGCAGGGCGCGTACGTGCTGGCGCGAGCGGCGCAGGACTCATCGGTGTTCGATGATGCGGTGGAGGGCACGCTCGCCCTGCTCGAGGCGGCGCGGGCGTGACGACGGCGCCCACGTCTGTGCGGTCGGCGTGGTCGGCGCGCGGTTGGTCCGTCTATCTCGGATGGGTTGTCATCACGCTCGACGGGAGTGCCCTCAATCTGGCGCTCCCCAGGATCACGTCGGACCTCGGCTCGTTGGCCGCGGGAGCTTCCTGGGTGGTCGACGCCTACACCTTGCCGCTCGCCGCGCTGTTGCTCCTGGGTGGCAGCCTGGGTGACAGGGTCGGTGCGGAGCGTCTGTTCCGCGTCGGAGCTATTGGCTTCGCAGCAGCCTCGTCCGCCTGTGCGCTCAGCCCGTCGCTCGGCGTGCTCGTCGTCTGCCGGGCCGGGCAGGGCGTCTTTGCAGCGATGCTGCTGCCGATGGTCCTCGCGCTCGTCGGGAAGAGCTTCGAGGATCCCGGCCAGCGATCGACCGCAGTGAATCTGATGACTGTCTTCGGTGGCGCGGGCATGGCGGCCGGCCCTTTTCTGGGCGGCCTGCTGACTGACACGATCGGTTGGCGGGCGGTGTTCTGGCTCACCGCGCCGATCGCGATTGCTGCCGCGGCTCTCGTGGGCACCGCTGACCGTCTAACGCGTCAGCCGCACACCACTCAGTTCGACGTGGCCGGGCAGTTCTTCGGAACAGCAGGCCTCGTAGCCGTCGTCGCTGGTCTGATCGAGGCCGGCAGGTCTCCGGGCGCCCTGCTCACCTGGGCGCTCCTCGCGGTGGGCGTTCTCCTGCTCGTGGGATTCATCGTTGTGGAGCATCGTGCCCGTGCGCCGATGATGCCGCTGAGCGTGTTCAGAACCGTCGGTTTCCCCGGGGCCGTCTTCGGCGGGTTTGCCTTTCAGTTCGGGGCGTACGGTCTCCAATTCTTCCTCGCCCTCTACGTCCAGGCCGCGTGGGGCACCTCCGCACTGATGGGCGGCCTACTCCTCGCGCCGTTCGCGATCGGGACGGTACTTGCGGGCGCGCTCGTCAATCCGCACCTCCAGCAACGCGGCAGTCGGCACATGATCCTCATCGGCGCTACTACAGCCGCCGTCGGCACGCTGCTCCTCCTCGGCGCGACCACGGCCGCACAATGGTGGGTGCTCATGGTCGGGGAATTCGTTATCGGCGCCGGGACGGCCGTCTACTCGACGGCACTCAACTCAACAGCCAGCGCCGCACTCGGGGCCCGATCGGCAGGGCTTGCCTCGGGCATCTACAACACCTCGCGACAAGTGGGGCAGTCCGTCGGGATCGCCGTGCTCGGCACATTAGCCGCATTCAACGACCTCCGCAGCGGACTCGTCGTCGCCGTCGTTCTGATCACCGCGTGCGCGGTCGCCATCGGTGCGACTGGTCTACGCCGCCCAGTCCGAGCGCTGCCGCATTCCAGGCCACCCAAGTTGTAGTTGGGTGCTCGGAACGAGGCCGACGGACGGTACGCGCGGATCCAGCTCGCCTCACGCCTCCCGTCCGTCGAGGAGCGCGTGAGTCAGCGCGGCGGAGTGACTCCGTCGTACCAATTCGGGATGGCTCCCATCCCTTCGTCTTGTGACCCAGCCACGGTGATGGTGCCGAGCTCGTCCAAATGGTTCGCACTCAGTGCGATGTGGGCAGCTCCGGCATTCTCCGTCAGGAATCGTTCGCGACGGGTCCCGGGGATCGGGACCACGTCGTTGCCCTGATGGAGGAGCCAAGCCAAGGCAACCTGTCCAGGTTCCGCTCCGACCTCGGTCGCAATCCGGCGGACGATGGCGAGCATCGCTTGGTTCGCGTCGAAGTGCTTCTCCGAGTACGACGGCAGCCCACGGCGACTGTCGTTCTCCGGCAGATCCTCGCGCGAGGTGATGGAGGCCGTCAGGATGCCGTGTCCGAGTGGGGACCACGGCACGACTGCGATACCGAGCTCGCGGGCGGTAGGGAGGACGTCGCGTTCGATGCGGCGCTGCCACAGGGACCATTCGGTCTGTACGGCCGTGATGGGGTGGACGGCATGCCCCCGACGGAGCGTCTCGCCGGCAGCCTCGGACAAGCCGAGGTGCAAGACCTTACCCTCGGTGACAAGCTCCGCCATCGCGCCGACGGTGTCCTCGATAGGGATCGACGCATCGATCCGGTGCGCGTAGTAGAGATCGATGCGGTCCGTGCCCAGGCGCCGGAGCGACTGGTCGACCTGCTTCCGCATGTACGCCGGCGACCCGTTCACAGTCGGCCGGCTGTTCGGGGCGGCGGGCACCTGAATCCCGAACTTCGTCGCCACCACGAATTCGTCACGGTGCCCCTGCATAGCGCGGCCGAGGATGTCCTCACTCGGGCCGTAGCTGTCGGCGGTGTCGATCAAAGTGACGCCGAGTTCCTCAGCTCGACGGAGGATGGCTCGGGCGCTTTCGTCCTTGTCGTACCCGCTCTGGCCGTAGATATCCGCGAAGCTCATCGCGCCGTAGCCGATCGCGCCGACGCGGAGGCGGTCGACGCCGAGCGTGCGGATGGGAATTCGTTCGAGCATGACGCTGCCTTCTGAAGGGGGAGCCGGCTTGATGTCCCCAGGTGAGGACATGCTATGTCCTCACGCGAGGACATGGCAAGCTCGTCGGCAGCTTGCTGGCTGTGGAGCACGCCGTTCGGGCGTACCGATGTATTAGCCTCATCGGATGGTCGACACTCCGCCGCCTCGCCCGCGTCAGCGCGATGCGGTTGCGACTCGGCGCGTCATCCTCGATGTTGCACTGACGGCATTCAGCCGGTTGGGGTTCGACGGTACGGGCACTCGAGAAGTCGCTCGTCAGGCGGGAGTGGACCCGCGGCTCATCACGAGGTACTTCGGGTCCAAAGAGGGACTGTTCGAGGAGGTCGTAGCCGAGCTCTTTCGAACGCCGCTCATTGGCGCCAGCGGCTCGAACAAGGCCGCGGCGCGTGATTCACTCACCGCCGAGAACAACGACCCGGACCCGATGCTGCTCATCCTTCGGAGCGCATCGAACCCCCGCGCCGCCGAAATCATGCGGGAGCGTTTGGAGACGACGTCGCAACGGCAGCTCGCCGACCGCCTCCCGGGAAGTGATGCCACGGCTCGAGCAGCCCTCTTGCTTGCAATGTGCACCGGTGTTCGCATGTTCCGCAACATCATCGGCGACACCGCGTTCGAGCAAGCCGACGTGGACCGGCTCGCGGCCTACTTGGAGCGAGCACTCGACGTCGTCGCCGCCGGCGACCAACCCTAAGAGTCCGAGCGTCGGGCAGTCCGATCCGGGCAACCAGTGATCGGTCACACTCTGAGCAGGTTCGGCAGGGCTGTGGACCACCCACAGCCCCCGACTCAACACTTGTCCTGTCACGACGAAGCTCACGCATTTTCCTACTGCTGATGCTGAGCGGGCCGAACTCCCCGATGATCTGCACCTACCGGTTGGCGCGAGCCTCCGCCTTCCGCAGGGCGGCTCGCACCACGAAGACGACGAGGAGGAAGGCAACGATCACGCCGACGAACGTCACGCCGCCGTACTCGGCGTGCTCCGCAAGTCGTCGGAAGGAGCCAGCGGCGGTGGCCGCGACGCCGATGTAACCGGCGGCCCAGATCGCGCTCGCGGGGACGGTCCATGCGAGGAAACGGCCGTAGCCGAAGTGACCCGCGCCCGCCGTCAACGGCACGATCGAGTGCAACACGGGGATGAAGCGCGATAGGAACACCGCCCAACCACCCCAGCGGTTGAGCAACTGATCGGCTCGGTTCCAGCGCTCCGCACCGATCCAGCGTCCGAGCCGAGACCTTCGAAGGTGCGGGCCGAGGGCGCGGCCGATCAGGTACCCCAGCGACTCGCCCACCACAGATCCGGCTACGACCGCAACGGCTAGTCCCACGGCTTCGCTCGGCGAGGCCACCGCGGTGCCGGCGACGATGACGATGGTGTCGCCGGGGACCACGAGCCCGATGAGGATGCTTGTCTCGAGCAGCATCGCTGCTCCGGCCAAGAGGGTCCGCAGGAGCGGGTCGACGTCCTGGACGACGTCGAGGAGGCGCGCGATGAGGTCGTTCACGACGTCTCGCTTCCAGTGAGGAGTGGCGCCGTGTGGCGGGGCCGTCGTCGGTTCATCCGCGGTCCCAGATTCGTCGGCTTCGGCGTCTCAGCCGCACGAGCGGAGCTGATCGAAGCCTCGCCCACGGAAGTAGCCAGGAGGCCAGGAGGAGCGGCACAGCGACTCCGACGAGGGCGCCCCCGATGACGTCGGATGCCCAGTGTGCGCCGAGAAGCGTGCGCGAGAGAGCCATCGCGGTGGCCCATGCAACGCCGCCGACAGCGACCCACAGTCGAGGGAAGAAGTAGAAGAGGACGAGTGCGAGGGTGGCCGCGTTCGCGACGTGGCCGGACGGGAAGGAACCGTGGTCGCTGTCCACGATCATCCCCAACGGACGGTCGCGGCTGAATGCTTCCTTGAGCACCTGCACGACGCCGGCGCTGACGAGGAACGCGAGACCGCTGAACACCGAAGCGCGCCACCGCCCGGCAAGGACGAGCAGGGCGAGGACGAAGGCCGGGACCAGCAGGCCTCCCAACCACCCACCGCCCAGGCTGTCCAAGAGCAGAGCGGAGGTGATCGAACCGCTCGTCCTCGCTGATTCGCTGACCGTCTTCCACCACGCGTCAGGCGCCTGCGCCACCGACAGGTTGGCGGTGGCGGCGATGCCGACTCCGACCGACATCGACAGCAGTGCCAGGCCGACGGTCCTCGAGCGGTGGGGGTGCTCCGCTTTGGTTGTCGGATCGTTTCTCGTGACCATGTGATTGACGCTAGAAAACGGATATTCGCACCGGTTCCCCTGCTGGTACGCAGTCGTTCCCTCCACGGAGGTAACGTGCGCGTGATCAGGCCGGTTGGACGAGTCCCCGGTCGTACGCAGCGATCACCAGCTGGACGCGGTCACGGGCCTGAAGCTTTTGCAGCAGCCGTCCGACGTAGGTCTTCACCGTCTGCTCTCCGATGAACAGTGCACCGGCGATCTCTCGGTTCGATAGGCCGCGTCCGACCAGGACCAGGACGTCCCGTTCCCGCGCGGTGAGCGGCTGTTCGAGGTCGAGCCGGTCGCGGAGCGCGCGGGGGGTCGACTGCGCGAAGGTGGCGAGGAGTCGTCGTGTGACGTCGGGAGCGAGCAGTGCCTCGCCGGCCGCCACCACCCGAACGGCGTTCGTGAGCTCGTCTGGCAGCGCGTCCTTCAACAGGAATCCGCTCGCGCCCGCTCGGAGCGCCTCGTGCACGTACTCATCGACGTGGAAGGTGGTGACCATGATCACGCGAGATGACTCGGTCGGCGGCCGAGGACCCCCGAGTATCCGTCGCGTCGCCTCCAACCCGTCCATCCTCGGCATCCGGACGTCCATGAGGACGACATCGGGTCGCAGTTCCGCGGCGAGCCGAACCGCATCGAGACCATTCCCGGCCTGCCCGACCACGTGGAGATCTGGCTGCGCATCGAGCAGCGCGGCGAAGCTGCCGCGCACCATCGCCTGGTCGTCCACCACCAGCACCGAGGTGAGGTCCTTCTCCACGTCAGTTCCTCCTTCCTGGCGTCGGGTCCGCCGCGTTGCCCAGTGCGATCACCGCCTCGACGTACCAGCCGCCACTAGCAGTGCGACCGGCGGCGAACGTTCCGCCCAGCATCGCGACGCGCTCGCGCATGCCGATGATGCCGTGCCCGCCGGCTCGGGGGAGTGCGCCCGAATCACTCCGGCCCGTCGCGCTGTTCTCGACGTGAGCCATCAGTGCCTCCGGTCCGGCAACGACGGACACGACAATCTCCGCACCGGGAGCGTGTTGAACGGCATTGCTGATCGCCTCCTGAACAATCCGGTAGGTGGTCATGGACACGACCATCGAGATCCCGTCGGGGACATCCAGCTCCGCTCGTATTCGGGTCCCCGACCGGGCCACGTCCTCCACGAGCGCGGGAAGATCGTCGATCGTGGGTTGCGGCGCGCGCTCCGGTAACGCGTCCCCTCGCAGGACCCCGAGCATCTGACGCATCTCCTGGAGGGCACCCCGGGCGGTCTCGGCGATCTCGTCGATCTCGGTCGCGACGTCGTCCGGGATGTCAGGTAGGCGGTAGCGCGCGAAGCGTGCCTGCACCTGGATGAGCGACAGCCCGTGCGCGACCACGTCGTGCAGTTCCCGCGCGATTCGCTGTCGCTCCTCCAC
>Ga0153980_1000099_pt1 | contig 51698 bp, 37 predicted proteins | sample TSGA064MetaG_FD_104722 | JGI IMG/M metagenome (GOLD analysis project Ga0153980, IMG submission 104722) | Attine ant fungus gardens microbial communities from Georgia, USA - TSGA064 MetaG | ecosystem: Host-associated > Fungi > Mycelium > Unclassified | place: USA: Georgia, Magnolia Springs State... | reverse complement strand
ATTAAAGAGAATGGTTTTTCAAGAAAATTTAGTGATCGGTTTTTTTGCGACCTTGTGTGGGATAGGAGTTGGGCTTGTGTTTTCCCAGTTTATTTTATCCTTAAGTAAATTTCTATTAAACAATCATTTAAATTTATACTTTCCTCTAAAGGCGATCTTATTTACTGCTTGTTCATTTCTGTTATTATTTTTCCTTATTTCTGTGTTTATTTCATTTAGCTTACCTAAATTTACCTTACAAGAACTATTAAAAAGTGATCAATATGGAAAAGGAGAAATTAAGTTAGCTTCATGGAAAGCTATATGCGGAGTTTTACTCATAGCCATCGGGTATGTGATTTCGCTTAATGCTTCTGGAAGACTGGTATTTAATGTAATGTTTCCAGTGGTAATTCTTGTGGTTGTAGGAACAAAATGGTTTTTTGATCAATTTACCTTATTTTTTATTAAAAAATATCAAAGCCAGAAGCAACTATTTTGGAGAAAAACCAATTTACTCGTGTTCTCAGATCTAGGATTTCGCATGAAAGATAATGCTCGTGCATTTTTCCTAGTAACCATTATGGCGACAGCAGGGATCGCATCCATTGCCAGCTTATATAACTTTAAACAGCAATTATTAAGAGATGATGATGCTATCTATGAATTTAGTTATGAAGGTACTGAAGCTGATATAGCTGCCTTTACAACAGAATTTGAAAAAGCGCTCGCTGACTATCAGGTTCAAGCAGAGTCCATGATTTTTGACTATTTAAATCATGACGAGTATATGATTATGGCTGAAAGTCATTATAATCAACTGGCTAATTTTTTGCTTCATGATGCGGTAAATGTTAAAGATCAAAGTCTTGTTATAGCTGAAAGAGGTGGGGATGCGACAGAAATGATTGGCGATAAGGTGGATCTAAATCCATTCACGATAGAGGTATTTGACGTCATTTCTTCAAACGTAATCTCCTTTTCTAAGCCAACTCTTATTGTTGCGGATGAAGTCTATGAGTCCTTAACGGACTCACTTACTCCTAATAGTATTAAAATATGGGAACCTATTGAGGCAAGTGAAGAACAAATTGTAGCAGTGGGTGAAAAATTCGCTTCAAATCTTAGTTTTTATTCAAAGACCACATTAAAGTTACAGATTTTCGGTTTATATACGCCTGTCTTATTTGTAGGTTTCTTTATTGGCATTGTGTTTTATGTCGCAGCTAGCAGTTTTCTCTATTTTCGCTTATTTAGTGAAGCAGAAGTTGATATCGAAAAATTCCGTATGGTAAATAAAATCGGCTTAACCCGTAAAGAATTAAAGAAAATGATCGCTTTACAAGTCGGCATTTTATTTTTCACTCCTATAGTAGTCGCACTAGCTCATGGAATTGTTGCGTTAACGGCCATGAATCAAATGTTTAATCGTCACCTCCAACTCATAGATATTCAAGTATTAGGCATATTTCTACTGATTCAAGTGATCTATTATTTAATTTGCTGTTTCTTTTATGAACGAAAAATTGCAAAAGCTGTATTTTCTTAATCGAATGAGGTTGTTCAACTTAACTTTAAAACTATCCGTCATAAAAGCCTGAAAACAGTGATTAAACCGCTATTTTCAGGTCTTTTTTATTATTTAAGGTCATCTAACACAAGGTGATTATGAGGAAGGACTCTGTAAGCAAAAGTGATATAAACGAGACAATAGCCTGTCAACGTCAAATAATAAGGTAAAAAATCAGAATTTTCAAAAAATATCGCTCCAATTCTAATGGCAAAAAAACTATGAGCAATCCCTAATAATAATGGAAGTCCTAAATAAATGGCTTTTTTTAAATAAATAGCTTTCTTAATTGCTGCTTTTGGGAATCCCATTTGAATCAGACTTTTTATCTCGAGCAATTCCTGATTAGACGCCATTATTTGTCGAAAAAAAACCATTGTATTGGTTAAATTTATGGAGTTTAAGCTCAGCAAGAGACCAATAAATAAGAAGCCTCCTGCACTAAGAAAAGAGCTTTCAGCGATCATGCTTTTTGGTTTCACAAGAATCGTAACGGGGGTTGCTTCTAAATTGTTCGTATGAAAAAGGCCGTTATTAGTCGTTTCCAGATATAAGTTAGTAGCAAGATCCATTTGTTCTAGGTCTTGTAGTTGATAACCTCGAAAATGGTGCCAGTCACTTTTTTCTTGAATAGAAGATTGGCTTGCAAGCTGCTGAAATATGAAATCGTTCACCACAAAAATAAAGGAGTTTGATAGCTCTGAAGGGAGTGGATAGCTTTTAATTGCACCAAGCCTTAATTCGAGGGAAAAATTAGGCTCTTGAATGTTTACAATAGTGTTAAGACTCGAGGGAATTAACGATTTAGAATACTGATTGAGATAAACTAAAGCAATTTCTTCATTAGAGAGGGATAATTCGGGCAGAATAAGCTGCATTTGAGAGGTTTTAAAAAAAAGGCCGTCTTGATTTAATTCTAGTGGGAAGGTGGTAACAAGCTCACTTTTATTAAAAGATGTGATTAGAAAGTCAAAATCAAAAGCTTCTATAGGGATGTCATGCGTGGCCAATGCTTGTTCAAAAGCTTGTCCTTGGTGGTTATAAGTAACAAAATCAAATGCAGAAGTCTCTTGGTTGTTTTGTTGAATAGAAACATAAGCGATAGCCGACAAGGAGAAACCAGTTAAGGTGATGGCGGTTAAAATCGTTATAAACGCTAGTGTTAAAGCTTGTTTTCTAATTTGTCTACTTAAAGGAATCCAAGCGATTATATCATTTAAAGACAGACAACCTTTTTTATAAAAGCGATAAAGATGTAAACAAAATGAAACGGTGTAGCGGTAAAAAAGATAAGTCCCCAATATGACTAAGTATAAGACGGAGCTTATAATGGTAAATTTACCTTCTAATAAGAGAGATGAGAGAAAGTAGCTAGACATCACCATGATTAACCCAAAGATCCCTAGTACAAGCTGCCACCATTTGGGTTGTGTGAAGATGGTTTGAGCAGATCTTTCTTGAAGTAATTCAACTAATTTAACACGTTTTAAAAAAATAAAGGTTTGCATAAAAGTCATAAGAAAAATAATAAAAAAAGCTTTAGTGGTGACTACCATGTCAGTTAATGAAATAAAGAAAGTTGCAGTTTCATCTGCTCGAAGAAGCCAAAGTAAAATTAAGACTAATAAACGATTAAAAAGAAAACCGGTAAAAATACCTAACAGAATAGCTAACATCCAAATGCCGAAATTTTTAAGCACTAAAAAAACAAATATTTGCCAAGTTCTAACCCCTGCTAGCTGTAAGAGGCCAATTGTTTTTTGTTGATAGATTAAAAATAAATTATTTAAGGTTAATGAAGAAAATAATAGCATGGTTTGTAAAAGAAAAATCACGATATTAAAAGACATAAAGTTTCCGATATGTGGTAAAATGTCAGGGTTGGAATTTAAACTTATAAAATTGTAGTAAAGAGCGCAGCTAATACTAAGTGAGAGAATTAAAGAAAGAGAAAGATGATTTTTATCAGTAAAAATCTTCAATTTAAAAAAAGAAATGTATTTGTTCATCATGAATCTGCTCCTAAAATGGCTTGAGTGGCCACAATATCTTGATAGAAGACTTGCTGGGTTCGCTCCCCTCGATAGAGTTCTGTATATAGGGAACCATCTTTAAGAAAGAGGATTCGGGAGCAATAGCTGGCTGAAATAGCATCGTGAGTCACCATTAAAATGGTTTGACAGTGAGCTTTATTTAAACCAAGCAAAGTTTCCAAGAGTTTAGAGGCAGACTTAGAATCCAAGGCGCCTGTTGGTTCATCTGCAAAAAGTAGACTAGGATTAGTATTTAACGCCCGAGCAATAGCCACTCGCTGTTGTTCGCCACCAGATATTTGATGAGGATATTTATTAAATAATGGTAAAATTCCTAATTCTTCTGCTAGTTGATGGGCCCGTTCTAAGTGTTGGTGTCTGTTTTTGGTAAGGGCAAAAGGCAACATGATATTTTCTTTAACCGTTAAATCATTTAATAAATTGTAGTTTTGAAAAATAAAGGCCATTTCATGGCGTCTAAAATTTGCCAATTGTTTACTACTGAGCTCGTGAAGGGGTTGTCCTTTTACGTTAATAATTCCTTCACTGGGACGATCAATGCCAGCTAACAGTTGGAGTAAAGTTGTTTTTCCAGAACCTGAAGGACCCATGATTCCTAGAAATTCTCCTTTATCGATGGCTAAGTTAAGCTGATGAATCACTTCTTTTAAGTTGTATAAATGGCCATAGCTTTTAGAAACTTTCCTTGCGGTCAACATGTTCATAAGGTTTCTTCCTCTCTGCTAGATTGTATTTTTGAATAACTAGTTTGGGTGGGAAAAATTAAAGCAAAGCTAGTTTTTAGTTGAGAACTAGTTGCAGTAAGGGGGAGCTTTAATTTTTGAGCGGCCTGATGGGCCAAATAAAGACCCATTCCCGTTGAAGCACTTTGTTTTCTACCAATGGTTCCGGTAAATCCTTTTTGAAAAATTCGAGGTAAGTCTTGTGAGGGGATGCCAATGCCGTAATCCGTAATCGTTAAACAAATTTGGTCTTCGTCGTTTAAGCTACCTTCAATATCAATCGTACTATTTTTCTTGCTGTACTTAACAGCATTTGCTAATATTTGTCGAACAATGAAGCGAGCCCATTTTTCATCTGTCATCACTTTAAAATCAAGTTGTTCAATGTTTATCTCGATCCCTTTATTAAAGCACCAAGATTGCAGGTCTTTAATCTCTGGCAGGACTAGCGCTTTTAATGAGACAGTGGCAGTTAGAAAATCTTTTTCTATTTCTTGTAATCGCAAAGTATGAAGAGTTTGATCTAAAAGTAAGTAAATGCGCGTCCATTCCACTTGTAGTTTGCTTGTTATGTGGGAGTTAGGTAACTGATTTATTAAAAGTTGCATGGCAGTTAATGGGGTTTTCACTTCGTGAATCCATGATAATTGAACATCTTTTTGTTCTAACATGTCCACTCGTAATTCATTGCGAAAAGTTTCCATTTCAAGCCTGAGTGCCTCTTGTTTTTTTTCAAAGAGATCAAAGTAAGAGTGATACCGTTGGAAATTCATTTCTTGAGGATATAAGGTTTGCCATTTCTTCTTTTCTTTAAAAAAATTAAGCAAGAGCAAAAATAGATAAAAACTAAGGGAGCTAATGTTTAAATAAAGTAATGAAATAGCTGTAAAGCCGTTATCAATAATAATTAATATATTAATCCAAACTAGCAAAAAAACAAAACTGAGACAGACTTTCTTTTTTTCTTTTAAATACAAAAAAATCATTGAACTTCCTCCTTAGAAGTTAACATGTATCCCAGTCCTCTTTTTGTTTGAATACAGTTCGTTAAACCAATTTCTTCTAAACGATTACGGAGGCGAGTGACATTGACCGTTAGTGTATTGTCGTTAATAAATCGCTCATCATCCCATAGGTAACGCATAATATCATCACGAGAAACAATTTGATCAGTATGATCTAATAATATTTTGAAAATAGCTTGTTCATTTTTTGTCAGTTCAATCTCTTTGTTTTTGTTTACCACAGTTGATTTGGAAAAATCAATGATTGCTCCGTTCCATTGCGTAATGGCAGAACTAGAGGCTTCGCTGTAATCATAGGTTCGCCGGAGCAAGGCTTGGGTTTTACCTAGTAACACGTCCATGTGAAACGGTTTTTGAACAAAATCGTCACCACCCATTTTTAAGGCCATAATCAAATCCAGAGGCTGATCTCTAGATGACAGAAAAAGGATGGGCACCTTGGAAATTTTCCGAATTTCAGTACACCAGTGAAATCCATCGTATACAGGTAACTGAATGTCTAAAATAACCAGTTGCGGAGTTATTTTTTTAAATTCCTCCAAAACTTGTTGAAATTCTTCGACCAGATAAACGTCTAAGTGCCAGTGTTTAAACTTATCTCGAATCGCTTCTGCAATCGTAAGATCATCTTCAATCAGTAAAATCGGATTCATAATATACCTGCTTTCTATCAAGTGTTAATATTCATATTATAGTATATTTTTTAATAGAGTTACAATCATTGAGACACAGATAGCTAAAAACTTTATGAAATTGCTAGAGTGAGTCTAATAATATCCCAATAGTTGCGTTTAAACAAGTGGAAACATTCGTTTATTGATGTCTGTATTCAATATACTGAGAAAAATAACAGAGCTATTGGGGTATGTTAAAGTTCTTCGTTACATAATATAAATATAGTCATGGTTTAACGATGTAAATGAAGAACAAGCGAAAATTTTATGATATGATCAATAACAAAGCAAAATATTAAGGAATATACAAACATCTCAAAAATCATAGAGTCGTTAGGTATAAGGAGGAGACAAATGGGAGTTGCTAAAAGTTTACTTGATTTAATAGGTAAGACACCGATATTAGAGCTAACGCGTTATAGTGAAGCAAAAGCGTTAAAGGGAACGTTAATTGCTAAACTAGAGTATTTTAATCCTACTGGAAGTTTAAAAGATCGGGCAGCTTATGGAATGGTTAAAAATGCGGAGGAAGAGAAGCGATTAAATGAAGGGGTTACGTTAATTGAGCCAACTAGCGGCAATACAGGAATTGGGTTAGCTTGTGTGGCTGCCGCTAAGGGATATGCTTTGACACTGGTGATGCCAGAAACCATGAGTCAAGAACGACGCGATTTACTTCAAGCTTTAGGTGCTAAGTTGGTTTTAAGTGAAGGTGCAAAAGGAATGAAAGGGGCGATTGCTCTGGCAGAGGAATTGCGAGAGCAGACACCAGGAGCCATCATATTGCAGCAATTTAAAAATGAGGCTAATCCTCAAATCCATCGGGAGACAACAGCAAGAGAAATTTGGGAAGATCTTGCGGGTAATGTTGATATTTTTGTGGCAGGTGTTGGCACTGGTGGTACCATTACTGGGGTAGGAGAGTTTTTAAAAGATCAAAATCCTGATATTCAGGTCGTTGCTGTGGAACCCGAAGCCTCTCCAGTTTTATCTAAAGGCGTTGCCGGACCTCACAAAATTCAAGGAATTGGAGCCGGGTTTAAACCAGATATTTTAAATCTCGATGTTATCGATGAAGTTATAACGGTCATAGATACAGATGCAATATCAACATGTCAAACATTATCACATACAGAAGGCCTTGTAGTTGGTATTTCTTCAGGGGCTGCTGTCTGGGCGGCCACTCAATTAGCAATGCGCCCTGAAAACTCAGGTAAGAACATTGTGGTTGTTTGCCCGGACACTGGAGAGCGTTATTTATCAACAGGATTATTTAGTTCTTAATAATAGAATAAAGAGATGAGTTTGTGTTTTTAGAGATTGAAAAAAACCAATAAGGTAGCTATTAGAAATGTTCTAACCTACTTTTATTGGTTTTTTTATAACTTTGTCTGATTGACATCAATACAACTGTGCACAAGCCAAGCTAGAGCTCTAGAGTTTCTAGATTAAAAATATAGTAAAGAATTGACTTAAATCAAGGACAAAAAAACTTAATGTTTAAGGAGGTACCCGTTATTGCTGCAATAATTAAGATACATAGGCAAGGAAGTCTTAATAAAATGTGATATAATAAAAGAGGATAAAGGAACGGAAAGTGAAGCGAGGAGGTATTCTATGAAAACATTAGTAAATTTTCGTGACTTAGGGGGAGCAGTAACAAAAGAAGGTCTAAAAGTAAAACCTAAGCGTGTATTACGATCTGGTGAAGTTGTCAAATTATGTGATGAGGACATTAAAAGGTTAGTGCAAGATTATGGCTTAAAACAAATCATTGATTTTCGCAGTGCCGATGAAATTAATGAGAAACCTGATGATGAAATCGAGGGAGCTAGTTACATAAATATTGATATCATGAGCGATAGCATGAAAAATGGAACTAGTGAAAAAGAATTAATGAAACATTTAAATGCTCAACTTGCCGATCATTATATGAAAGAAATCACTTGCCAATTAGTGACAACTGAATCAGCCAGATTAGGGTATCAGCAGTTTTTAAGAGCGTGTTTGGACAACAAAGAAGGAGCTATTTTGTTCCATTGTTTTGCTGGAAAAGATCGTACTGGTTTTGCAGCTGCTCTTCTGTTGAAAGCTTTAGGAGTTAGTAACGAAGAAATTATGGAAGATTATTTAAAGACGGTTGAGCAACGGATTGAAGCCAATCAAGTTATTATGGATCGTGCACGTCAACAAGGGTTAACTGAAGATCAACTTGAAGCATTAGGCTGTTTAATGAGCGTTAAACAGGAATATTTAGAAGCTGCGTTTGATGTTATTGAACAAGAGTATGATAGTTTTGAGAACTATATTAAAAAAGGACTTGGCATAACGGAGGCTGAATTAGAACAATTAAAACAAAATTATTTAGAATAATCGGAGGGGTTAAGCCCCCTTTTTTCTATTGAGAGGCCTAAATATGAGAAGAGAATAAAAAGAATAAGAGGGATTGATAAGCTATCTAAAATTGGGTTTATCTTTATTGAGTGCTTTTAAAAGTGGTATTGACATTACTTTCGCCTCTGGAGGATTATCCGAGCTTTACAGAAGGGATATTTGATTTATCAAAGAACTCGCTTTCATAAATTTAGACAGCATTTAATAAAGGAAAATATAAGCAGGTTTAATTAGAAATAAGTTTCAGGTTTATACTTTGACTCTAATTTACTCATCCAGGCTCCAAGGCTAATTCCGAGGAAGCAAGCAATCAAGCATGAAATAGCGGCAAGACTAAAGTAATCATAATCGGTGGGAATAATCATAACCGTGGATGCTAACACAACACCGAGGATGAAATGAAACATTACTGCATAGGCTTTTTGAAAAATAAAGTTTATTAATTTTGCTAGTAATAAAATCACGAGAATTAGACCGATTCCTAAAGGAAGTAAGATTGAGACGTCTAAATCTTTGATTCCATCGGTCATAGGCTCGTACATATCTAAATAGACAAGAAAATTAGATGGACTTAATCCAGGTACAATTAAACCAAGTCCAAAGATTCCACCTGCCAATATCCAAGTGCCAAAGTTTAAAGGCAAAGAAGTCGTAACTAAATCTTGTATCGTTAACAAGAAAATAAAAGCTATGACTGCTGTTACTACGGAAATGAGCATGTGTTTTAATTCACGTCCTTTTTTGCCAGCTTCTTTAGCTAAAGAGGGAAAAATTCCAATAATACAACCAATAAAGAACCATAGGAGTTGCACTTCTGTTCTCTCAAAAAAATAACTCAAGGCAAATGAGAGTAGAAAAATACTAAATAAGCCTCCCAATCCTACAGGTAAAAAAAATAAAACATTTGCTTTAAAATCTTTTCTTATATTGGCCATAAAAGTAATCATTTGTGGGTAGATTCCAAATACAGCTGCTAAAGCACCACCACTTACACCAGGTAAAATAGCACCAGTTCCAATAAACATGCCTTTGATAAATCTAAAAATCCAATCTGAAAAACTTGTCGATTTCATTTTTTTAACTCCTTGTATAGTTAGTTTAAGCTAAGGTATAAATCGGTTTTACTATCTTTGTCGCTATCCCTTAATTCTAAAAGAAACAGAATAAATCATTGATGACATATGATTCAAATTTTTATTTAAATCTGCTAATTAATAATTATTGTGTTGAAATCAGTTTTTGCTTAACAGAATTCTGGAGTGTAACACTGATCTGCTTTTTAAATGATATTATGAGCTTAAAATAAAAATGATAACTATTGGCTTAGTGTACTAAAAATTTTTAGGCTAATGATGAGCTTGGGAAATGCTCGTTTAAAATAAGGTGAAACAGAAAGATGGTTAATGTCTCACTATCTTTATAGGGTTCTGCTTTAAAGTAGTCCATTACTTCATAAAAAATAATATAACATATTTTAAGCACTGAATATAGTCAAGAAAATTGAAAAGGAGACTGAAATAGGATATACTAAAAAGAAGTGATGAATACACTAGTTTGACTTTTTCGTCGTGACGTGACCTAATAATAGGAGGAAAATAAATGGAGCAGATTAAATTCAGCTATGACATGAGTATAGGGAAAGTGACAATTGTCGAAGAAGATGGAGCCATTACTTATCTTAACTTTGGAGAAGTTGAAAGTGGTGAGGAAAGAGAAACCCCTCTAATAAATAAAACCTATGAACAATTGCTGGAATATTTTGCTGGGAATCGCAAGACCTTTGATGTCTTACTGGCACCTAAAGGAACAGAATTTCAACAAAAAGTCTGGCAAGCGCTGCAAGCCATTCCCTATGGTGAAACGAGAAGTTATAAACAAGTGGCAGAACAAATTGGAAATCCTAAAGCAAGCCGGGCAATTGGGATGGCAAATAATAAAAACCCCATTTTTATTGTGATTCCTTGCCATCGGGTTATTGGAGCTAACGGTAGTTTAGTGGGTTTTGGTGGTGGATTAAAATTAAAACAACAATTATTAACTTTAGAAAAAAAGTTAGCTAGTGGATAAGTTATCTTAAAATTAGTATATCCATGATCACGTATATTTTGTTAGTTAATAATTATTTGCACTCTGGTCTAATGGATCACGGTGCTTTTTTCTATGTTTAATATTGGATGCAGTCGCCTTATGCAATCATAATTATTTTTAGGATTGCTATTTATTTTTCGATATAGAATGTGATCGGTATATTTTAACCATCGTTTAAGTAAACATTTAAAGGTGGTCTAAATAATTTGTTTTTACTATAAAGAGTCAATGAATCGTCAGGCGCCAAAATCAAGGTTGATCCACCCTTTGGATCAATAGAGTTTACCATGGTGAGGAATTAGATCTTTTCCTCTATAAGGGAAGTGAGATTAAGGAAATATTAGCACGTCCAACTGCAAATTTTAAGCTTAAGGAGCAGAGTTTTTGTGAGAAGTCGTTTTCCTTCTAGGTGCTTCTATCGTGATCTTCGTAACAGTCACATTTCTATGAAAAATGTCATGATAATGTTCCATGAATAGCTCTATTTTGTCTTTTCTTTTTTGATCGTAAAGTTGATTGGAAATTGTTATGCCTACTGACGATATTTGTTCTTCAATTGGTTCCTTTTCAACTTTTTTCATAAATTCGGTTTTATAGTAGTGCCTAAAGGGAAGGGGTTGCGACTTAAGCTGTTCAGATTAAGATGTGGCTTGTACGATTTTTCAGTGTTTACAGGACCTCACACAGGCTTTAGCATTTATAAAGAAATTAATGACTAAAGGAGCCTTAAATTTTTTTGTTTATTTGTATTGCAAATGTATTGTTACGATTGTATAATTAGACTAAGTTGGTAGTATGAATTTACAATTTAGCAAAATATTAGGTGTTTTGACAGAGAGGAGTTCTTAAAATGGGAAAGTATTCAATCGGAATTGACTATGGGTCACTATCAGGACGAGCTGTATTAGTGGATGTTCAGACCGGTGAAGAAGTGGCCACAAGTGTTTTAGATTATCCTCATGGTGTGATGGAAGAGGTCTTACCTGATGGAACTAAATTAGGAGTTGATTGGGCGCTCCAACATCCACAAGATTATTTAGATGTTTTAAGTCATACGATTCCAGCTGTATTAAAACAAGCCCATGTCGGAGCTGATGAAGTAATTGGTGTGGGCATTGATTTTACTGCGTGCACGGTGCTACCTGTAAAAGCAGATGGTACACCTTTATGTTTTCTAGACGCTTATCGAAGTGAACCTCATGCTTATGTGAAGTTATGGAAGCATCATGCCGCTCAGGATAAAGCTAACCAGTTAAATGAAATAGCTGAGCAACGAAGAGAAAAGTGGTTACCTCGCTATGGAGGGAAAATTTCATCGGAGTGGTTATTTCCTAAATTATGGCAAGTATTAGCTGATAATGAAAACGTCTACAATGAAATGGATTATTTTATGGAAGCTGCTGATTGGGTAATATGGCAATTGACAGGGAATCAAACTCGAAATTCCTGTACAGCAGGTTATAAAGCGATTTGGCATAAACAAGAAGGCTATCCAAGTTCCGACTTCTTTAAAGCTCTCGACCCACGTTTAGAAAATGTCGTAGAAGAAAAGCTTAATTGTCCGATTACTCCCATTGGAGTTAAAGCTGGAGAAATTTCGGAACAGGCTGCAAAATTAACGACTTTAAATAGAGGATGCGCAGTGGCCGTTGCCAATGTAGACGCTCATGTCTGTGTCCCAGCAGTTAAAATTGCTGGAGCTCGTAAAATGTTAGCGATTATTGGAACCTCCACCTGTCATATGTTACTAGGTGAACAAGAACATGAAGTGCCGGGAATGTGCGGAGTCGTAGAAGATGGGATCTTACCAGGGTTTTACGGATACGAAGCAGGTCAGTCATGTGTCGGTGATCATTTTGCTTGGTTTGTTGAAAATGCTGTACCAAAACAATATAAAGAAGCTGCAACTACGGCAGGTATTGGTATTCACGAATATTTAACAGAAAAAGCACGTCAATTAGCTGTGGGTGAAAGTGGGCTTGTGGCGTTAGACTGGTGGAATGGAAACCGTTCTGTTTTAGTGGATGTAGATTTAACGGGCGTCATGGTTGGGTTGACTTTGTTAACGAAGCCTGAAGAAATCTATCGAGCGTTAATAGAAGCTACCGCTTACGGGACTCGAAAAATTATTGAAACTTTTGAACAAAATGGCGCACCTGTTGATGAATTTTACGCATCTGGAGGCATTTCACAGAAAAATACGTTAATGATGCAAATTTATGCTGATGTGATAAAAAAACCTGTTAAAATTTCTGGAAGTGAGCAAGGTCCTGCTTTAGGTTCAGCAATTTTTGGGTCGGTCGCTGCTGGAAAAGAAAAAGGTGGTTATGATTCGGTTTTTGAAGCCGCTCAAATTATGGGAAAATTAAAAGAAGTTGTTTACGAACCCATAGCCAAAAACAGTGCGGTTTACGATTTGTTATATGAGGAATATTCAAAGTTACATGATTACTTTGGGCGGGGAGAGAACGATGTTTTAAAACGATTGAAAACCCTTAAAAAGGAAGCTAGAGAAAATAAATAAAGCAGGTTATAATAACAGGATGACTTCGCTCCAAATGTCAAAGTATCTTGAGACAGTTAAGCTAATACTACAAGGAGTTAATGTTGGACTCTAGTGGCAATAATCGATTAAAAACTCAAATAAAAGGGGAAATTAATATGAAAGCATTACAACCGTATGAATTTTGGTTTATCACCGGGAGTCAACACTTGTATGGAACTGAAGTGATTCAGCAAGTGGAAGAACATTCCAAAATTATCGCAGCGGCTTTAGATGAAGATGAAGCCATTCCAGCAACGTTAGTTTTTAAACAAGTGGTTACCACTCCAAGTGAGATTAAGCGGATTTGCGAAGCAGCTAATTACGATGTTAACTGCATTGGACTCATGACTTGGTGTCACACTTTTTCACCTTCTAAGATGTGGATTTCTGGATTAAATATTTTAAATAAACCGTGGCTTCACTTACATACTCAATTTAATGAAACCATACCAGTTAATGACATTGATATGGATTTTATGAACTTAAATCAAGCAGCTCATGGAGATCGTGAACATGGTTTTATCGGTTCAAGGTTGCGCAAAGCGCGAAAAGTAATCGTGGGATATTGGGAAGATCAAGTCGTTCGAGAAAAAATTGGTGATTGGATGCGTAGCGCAGTGGGAGCTTCTGTGAGCCGTTCGTTAAAAGTCGTTCGTTTTGGTGATAATATGCGCCAAGTTGCAGTAACAGAAGGAGATAAAGTAGAAGCTGAAATTAAATTAGGCTGGTCGGTAAATACTCATGGGGTAGGGGATTTAGTAACTCAGATGAAAGAAGTATCAGAGGAAGAAATCAATGCGTTAGTAGACGATTATCTTAAGCGCTATGATGTGAAGTCCCAGCGTTTAGAACAAATACGTCATCAGGCTCACATTCAGCTAGGTATGAAACGACTACTAGAGGCTGAACAAGCAAAAGCCTTTACAACTACATTTGAGGATTTATACGGATTAGAACAACTCCCAGGGTTGGCTTGTCAAGATTTAATGGCGCAAGGTTATGGATTTGGCGGAGAAGGAGATTGGAAAGTTTCAGCTATGACCCATATTATGAAAGAGATGGCTCGTGGCATTAACAAAGGAACTAGTTTTATGGAAGACTATACTTATGATTTAACAAAAGGTAACGAGCTTGTATTAGGCGCTCATATGTTAGAAGTCTGTCCTACAGTTGCGAAAGATTTACCTCGCATAGAAGTCCATCCTCTTGGTATTGGAGGGAAATCAGATCCTGCCCGTCTTGTCTTTAACGGGAAAGCGGGAAGTGCTATTGTCGCTTCTTTAGTTGATATGGGTGGGCGTTTGCGTCTAATTGTCAATGATATTGAGTGTGTTACACCATTTGAAATGCCTAACTTACCAGTGGCCAGTTTAATGTGGAAGCCAGCTCCCAATTTTCATACGTCAGCAGAAGCTTGGATCTTAGCTGGAGCCGCTCATCATAGCGTCTTAAGTTTCGATTTAAAGGCCACTCATATGCGAGACTGGGCCGAAATGATGGAGATCGAATTTATTCATATTCATGAGCAGACCACGATTGAACAGCTAAAGCAAGACCTTTTCTTAGCTGATATCGCTTGGAAACTAAAGTCATGTTAAAGATTTTTTGTTCATTTTGTTATGGGGTTGACTAGGGTATAAGGAGCAAACTTATTGGGTGGAGCTCCTGTACTCTCTGGGGAACTAAAAAGAACAAAGTGCAATGACTTGTTAACCTATAGCAGTTTAGCTAAAAGCAAGTGAGGAACTGCTTATAGGTCTCAATCCAAGAGCTTGTAAATAAAAAATGGTATTAGGAGGTTTGGCATGTTAGAGAACTTAAAGCAAGAAGTGTTAGAAGCAAATTTATTACTTCCAAAGTATAAGCTAGTGACGTTTACTTGGGGAAATGTTTCTGGAATTGATCGCGAGTCAGGCCTTGTGGTCATTAAACCTTCAGGGGTTAAATACGAGGCTTTGACTATGCAAAATCTCGTTGTCGTTGACTTAGAGGAGGGAAGAGTGGTAGAAGGTCATTTGAAGCCTTCTTCTGATACAGCTACTCATTTAGAACTTTATCGCCAGTTTACAACAATTCAAGGAGTGGTTCATACCCATTCTCGATGGGCCACCATATACTCGCAAAGGGGACAGGGGATTGTCCCTCTAGGAACGACCCATGCCGATTATTTTAGTGAGGAAATTCCATGTACACGCCAGATGACAGAAGCAGAAGTGAACGGGAATTATGAATTGGAAACAGGAAAGGTGATCGTTGAACGTTTTAAAGAGCTAAATCCAAATGAAATGCCAGCTGTCTTGGTTAAAAATCATGGACCCTTCACTTGGGGTAACAGTGCGAAAGCGGCAGTTCACCATGCGGCAGTTTTGGAAGAAGTAGCGATGATGGCCTGGCATACCAAAGAAGCAGAGCCTATGCCTGATTATTTATTAAAGAAGCATTTTTATCGCAAACATGGAGCTAATGCTTATTACGGACAAACTAACAAGTAAATAAGGTGTGAATAAAATCTTTACTAATGGTTACATAAAGCCTTAGAATTAACGGGCCAGTAAAACGACTAGAGTGGTATTACAATAATGGCTTCGAGTGTTAATTTTGTGTTGTTGGACATAAAACGACCAATAAAAGATGGATCTCGTAACCTTGGTTAACACTCAAGTCGCCATATTGTAATACTTCTCAACATGAACTTATAGGCACTCAAACCTTATAATTTAACTTGATATAAGTTAAAACTTATAATATTTATAAAAAAATGTCATTTATAAAGGATTACAAAATAAAATTTAAAGAGGCATGATTTCCATTACATATTGATAACAACTTTGAGTCGATCCATTTGGCTCGCTTTTAGTAAAGCGATGATCCATGTTTAAATAAGTTTGACGAAATAAATCATGCATTGCAGAACCATTTTAGCGTGCTTGTTTTATGAATTAGTTTCATAAATCTACATTTTGATTTGGGTTCATGGATCTAATCCTTAAGATAAGTTTTAAAGAAATCACTTTAGGAGGTGAATAAATGGTAAGACAAAATGATCAAAAAGACAAATTTTTAGCTGTAACTAGTCTTTTACTCCTAATCGCAGTTGGCTTTTTAAGGATCGAAGTAAAAGGAACCGATCATCTAATTGAAGATGAAGAATCAGAGATTATTGAGGATGTAGTAGCTATTAACAGTTTAAATAAAGCGCTATCCAATATCAAATATTCAGATGTTAAAGAAGCGTATCATGAGCAGTTATATCAAGGTGCACCCATCCATTATACTATCGCTGATCTTGTTTATGAGGAAGAACAGTTAACTAACGATGCAAAAGGCTATTCAGGCCCAGTGCTTAGCTTAGAACGAGGAACGGAAACTAGCTTAACATTAGAGGTTGTGGATTCGGGCGTTTATGGGATCATATTTGATTATTATGACTTGAGCGACAGCATTTTAAACGTGGAAATGTCTTTACAAGTAAACGGTCAGTTTCCTTATTATGAATTACGCAGTCTTCAGTTTGAGAGCAATTGGGTCAATGAGAGAGAAATTGTTTTAGATCGTTACGGTCATGAAATCGTTCCGACACCAGAAAAGGTATTGGAGTGGAATCAAAAACCAGCTCATGATTCTAGCTATCGCCATAGTGATCCCTTAGGTATCTTTTTAGAAAGTGGTGTCAATGAACTGACACTTAATATCAGTGAGGGAAGTTTTTTACTGGGAGATATTACGTTAAAAGCTATTGAAGCCGAGCTTGAGCCCTATGAAGTGCAGCCTGTTGTGGGAAATGAGTTCATAGTCATAGAAGGAGAGCAGATGACAAAGCGCAATGATTCATCCATTCGAGCAACAGCAGAATTTAATCCAGATCTAACGCCTTATCATACTAGCAAAAGGGTATTAAATTTATTAGACGGGTGGTCATTTAAAGATCCTGGTCAGCGCATTGACTATACGTTTACAGTTGAAACATCTGGTTATTACTATTTAGCTTTTACTTATCGTCAAGATTTTCGAGTGGATTTTCCAGTCTTTCGGGAGCTTTACTTAAACGGTGAAATTCCTAATGATCAATTACGCTCCTATCCGTTTCCTTATACAAGACAGATGGATAATCTTTTTATCAGCGATCGTGAAAGCGATAAACCTATGTCGCTTTACTTAGAGGCAGGCGTTAATACACTGAGTTTAGTCGTCAATATTGATCCAATTCGTCACGTCATAGAAGGCATTGACAGCATGATGGCACAAATTAATGAGTTTTCTTTACAAGTCAACCGCTTGAGTGGTGGGCGTCAAGATCGATTTCGAACCATTGATTTAGAGCGCTTTATTCCAAATACCCAGGATTTATTATATGGCTGGGCTGATGAATTAGCAGCTTTAGCTGATAGTGTCGCTCATTACAACCCCGATGCTAAACAAATCGGTGCTTTTAGTCAAATTGACATTGTCGTGAATCAATTGCGAAGCTTAGGAGAATATCCAAATCGAATTCCTAGACGGATTAATGAATTATCTGAGGGACCCAGCTCTGTTATTACTTTGTTAGCCAGCTTAAACCAAGATTTAAATTATAATCCGTTAGCTATTGATAAAATATTTATTACGCAAAACACAGAGAGTTTACCAGATGGAGTGGGTTTCTTGACGAAAGCTGTAGAAAGCGTTAAGCGCTTTGTAAACTCGTTTACTGATGAAGCCTACTCACCCAGTAATACGCATTCAGATCACTTACAAGTTTGGGTTAATCGTCCACGTCAATACGTGGAAATTATTCAACAGATGGCCGATGAACACTTTACACCTGCGACAGGGATCCAAATTGATTTTTCATTAATGCCAGATCAAAATCGCTTAATCTTAGCTAACGCTTCTGGTACGGCACCAGATGTCGCTGCTGCCATTCATTTTGCTTTACCTTTTGAGTTAGGAATTCGAGATGCTTTAGTTGATTTAACTAAGTTTTCCGATTTTGAAGAGGTTGCCACCTCTTTTCCTCAAGGATTACTAGTGCCGTCAATGATTGAAGGGGGCCTTTATTCCATTCCTGAGACCATGAATTTTTTTGTCTTATTTTATCGCACCGATATATTAGAGTCGTTGAATATTCCTATTCCACAAACAATGGCTGAAGTGACGGAAATCTTGCCAGAGTTACAACGATTAGGCATGAATTTTTTCCATCAGTCAGCTGGGATGATTGGTTTTAAAAACTTTGCGGCTACAATGCCACTCATTTATCAAAACAATGGTTCATTTTATGATCAAACCGTTTTAAATACGGCCATTGACTCTGAAGAGGCTATTGCCGGTATTCGTCAATTAACGGATTTATTTACCATTTACAACATCCCTTATGAAGTTCCGAGCTTTTATCAACATTTTAGAGGCGGTCTCTTACCCATTGGAATTGCTGAATATGGGATGTATAACCTGTTGATCAATGCGGCACCCGAGCTTTCAAACCTTTGGGATATCGCTTTGATTCCTGGTGTTGAAAATGACGAGGGTGAAATACTGCGGTATTCAAGCGGTGGTGCAGAAAATTTAATGATTTTTGAAAGTTCATCCAAACAAGAGGAGGCTTGGGAGTACTTAAAATGGTGGACCTCTACAGAGATGCAGATTGAATTCGGTCAGCGATTGCAAACAACTTACGGACAAGAGTTTCTATGGAATACGGCTAATCTACAGGCTTATGCCAATTTACCGTGGGACTCTGATCATAAAGACGTTATCATTGCACAAAATCAATGGTTACAAGAAGCACCCAGGGTGCCAGGATCCTATATGCTAGAGCGTGAGTTATCCAATGCGGTCATTTCCATTATTTTAGATGGACAAAATGAACGACGAGCTATCGATCTAGCTGTAAAGCGAACCAATCGAGAAACAATGAGAAAGCTAGAGGAATTTGGATTCATACGTGATGGTGAAGTAATTCATCCTTATCGGACACCAAGTCTAGAGTTATTGAGAGAAAAGGAGGAGAACTAGCATGAAAGAAAGCAAAAGACATCTCTATTTTTTGACTCCTTATGCTCTGTTGTTTACTCTGTTTATAGTAGTTCCAGTCTTAATGGCCATCGCCTTATCTTTTACTAATTTTAACTCGATTCAAACTCCTAATTTTGTTGGGTTTTTAAACTATATTAATCTGTTAACACAAGATGAAATCTTTATGCAAATCGTGCTTCCCAATACGATTGTTTATGCTGTAATTGTTGGTATTGGTGGTTACATTCTTTCCTTTTTGTTAGCTTGGTCTCTAGCCCATTTAACAACATTGCCACGCACCTTATTAGCCTTAGTTATCTATTCCCCTTCCATGACAGCAGGCGTTGCCATGGCAACGGTTTGGCGCATTTTATTTAGTGGGGATCAAGCCGGTTATATTAATAGCTTTTTAATGCGACTTGGAGCCATTACCGAACCGGTTAATTTCTTATCTTCGGGAGACTATTTAATGCCGGTTATGATTGTAGTCGGTCTTTGGAGCAGTATGGGTGTTGGTTTCCTAGCCATGCTTGCTGGAATGCTAAACATCGATGAAACTTTGTATGAAGCGGGAGCCATCGATGGCATTAACAATAAATTTCAAGAAATGTTTTACATTACCATTCCTTCAATGAAACCCCAGATGTTATTTGGAGCGGTCATGGCTGTTGTTTCAACTTTTCAAGCAGGAGCCATTGGTGTTCAACTATCAGAAGCTAACCCAACACCTCGTTATGCAGGACAGTTGATGGTCAATCATATTGAAGACTACGGTTTTATTCGGTATGAGATGGGATACGCAGCTACTGTTTCTGTTGCCTTACTATTAATTATTTACGGGTTTTCTGTCATAGCTAAAAAGATCTTTATTGAAAAGGAGGCGTAAGATGTGGCGTTAAAAATGAATAAAGTAAATCCGTCCCACTTTGATAAAAGCCAAGTTAAATTTTATGTATTCTTAGTTCCTCTGGCAATTTTTATGTCGTTGCCTATCGTCTTTATTTTTAACCATGCTTTTAAGCCAATGGATGAGCTGTTTGCTTTTCCTCCGAGATTCTTTGTGGTCCGTCCTACATTAGATAATTTTTATAACTTATTTTCGCAGTCAAACTTATCGGGAATTCCCATTAGTCGCTATTTTTTTAACAGCCTAGTCATTACGTTTCTAGTAGTTTTATTATCTGTTATTATTTCTTCGATGGCTGGGTTTGCTTTGTCAAAGATGAAATTTAGAAGTAAAGGGAAGTTGTTGGAAATTAACAATTTAGCTTTAATGTTTGTTCCTGTAGCTGTGATGATTCCCCGTTATTTAGTTATTAACTTTACTGGAATTACCGATACCTATTTGGCTCATGTTTTGCCGGCTTTGGCCCTGCCAGTGGGACTTTTTCTTATCAAGCAATTTATGGATCAAGTACCTGATGAATTAATTGAAGCTGCCACCATTGATGGCGCTAATGAGCTCCAAATTTATCGAAAAATTGTGGTTCCCATTGTTAAACCAGCTTTAGTAACAGCTGCCATTTTAATTTTTCAACAAGTCTGGAATGACATAGAAGCTTCGTCGATTCTAGTTACCTCGGAAAGCTTGAGAACCTTAGCTTTTTATATGAATACCCTAGCTTCCAATACCAATGTGGTAGCAGGTCAAGGAGTGGCAGCTTCCGCTTCGCTCATTATGTTTTTACCCAATTTAATGTTATTTATTTTGTTATATAGTAAGGTCATGAATACAATGGCACATTCGGGACTGAAATAGGTGATGGTCATGAAAAGAACAATAAAATGGATGCGGATAATCGTTTTGAGTCTAGCCTTGGCTGTTGGCTTTTCAAAGGAGAGCTCCATCTTAGCTGATGCTCCTTATCGAACTTTTACATTTGATGGTTGGAATGATTTGGTGGAAACCCAAACTGCTTATTTGCCAGTGGGCAGCATTCGGTTAATGGATGAAGAACGTCTCAGTGAAGCTTCTGATTTAGTCATTATCGACGATCGCTTGTATATTGCTGATACGGGAAATCAACGAATACTTATCGCTGATTTAGCAGGAAATTTAATTGAAACGCTTGGCGAAGGGGTGTTATCCGTTCCTAGAGGGATCTTTGTAACAGCTGATCACCATGTTTTTGTGGCTGATGAAGGCCATGAACGCGTGTATGTATTTTCTGATGAAGGGGAACTTGTAAGAGAGTACAGTCGCCCAGATCATCCTCTATTTGGGGATACGGCAACTTTTATCCCGCAAAAAGTCGTCGTTGATCCCCGAGAGAATCTATATATAATTTCTCAAGGAAATACAAATGGAATTATTCAGCTAAGTTCTGCAAATGACGGTGAATTTTTAGGCTATTTCGGTGTTAATCGAGCCCGGATTTCCTTAGCAGGAATGTTTCGAGAGTTGATCTTTAACGAAGAGCAAAGAAGTCAACTGTTTCCAACGGTACCGGCAACTACAACGAATCTAGATATCGATGCACGAGGACTGATCCATACGGTGACCAGTGGGGATTCAGTCGAAATGTTAAAGAAGTTAAATATGGCTGGTGTTGATCTGTTGGGAATGACTCCGTCTATGGAAGATCCAGTGGATGTCCTAGTCGGCCCTTATGGAAATATTTTTGTAGTCAATGCTAGCGGTTTTATCATGGAATTTACCAGTGAAGGTGAATGTCTCTTTATTTTTGGTGGTCAAGATACGGGGGATCAACGAGTAGGACTCTTTGATACCGTGACTTCTATTGCCATCGATAGTCAGCAACACCTATATGTCTTAGATGGCCAAAAGAATGAAATTCAGATTTTTGAACCAACAGAATTTACCCGACTCGTTCATCAAGCTTTAATCTACTATCAAGAAGGGCGTTACTTAGAAAGCAAGGAGCCGTGGGAACAAGTCATTGAAATGAATAGCTTGTTTGAGTTTGCTTATGTTGGTTTAGGTGAAGCACTGTTTAAAGAAGAAGCTTATGATGAAGCTTTAATTGCCTTCGAACGAGGATTAAGCTGGATGGGGTATTCAGATTCGTTTTGGGAAGTTCGCAATGAATGGTTACGAGCTCATTTACATTCAATTTTTTTAGGCATCATCGGCACTGTCGTTGCTTTCCAGATGATAAAAGTTGCCAATCGCAAGAAAAACATTTTAAAGCCTGTCAAAGCGGGGGTACAAGCAGTTAAAAAAGTAAAACTAATTCAAGAATTAAGTTTTATTTGGACGTTTATTAAGCGTCCTGTCGATGGCTATTACAGAATTAAATATGAAAAAAAAGTTTCCGTTTTATCAACGACGATTTTACTAGGTTTGTTTGTGGTGATTTATACGGTTAACCGCTTTCATTCAGGCTTTTTGTTCACCCATATTCCTGACGGCCAGTTTAACTTAGGTGCAGATCTCACGTTTATATTAGGCGCTTTCACACTATTGCTGTCTAGCCACTATTTAGTCGCGACTATTACCGAAGGAGAAGGGAAGTTTAGGCAGGTGTATAGCGGGGTTGTTTATTCCTTAGCTCCATATTTTATACTTGTGCCCCTAGCCACTATTTTAAGTAATTTCTTAACTTATAACGAAATCTTTATTTTACAATTTACTTATACCTTCACTTACGGCTGGATTGGAGTTTTATTCATTATTATGATTAAAGAAATTCATGATTTTAAAATGAGACAAGTCTTTAAAAATATTGTCGTGACGTTATTTGCGGCGTTAATCTTTATTTTAACATTATTTATCCTTTATGTTTTATTTTTACAAGTCTATCATTTTGTTTCAGCCATTTTCGGAGAGGTGGTGTATCGAATTGTTGGTTCGATTTAAAAAAATACTATTAGGAGTTGTGCTTACCATAAGTACACTGTCGTTTCAAGTTAGAGCAAACGAAGAAATGGATCAAGAAGAAGGAGATGCCAGTGATGTAGGAAGACAAATAGCCAATTATGATCAAGCTGTTACCAGGAGTGACTTTGAAGGAACATGGGAAGATCGCCCTCTTTATGTTGAACATCCTGATGGAGAAATTGACGGTCATCAGTTCATTGCCGAAAATGAAACTATTGAACTTTATCTGGAGCCCCTTAGTTTGTCAATCATCATTCGCGATAAAGCAACATCAGCTGTGATGTACGCCACTGTTGACGAGCCAGATGACCGAAATAATCAGATTTGGCAAGATTTTATGAAATCGGGAGTCACTTTGGAGTATTTAACGTCAAATAATGTGAATGCAACGCGCCTTAGCACGTTGACGGAAGGAACTAGAATTGAGCTTGATATACATGAAAATGGATTTCTGGCTACTGTTTATTATGAAGACTTACAATTAGGTTATACCTTATCCGTAGAGCTTAGCCAAAAGAGAATGGTAGCCGAAATATTAGAAGATAGCTTAATTGAAACAGGAGAAAATAAAATTTCTGGATTTTATGTATTTCCGTATCTGGGCTATGCTCAACTTGGAAATCGAGAAGGCTATATGTTAATTCCTGATGGATCAGGGGCTCTTATTCATTTACAAGATCACGAAGGAGAGTATAATCAACCGTTTTCTAATTATATTTTTGGCGATAACCTCGGTGTAAGTGAAGGAAATATTCCTACTTTATTAAGAAATCGTAATGTGATTAAAGATGCCGAAAATATTGTAATGCCTATATTTGGGATGGTTCATACAGACTCCCAAATCGGTGTTCTTGGGATTGTGGAAGGTGATGCTCAATTTAGCACATTAATTGAAGCTTACCCCAATGGAGCGATAACCATTTACGATTGGATTACTGCTAAATTTGTCTATCGCCAATCTTATACCCAACCTTTGAGTCAAGGTGGAGGCTCAATTCAGACCATTCAATCGACTCGCAATTCTTTTGATGTGCGAGTCCGTTACGAATTTGTTACAGAAGAAAAAGCAAACTATACGGGACTCGCCAGCACTTATCGTCATTATTTACTAGATGAAGGATATTTAACACCTAGGGAGGATGAATTTAAGCTGCGCTTAGATTTTCTTGGCTTAGAACAAGAAAAAGGGATGATTTTTAATCGAGATGTTGTGATGACTACCGTTGAGGATATTAATTTGATTTACGAGGAGCTTAACGATCAAGGAGTGGATCAACTTTTAAGTATTTATAAAGGCTGGCAACGAGATGGACTCACGGCAGGATCTTTAGTACGTAACTTTCAAACCGATTCAGCAATAGGCGGGAATCGGGCGTTGTTAAATCTTTTATCTGACTTGGAAACAAAGCCCATTGACTTTTATCTCTATCAAGACCCGCTGCGCCTTAATGCTTCCAGTTATTCCTTATTACAATTCTCAACGGTTCGGCAGATCACGCGTCGTGTTTATGAAGATAGAGTTTACGCTCCTGTTGTGGATACCTTTCATTATTTACAGCCCGCTAAGATTCAAGATCTATTAGAAAAGCTAGCTTCTCAATATTTAGCTAAAGACGTGGAGCATGTGATGTTTAGTGGAATTTCTAATACTTTGTTTTCTCATACCGTAAGTGGGGAATTAAGAGATAGAACTCGAACGGCTACCGACTTCAGTAATATCGCCGCCAGTTATGATGAAGTGTTTGATCTCTTGCTTGAACAGCCATTTTCTTATCTATGGTCATATACGAGTGCCTATATGGATATCCCTCTAAAAGGTTCTAATTATATTTTTGTGGATGAAGACGTTCCGTTTCTAGCGCTGGTGTTAAAAGGAGTCATGCCGCTGTATTCTCACTATATTAATTTTGAAGCCAACCAACAAGAAACCTTTTTACAATTAATCGAGCAGGGAGTACGCCCGTCTTTCTTCGCTACTATGGAAGATCCTGTTCATTTAAAAAATACTAATTCGCAACATATTTATACGTCTCGTTACGATCTTTATCAAGATGAGATTATAGCGTATTATCATGAATTTAAAAGAATCCATGACCAAACCATGGATGCCACTATTGAAAAGCATGAACGAATAGGACAAGTGACAAAAGTTGTCTATAGCAATGGCTTCGTCATTTATCTTAACTATTCATCACAAGCGCAAACCATTGAGGGTGTTACCATTGAACCTATGTCTTATGAATTAGGTGAGAAAAGATGAAAAAACGAATCAAATTATCATTACTACAAAGAAATGCCATGGCGGGTTACCTCTTTATCTTACCTTGGTGTTTAGGAATTTGTATTTTTGTTGCTAGACCTTTGTACCAATCCATTTTGTTTGCTTTTCATGACGTGAAGATGTTTCCGGGAGGACGAGAATTATTCTTCGTTGGGTTCCAAAACTTTATCGACATTTGGATTCGAGATATGTATTTTATTACACGGTTAATTGCCTTCTTTACGAACACCGTATTGCGAGTTCCCGTCATTGTAGTCTTTGCCTTAATGATGGCTATTCTAATCAATCAAAAAATTCGCTTTCAAGGTTTGTTTCGGACCATCTTTTTCTTACCCGTCATCATTATCAGTGGGCCGGTAATTAGTGAACTCATGGCTCAAGGAGCGGCAACGGTGCCAATGTTAGACACTGCGATGATCGCTTCGTTTCTAAACGAAATTTTTCCCAATTGGTTAGCAACTCCCATCGTCGATATATTTAACCAAATTATTTTAATTCTATGGTTCTCAGGGGTGCAAATTTTAATCTTTTTAGCTGCTTTACAAAAAGTAAATCCCAGTCTCTATGAAGCCGCTAAAATTGATGGAGGTTCAGGGTGGGAATGTTTTTGGAAGATTACGCTACCCACCATTAAACCCATTATTTTAGTTAACTTAATCTATACCGTGGTGACGTTATCCAACAGCGATACTAATGATATAATTACGCTCATTATGCTCAATATTTTTAGCGGTAACCGAGGTTACGGTTTTGCGACTGCTATGGCTTGGATGTATACGGTCTTAGTTGCCATTATTTTACTGGTTATTTTCTCATTTTTTATTGAACGAGAAGATAAGCGTCTTAAAGATGTTCGCAAGCGCAATAAAAAAGAGCAAAAATTGATTCGAAAAGCCCGAAAAACTATCGCTCGCAATGAAATTAAAATGGAACGGCAAAAGTTGCGGAACTTAAAAAAGCAGGCTGGTTAAATAAACACATCACTATCAAAAAAGGAGGGGCTATTTTGGCTAATCAGGCAATGACTACGAGTCGCATTTTAAAAAGTAAAGCTTTTAGTGTAAAAGAGAAGCGCCAAATTTTAACGGAAAAATTTAAGCGGCTAATGATTGGCAATGCACAGCGGAAAGGAATCATAGGCACAGGAATTATTTATTTACTTTTAATCTCCATCGGATTTGTTTATTTATATCCCATTCTCTATATGTTTGCTACGAGTTTGATGTCTTTAGGTGATCTATTAGATAATTCTGTTCGCTGGATTCCGTCTGCCATCTACACTAAAAATTATTCCGATGCTTTAATGGTCATGAATTATTGGAATTCACTATTAAAAAATCTGGTTGTCTCTTTGACACCAACGGTGTTACAGGTTATAGTTTGCTCGTTAACTGCGTATGGTTTTGCTCGTTTTAGATTTAAAGGTAAACGAGCTTTATTGTTTATCATGATTTTAACCTTTGTGATTCCACCGCAAATCTTAATGATCCCTAACTACTTACTTTATACCGACATGGGATTAGTAGGCTCATTAAATGCCTTAATTTTACCCGCTCTGTTAGGGCAAGGACTTCAAAGCGCAGTGATGATTTTAATTTTTTATCAATTTTATGCTCCAATCCCTAATTCTTTAGTTGAAGCCGCTCAAATTGATGGTGCTAATCATCTCCAAATTTATTGGTCCATCGGGATTCGTTCAGCTATTCCTGCGATAATCGTTGTATTTACGTTCTCTTTCGTTTTTTATTGGAATGAAACGTATTTAACTTCCATGTATTTAGGAAATAACGCTGGTGGGTTTAGTACAGAGTGGACGACGCTATTACTTGAACTAGGACGGTTCCAACAGTCATATGAGTCTATCTATCCAGTTGCTGAAAATAGTGGTAATCGATTAAACGAAGCCATTCGCTTTGCCGGAACAATTTTAGCCATTGCGCCGTTACTTTTTTCAGCAGGGATTTTACAAAGATATTTAGTAGAAAGTATTGATAGTGCTGGAATTACTGGTGAATAGTGCCGGAACTAATCTTAAAGGAGGTGGTCTAGTTTTTGATCGCGAATTAAAGATTCAACGTAGAACCTATAATGTTAAAGCGAGAGGAGAAGGATGATGAAATTTAAAAAACTGGTAACATTAAGTTTATTCCCCGTGTTAATATTTACGTTAGTTGCTTGTAACAGTGCAAACGAGATAGACTCAGATGGAAGCCAAGAGCCTTCCAATCAGGAGGGAGGAGCCCCAGCAGTTGAAAATGGTGCTTTACCAGCCATGACGACTGATGAGATAACGCTAACCTATGCTTCTTGGGAAAACCCTCATATGATGGAGTTTCTAGCTGAAAGGTTTATGATTGAATATCCAAATATAACAGTGGAAGTCCTTCATTTAGAGTTAGAGGGTTATAATGAATCCATGTTAAATCTAGCTAATGCCGGTAATTTACCTGATGTTTTTTGGTATCTAGGAGATGTAAATATTCCCCTTGAGAATCGTTGGTTGTTAGACTTTTCAGCATATTTTGACGCTGATCCTGATAGTGAGTATATGCCTGATTCTCTCAAAGAGGCCGGAATTTTTGGGGATATGCGTTTATCAGCACCGTCTAAAGTTTTGCCCTTTGCTATCTTTTTGGATCAAGCGTTATTTGAGAGGATGAATGTTGGGCTGCCATCAATCGATTGGACGTATAGTGAAATGATCGAGTTAGCACGGCAAATGACTTCTCCGGAGCAACAAATATTTGGAATGAATATGTTTACCCAATTGATTACCATCTCGCCAATTGTTAATCAAGATGCCATTGGTGAGTTTGGTTGGAACGGAGAATCATTTGATTTTTCAGCTTTTGCTGAAGCGTTTGACCAACAGCAAGAGTTTGCTCGAACCAATGTTTTTCCACCTCCAGGAGGCACAGAAGAGAACGCAGCGGTATTTGGTGATGCAGATATTTGGCCAGCATCAACAGGACAACTTGCGATGCAAGTAGATGCCATTTGGACTGCTAGCTTATTTGAAGAACCAGAATTTAAAGATAAAGGAATAGATTTTGTTATCTATCCCGTCCCTTATGGTGATGAAGCAGAAACGGATTATAAGCCAGCTTATATCGACTTTGGTGGGATTAGCTCCATTACGGAACATCCTCGTGAAGCCTACGAACTTTTAAAATGGATGGGGTGGGGGAGTGACGGCTGGAGCCATAAAATAGAAGGATTTGCCACCTTAGAACAAGATGATGGAAGCCTTGTGTATACGTATCCTGATGGAGTGCCTATCTTAAATCATGATGAAATTTGGGAAGACTACAAACAATTAGTCCCACAAACTGAATATTGGATGAGGTTTTTAGACTCTGTTAGAAGTCCAATTGCTATGGGAGGAACTTATATTCCAGGATTTGAAAAGTTTTTACAATGGATGGGAGAACAAGATATCTGGGGTCAGCTTGATCGGGGCGAGCTAAATATCTTTGATATTCAAGAACATTTAACTGAGAACGCCAATGCTTTTGTTCAGGAATCAACTGAAAATGTTCTTGCGATTTACGGTCAATAATCATCCGGCTATTGAACCTATTTTACCTTTAGATTTTGAAGGAAATGAAGGACCTAATCATCTGATTTAAGTACTTTCCAGAAACGGATCAACTTTAAGCTAGAAGTGATTAATGGTTATGTCATACTCTATCAAATTCTGATCAATAGATATAACTAGTCTAATGCACTACAGTCATTTTAAATTTAATTAGGGTCAACTTGATCCCTTGCATTAGAAAAGGAAAGAAAAGCAGCTGAATTTCACGAAAGGAATAAGTTTCAAAGCTAGCTAGGTGCCTTGTAATGATTAAGGTCAAATGTTTATCGTGTTAAAAAAGTTTAAAATGAGTGACAACAGGTATATGATGGCTTAATGTAACATGAAAGGAATGATCGTTAGAATGGAAGTTTCATTAGAGGCCTTTAAACGAGTTTGTCAGTGCGGGTATGAGCACCCGTTGACTATTGAAAAAATTTTGATTGGTCCCAATCTATTGGAGCAAGTGGAAATGTTTCTTCAAGAAAAACAATTAATGAATCATCCAATTGTAATAAGCGATGACAATACGTATCCAATCTTTGATCGATCTGTACTCAAAAGTGCCCAGTTTATTATTTTAAACCCTAAACATTTACATGCTGATGAGTCAGGTCTTGCCAAGATTAGAAACCAACTAGGGGAAGTTTCTGTATTCATTGCTTTTGGCTCGGGAACCATCCATGATTTGAGTCGTTATCTGGCTTATGAAAGAGATATTCCGTTTATTTCTGTCCCGACGGCAGCCAGCGTAGATGGTTTTGCTTCAACAGTTGCTGCCATGACCTTTAACGGTTTTAAAGTGACAGTACCTGCACAAGGACCACTTGCTATTTTTGCGGATTCTTTAATTTTAGCAAAGGCTCCTGCTCATTTAACAGCTGCTGGAGTTGGGGACTTACTCGCTAAATATACAGCACTTTTAGATTGGAAAGTGTCGCATTTATTAACTGGCGAAACTATTTGTTATAGGATTGTTAAAATTACCGAGGAAGCCCTACAGCTAATGCTTTCCTCGTTAAACGAGCTCGCAAAACAGAAGCCAGTTGCTTACGAACCTCTTATTTACGGTCTTATTTTATCGGGGATAGGTATGCAAATGATTGGGTCATCACGACCAGCTTCTGGGGCTGAGCATCACTTATCTCATTTGTGGGAAATGCAAGTCATAAACGAGGAGCTATCAGCATTACACGGTGAAAAAGTAGGAGTTGGCTTACTCCAAGTTTGTGAGGTATATCGTTCTCTATTAAAGTTTCAGAAAGCGCCTATTTTAAAGAGAGAGGCCTTAAATCGAGATTTTATTCAAACCACTTTTGGTCCGTTAGCAGATGCTGTGGTTCAAGAAAATAAGGAAGATCCTCTTTTAATGGTAAGTCAAGAAGCATTTGAAGCTAAATTTAAGGAAATTCAAGCTTTAGTTGCACCCTTACCAACTCCAGAACAGCTCAAACAGTATTTAGAAATAGTAGGAGGTAAAACGAGTTTAGAAGCCATTGGCCTTGACCCTAGTTTGATGAAAATAAGTTTACAGCTTGCTCCATATGTCCGCAATCGCTTAACCTTGTTAAAAGTCATCAATCGTCTTAAGCCATAAAGTTCTCCTTAATTGGGGTAAAAGGACGTTTATTATAAGGAGCGCATTTATAGATGAATGATGATAAGGTTCCTTTTCAAATAAAAAAGAACCTATTTCATGACTGACATCCAGAGCCAATTTTCATTGAAGTTACCGTTCACTGGTATTTATACTGAAGGGAATTTATCTTTTAGGCTCTCATTTTGCTTTAGCTGAAAAGTCAGTTATTTTAGGAAGGAGGAGACTAAAATCTTTGTCATGACTTTTACAGCCATGTAATGCTGGAGTTTGTAAAGTAGCTAAGAGTCATAAGTGCAAGGAATGATTATTAAATATTTTTATTATTACATAAGTGAGATAAATATAAGAAAGAGGTGAAGAAGCTGTTACTACAAAGAGTACGTATACAAAGACATTTTATAGCCAAGACAGCGAGTATAGCATTCGTAATGTTAATTAATATGTTGCTTGATTGAGGTTACGATTAATGCGTGGGTTGCTAATGTTAGTAACAGTTACGATGGATAAAAAAATAATAAAAGAGTTTTTAGGGTTTTTAACCCGACTATTTCTGTTAATCATCGTGATGATAAGTGGCGTGATGATAACAACTGCAGATGAATTAGATACAGGTAGGTGGGCTCCCACTTTCACTAATGTATCGGTTCACGACCCTTCAGTGATTAAAGTTGAAGATCAATATTACATATTTGGTTCCCATTTGGGGGTTGCTAAAACAGATGATTTAATGAATTGGGATTTAGTTCATGGCGGTGTCGTCAATGATAATCCGATTATTCCAAATGTGTTTGATGAATTATCAGAAGTGTTTTCGTGGGCGGAAACCAGAACATTGTGGGCTGCTGATGTGACGATGCTTCAGGACGGCAGATATTATATGTATTATAATGCTTGTGAGGGAAGCAGTCCCCGATCAGCAATGGGAGTTGCTGTTGCGGACCACATTGAAGGGCCTTATGAAGATTTAGGAATCTTTTTAAAGTCGGGAATGTGGGGAAGTCCTAGTCCAGACGGTCAAATTTATAATGCCAATATTCATCCCAATGTCGTAGATCCCCATGTGTTTTACGATCATGAAGGAAAGCCTTGGATGGTTTATGGTTCTTACTCGGGCGGCATTTTTATTTTAGAAATGGATGAAGCAACAGCTAAACCAGTTGCTGGACAAGGCTATGGAAAACATTTATTTGGTGGCAATCATTTAAGAATTGAAGGCGCTTATATGCAATATAGTGCCAAGACAGATTACTATTACTTATTTGTAACGTTTGGTGGATTAGGAGCTGGAGATGGCTATAACTTACGCGTGATGCGAGCCAAAACTCCTGACGGGGACTTTCAAGATATTACCGGTAACCATATGAAAGAAATGCAAGCTCGTCCAGGTATTATGTTTGATGATGAAGCTATAGCTAGTTATGGTAACAAAATGATAGGTGATTTTAACTTTTCCAATTTAACCAATAGTCCCGATTTTGAACAATATGGCTACATTTCACCAGGACATAATTCTACTTATTATGAAGAAAGTAACGGGAAATACTATAATATTTTTCACACTCGCTTTCCTAATCGAGGAGAGGCTCATGAAGTTCGTGTTCATCAAATGTTTATGAACCAAGAAGGCTGGTTTGTCTTAGGAGTCCATCGCTATACAGGTGAAGCCTTAAGTCCCGTAACAAGAGCAGATATTGTTGGTAGTTATCATTATCTTAATCACGGTAAAGGGATTACGGATTCTTTAGCGGAATCTGTTTATATTCAATTAAATGACGATGCTACTATTTCAGGAACCATAGCTGGAACTTGGGAGTTAGAAGCCGATTATTTTGCCGTTTTAAATATTGTTGAGGAAGATGGAACCACTTCGATATATAAAGGAGTTTTTATTGAGCAATGGGATTCTACTCAGCAACAAATGGTTATGACTTTTACCGCTTTATCAGAATCGGGAATAAGTATTTGGGGAAGTGGCTTAGAATCCTATCCTGTCGAGGAACTCCTGACAAATGTTGCAAACCAGATCACATTGCCTCGAACGGGAATTGTCTATGAGGACTTGGATTTACCCACTATGGGTCCTCAAGCTGTAGAAATCTCATGGCAATCATCAAATGAAGACGTAGTGGCAACTGATGGAACCGTCAACCGTCCTAGCTTATTAACTGGTGATATCAAAGTTACATTAACTGCTACTTTAACAAAAGGTCAGGAGTCCATGGACTTTAACTTTGAAATAGTGGTCAAGGCCCAACATGAAAATCCATTCAGAGATGGTTTGGTGGCTTATTATGATTTTAATGGGACTTATAATGATATACTGAATTTAAACCCGGCTGCTACTGTGACCGGTAGTGGGATTTTGATTCCGGGAACGACACCTCCTAGTTTTGTTGACGAAGGAATTGGTGGTGAGTCCATCTATTTTGATGGGAATTCAGGTCTCTTACTGCCGCTTACTGTCCTAGATCAAGCTGATATGTATACGGTCTCGTTCTGGATTAAGCCAGAAGTTCTAACAGAACATACGCCAACATTTTTTGTAGCTGTGGATGAAGCTAATTGGATGAGTTTAGTTCCTCGTGCATGGGATCAACACCTTATGTTATGGTCTAGAACCGTGGATGAAAGAGGGGATCATTGGTATGATGGTAGGACTCATGTCCTCGTGGAAGAAGGAGAGTGGACTCATGTTAGCTTTACTTATCATCAAGGTGACATTGCTATTTATGTCGATGGCATTAATCGCTTTAATGGAACAGAATTTGGTGATTTCTTTCAGACAAATAATCCTGTTATAGCTCTGGGAGTCAATTATTGGGATATCCCTTTTCAAGGAGAAATGGACGAGCTAAGAATTTACGAACGAGCATTAAAAGCAGAAGAAATTTATCAGTTAGCGACTTTGGAAGTGGAAGAACTAGAGCCAACGCCAATAGAACTTGATTCGGAGTTAGCAATAGCTCGTGAAAAGTTGACAGCCTTTTTGTCTAGTATCAATTGGGAAGACCTAAAAGAAGCTGACTATCCGAAAGTTTTATGGGAAACATTTATAGCGGCATATGAGAAAGCGCAAGCTGTGCTAGCAACTAGTGAAGAAGTAACAGAATTCAAGATTGCCTTAGAGACGTTAGAAGAAGCTTATGAGCGTTTATTAACAGAAAGAATCCCAAATGAGCTAGAGCCGCCAGAGGAATCTGATCAGGAGCTAGCAACAGCTCGTAAAGAATTGACAGCTTTTCTGGTTAGTATTAATTGGGAAGATCTAAAAGAAACTGATTATCCGAAAGTTTTATGGGAAACATTTATAGCAGCGTATGAGAAAGCGCAAGCTGTGCTAGCAACTAGTAAAGAAGTAACAGAATTCAAGATTGCTTTAGAGACGTTAGCAGAAACCTATGAGCAATTATTAGCTGGAAGAATCCCAGTAAGACCATCTCTACCAAAAGAACTGGATTCGGAGCTAGTAACAGCTCGTGAAGAATTAACCGATTTCTTGATTCGTCTCAATTGGGAAGAGCTAAACGAAACTGACTATCCGAAAGCCCTATGGGAAGCGTTTATGACAGCGTATGAAAAAGCGCAAGCTGTTGTAGCAACTAGTGAAGACCTGTCGGAATTAAGAGCTGCTTTATCCAGCTTATCTAAAGCCTATGAACGCCTATTAGCTGGAAAGATACCAGAACCACTTCAATTTCCAAAACTACCGGAACAAGCCGAACAAAATCTGCCAGATCGCTTACCCCAAACCGGATCTAAGCAATCATTGGTTACTGTAGGATTTTTATTCATGCTATTAGGTAGCTTATGTGCTATAGAGCAAAAGCAGAAAAAAAATAGTAACTAAAGAAGAGCTTATTACGATTCACACTAACTTTTACAATAGTGTTTAAACGATGGAGAGAGCTGTATTGGTTCCTTTAAGATTGTGACATAACGTTATCGTGATGAGCATAAGCTTAAGTCAGCGTTTGTTTACTAAAAATTAGAACTGGCTCCATCGTTAATACGGTTATAACAGAATCATGTCAGATTAAGAATCGTTGGTTTTATTCATACTTGGAGGGATTTAAATTGAAAAGTAAGCAAAACAGGAGGATTAAGTTGTTTCTGTTGCTGATCTTAATCAGCTTAGGTGCATGCCAAGGTCAAACATTAGAGGGTGAACAAGAAGTCGCAACTTTAACATTTTGGACCTTTGTCGCTGAACATGCGGATTATTATGAGGATGCTGCTGCTTCATGGAATGAGCAATACCCAGATCAGCAACTTAAGATAGAAGCGATCGTGATGCCTTTTGATCAACTTTATCAAAACTTATTAATTTCACTTCAATCAGGAGTAGGAGCTCCAGATTTAGTTGATGTTGAACTAGGACAAGCCGCCACGCAAATGAGAGGGAGTAACCCGCCCTTTGAACCGCTAAATGAAGAATTGGAGCCTTATTTAGATTATTTAGTCCAATCAAGACTAGATAATTTCGAGAAGAATGGGAAATATTATGGGGTTGATTACCACGTTGGCACCATGGTCATGTTTTATAATACTGAAATTTTGGAACAGGCAGGAATTGACTACCTAGATATTGTAACTTGGGATGATTATATTGAAGCTGGAAAAATAATCAAAGAAAGAACTGGAGCTTGGATGACTCAAGTTGAAACAACGGTTGGATCCGCTTTTGAAGCTATGACAACCCAACAAGGAGTAGACTTCACGGATAAAGAAGGTCGAGCCAATCTAGCTACCGATGAAGGAATTCAAGCGTTACAATTATTACAGGATCTAGTTTATCAACATGAAATTGCACGAACAGCCGTTGGAACTAATTTTGATAATGAGGAATTCTTTGCTGAAATAAATCAGGGAAATTTAGCTTCTGTTTTAGGAGCCGCTTGGTATATGAATCGGATGGTTAGTTTTATGCCTGATTTATCAGGAAAGATTGTTATTACACCGATGCCGGTTTTTAATGAAGATAACAATCGCTCCTCTGCTTTTGGAGGAACGGCAACCATGGTTACAAATCAAGCAAATCATAAAGTATTAGCTAAACGATTTGCTGTTTGGTCTAAAGCCGATCGCGATCAAGCCATTAAGCAGTGGACTTTACTCGGTTTTGATCCCATTCGTTGGGATGTTTGGGATGATGAGTCATTAAAATCGGAAAATGAATATACTCATTATTTTGGTAGTGAAATTTTTGAGACTTTACTTGAAGTTAAAGATGAAATTCAATCAGTAAAAAAATCTGTGGAGTTGACTCCAATTCTAATTGATCATTTAATGATTGCTGTATTACCCAATGTTATTTCAGAAGCTCATTTAACAGCTGAGGAAGCTTTAAAAGAGGCTGATCAAATTTTAAATCGTTAAAGTCTAGGAACGATAGGTACTTATAATCCAATGACTTTTATTAGAAAAAGAATTAAAGGAAGTGTTGTCTGATGAACAAAAAAAGCTGGAACGCTCAAAAATTGGCACCTTACTTGTTTGTAGCCCCTTTTATTATTTCATTTTGTCTCTTTTCTATATATCCGCTTGTGAGCACATTCCTAATGAGTTTTCAGAAGATTTACAGTTTTGATGAGGTGTACTGGGTCAGTTTAGACAATTTTCGACGACTATTTAGAGATCAAGAGTTTTATGCCGCATTATGGAATGTAGCCCGTTACGTTTTTTGGACCCTTGTTATATTAATTCCGGTTCCGATGTTATTGTCTTACTTAATTAACAGCAAATTAACCCCTTTTAAAGATTTCTTTAAAACGCTCTATTTTTTACCGGTCTTAACATCAGGTGTCATTGCCGGTCTAGTTTTTAGATTTGCCTTCAGTTCTGAAGCAAGCGGGGCATTTAATCGTGGGTTAAGTCATGTGGGAATCGGGCCCATTTCTTGGTTAGAGCGTCCCCATACGGCAATGATTGCTTTAGTGGTAATTGCTGTATGGCGTTGGTTAGGTGTTAATATCATTTATTTTTTATCAGGATTACAAGGAATTAGCAAAGATTTATATGAATCTGCTGAAGTCGATGGAGCTAATGCTTGGAAAAAATTTGTGTATATTACCGTTCCCATGTTAAAACCCATCACCATCTATGTTTTAACCATTTCCATTATGGGTGGTTTTTCGTTGTTTAATGAAGCGTTTGTTTATTGGGGAGTTACATCGCCAAACAATATTGGAGCAACTCTTGTGACTTTAATTTATAAAGCCGCATTTGGGCTAGGAGATTTTGGCTATGCAGCAGCCCTTGGAGTTACTTTATTTTTAATGGTAGTCATAGTCAATACAGTTCAAGCCAAATTAATGGGACTCTTTAAGGAGGATTAAATGATGCAAGGAAAAAATAAAGTTCATCAAGTTCTAAGTTTTATCGTCTTAATTACCATGGGATTGGTGATCATGATTCCCTTTATGTTTATGATTGTGGCCTCATTTAAGGAGTCAAGTGAGATTTTTGCTTATGGATTAAATTTAAATTTAGATTTTAACACGATCACGTTGACTAACTATAGAGCTTTATTTAACAATCGCAGTGGAATTTATTGGCGCTGGTTTTTTAACAGTGTGCTCATTACTAGTTTAACCACCGCTTTTGTTTTATTATTTAGTTCTATGGTCGGTTACGGATTAGCTCGTTATCAATTTAATGGGCGAAACTTGATTTTTATTCTAGTATTAGCGATGTTGATGGTTCCTAGAGATATTTTATTACTCCCATTATATCGTTTAATGGTTCAGCTTCGCTTAATGGATACTTATATCGGAGTTGTTTTACCTGGTATGGTTCCACCAGCAACGGTTTTTTTCTTTCGCCAGTTTTGTACCGGTCTCGAAAGAGATTACGCTGAAGCAGCACGAATTGACGGTTGTGGGGAAGCGAGGATTTTCTGGCAAATTTATGTTCCTTTAATGAAGCCAGCCTTTGGTGCCATGACGATATTAACAGCGATGAATGCCTGGAACGACTTTTTATGGCCGCTAATTGTTTTGAGATCCACTGAAAACTTTACCTTACCTGCCGGATTAATGTCGGCTATGACTCCTTACGGTAATAACTATGACTTATTATTTGCAGGTTCTGTCATGTCAATTGTTCCGATTGTCATTTTATTTTTATATAATCAAAAATCCTTTATTGACGGATTGACCATTGGTGGAGTGAAGGGATAATCAAAAAAAATATAAAGGAAGATTGAAATGAGATGAGCGAAAACCTATTTTATAAAGGCACTCTCTATTTTTGGGAGTTATTTCAATTTGGTATTTGTTTTTTAATCAGCAACGGTGTTTTACTGTTACTTATGTTTGGATTTTCTTGGCAATTGGCTCTTTTACCTGCCTATTTACTGGCACTTGTTTTAGTTATTCCGGCTTTAGAAGCTTTATTTTTAGCACAAAGAAGATGGAAGCAACAGGAGTTTTCTCATGTTTTTCAGCTATACTACACTAGTTACCGGGACATCTTTAGAGAAGGACTCATTTTAGGTAGTGGCTATGGGCTTGGATTCACCATTCTACTAGTTGATCTTTATTTCATTACGACTGTATTTCCATATGAAGGGTTGTTTCCTTTCTTCACTTTATTGTGGCTCCTTTTAGGGATACACCTTATTTATACCCTTCTCATACGTGTGAAATTGATCATGACTCTTAAAGATACGATCAAATTATCGTGTTATTTAATCATTAAAGCTCCAATTACAGGTTTAAAGTTTATAGGGTTGCTTATTTTATCATATCTTTGTTGGAGTTGGGTTCCACAATTTAGTGTTTTTTTACTCATTCCATTTCTTACTCATTTACTTTTAATTCTAACAGAGAAATTATTTGTTGACATATTAAAACAGTTTGGCTAAGGTGGCATCCTCTTTCAAAGCAAATAATTAGTTTCATTCAATTAGGTATCTAAACCCTATTAGTTTTTAGGCTTTGAAAGAGATTGTTCTATTCTGATTGAGTACTGGAAGGTACAGAAATATTTTTAAAAGTTTTTAATTCTAAAAGTCATGATTAGGTATGTTTCACCTTATAACTATAGTACAAATTATCCTAGACCTATATAATAAATATATTTATTAATAAAGTTGACTATAAGTTGATATTTTTTGCAATTAAAAAAACAGTATAGTTAATATTGTTGGTATAATTTATAATTCAGTTATTGACAACGCTTTCTAGTGATCTATATAATTAATTTATAAGTTAGATAGAGGAGGACTATAATTTATGAAAGCAAAGATGATTGTAAATAAGGCTTATAAAATTAGCGAAGTTGATCCGAGGTTGTATAGCTCTTTTATAGAACATATGGGGCGTGCGGTCTACGAGGGAATATACGAGCCAACTCACCCAACCGTAGATAATAAAGGGTTTAGAGAAGATGTAAAAGCGTTAGTTAAAGAGCTAAATATCCCGTTAATCCGCTATCCTGGAGGGAATTTCTTATCTGGATATAATTGGGAAGATGGAATTGGGCCAGTAGGAGAGCGACCTAAACGCTTAGATTTAGCTTGGAAGACTGTTGAAACCAATGAAGTTGGTTTACATGAATTTATAGAGTGGGCTAGAGATGTTGATGCTGATGTTAATCTAGCAGTTAATTTAGGAACGAGAGGGATTGATGCCGCACGAAATTTAGTGGAGTACTGTAACTTTGAGGGAGGAACATATTGGAGTGATTTGCGCAAAAGAAACGGAGCAGAAAAGCCTTTTAAAATTAAAACATGGTGTTTAGGAAATGAAATGGATGGGCCTTGGCAAATTGGTCATAAAACAGCCGAAGAATACGGACGACTAGCTGCTGAAACCGCAAAAGTTATGAAATGGGTCGATGAAGAGATTGAGCTTGTGGTTTGCGGAAGCTCCAGTAATCAAATGCCTACTTATGCTTCTTGGGAAGCCACGGTTTTAGAGCACACCTATGAATATGTAGACTATTTATCTTTACACTGTTACTATCATAATAAAAATAATGATTTGGGTAATTACTTAGCTCAATCCATTGGAATGGATCAATTTATTAAAAGTGTGGTAGCTATTTGTGACTATGTAAAAGCCAAAAAACGGAGCCAAAAAACCATTAATCTTTCTTTTGATGAATGGAATATTTGGTACCACTCTAATGAACAAGATGCGAAAAATGAACCTTGGCAAGTGGCGCCCCCTATATTAGAAGATGTTTATAATTTTGAAGATGCCCTATTATTTGGTTGTTTATTGATCACCTTGTTGAAAAATAGTGATCGCGTCAAAATTGCTTGTTTAGCACAACTCGTTAATGTAATAGCTCCCATTATGACAGAAAAAAATGGAGCTGCTTGGCGTCAAACCATTTTCTATCCTTTTATGCAAGTTTCTAATTACGGGCGAGGAACGGTGTTAAAGCCTGTTATGGAGTCGCCGGCTTATGATAGTAAAGATTTTAAAGATGTTCCTTATGTAGAATCGGTAGTCGTGCACAATGAAGAAAAACAAGAACTCATATTATATGCTGTGAATCGTTCACAAGCCGAAGCAGTTGAGTTTACGGTGGATTTGCAAGGCTTTGATTTAGGCGATCTGATAGAATTTAGCGAAATGAGTGGCTATGAGATAAAGCAAACTAATCGTTCAGAGGAGGGAGGAGTAAAACCAACGGTTGGCAAGTCTATTGTGATCCAAGTTAATCAATTAATCATTACCTTGAAGGCGTTATCTTGGAATATAATTCGTATACAAGTCAGTTAATAGGTTGCTTTTAAGCTTAACTATACTTGAGCGTATGACATAATACTATCAGTACTAATAGCCTCTTATCAATAAAAACTAACTTTGTTGTTTATGTCTCTTACTTAAGCCAGATGTGTAAGTGGATGGTTACTTATAAATAGATAATAGCTGACAAGACAGAGGATAGGATGAGTGAAGACTATTGCGAGTAGGAGCTGAATGGAATCTGATTACTGATAATTCTAACTATTTTTGGTTTTTCAGGATGGTTCCAAACTAATGAGCTTTACGCTTTTTGTACTCAGAAGTCATGCCTTATAGAATCTAGTCTCTTGCTTAATTGAATAATAACGGTTATCTATGTGTATAAGCTCTTTAGTTTAATGAGTGATTGGTATCATGGGTCATCGCAAAAAAACTTAAAGATAATCCGGTTCAAACTCAAGTTGATAATATGGGGAATTTTGCGATTCTTGTTTGCTGACGTGACAAGTTTTTATCGTGTATCTCCCCAGAAATAATGCTATTAAACTTGTCTAAATCAAAAACAATGAGGTTCAAAGTTTAGATTAGCCTATAAATTCTCTTGATGAATAAGAGAAATTTTGGATGATAATTAAATATTAGTATTAGTATGAAAGGAATGAGTTATTTTTGAAGACTGTAAGAAAACCCTATCAAAATCCAATTGTTTTACAAAGAGCTGATCCTTGGGTGTATAAGCACACTGATGGCTATTACTATTTTACTGGCTCTGTTCCTGGCTATCAAGAAATAGAATTACGCAGAGCCAAAATTTTAAACGAGCTAGAAAGCGGGGAACGTAAATCAGTATGGTTTGCTCATCAATCGGGACCTATGAGCCAATTAATATGGGCTCCAGAAATTCATTATATCCAGGATAAATGGTATCTGTATTTTGCTGCTAGCGATCATGCTGTAACGCGAGATGCTAGGCACCATCATCGCATGTTTGTCTTGGAAAATAACAATAGTAATCCATTAGCAGGGGAATGGGTTGAAAAAGGACAAGTCATCACTCATCAAGAAAGCTTCAGTTTAGATGGGACTGTTTTTGAACATCTTGGAGATTGGTATTATGTTTGGGCACAATTAGAGCCAGCAATTCCTGGTAATTCAAATCTTTATCTGGCAAAAATGAAAAATCCGTGGACCCTAGAGGGAAAAGAGCTTTTATTGAGTATTCCTGAATATGATTGGGAGAAAGTTGGCTATTGGGTAAACGAAGGACCAGCCGTGATCAAACGAAATGGGAAAATTTTTATTACGTATTCGGCTAGCGCAACCGATGAGAATTACTGTATGGGTCTGATTTGGGCTCATGAAGGAGCTGATTTATTGGACGGGTATAGTTGGCATAAATTAGCAAATCCTGTTTTTGTCAGTTCCGAAGCTAATAAACAATATGGTCCTGGTCATAATTCCTTTACGGTATCAGTAGATGGCCGGGAAGATTTGCTAGTTTATCACGCTCGACCTAAGAAAAATGAACAAGGTGATCCCTTAGATAACCCGAATCGCCATGCACGAGTTCAAGCTTTTGATTGGGACGAAGATGGTTTTCCTATTTTTGGTGAACCCGTTGCTGATTAACTGACCTAAACAGGATGAATCTAGAGATAACAAAAAAAGAGATGTTAATCACAAATTAGGAGGAGAAGATGAAAGCTAAAATTTTAAATTCTAAGTCAAAGTCAGTGGTAAGTAAACATATTTACGGACATTTTGCAGAGCATTTAGGACGTTGTATTTATGAAGGATTTTGGGTAGGAGAGGAGTCACAGATTCCCAACCATAAAGGGATTCGGTTAGATGTCGTTAACGCCTTAAAAGAATTAAAAATTCCGGTGTTGCGGTGGCCAGGTGGCTGCTTTGCTGATGAGTATCATTGGAAAGATGGGATTGGACCGCAGAAAGAGCGGAAAAAAATTGTGAACACTCATTGGGGTGGAGTTGTGGAAAACAATCACTTTGGAACTCATGAATTCTTTGATCTATGTGAGCTGTTAGGGTGCGATGCTTACGTGAATGGTAACGTGGGTTCAGGTACGGTTCAAGAAATGCAAGAGTGGGTTGAGTACATGACTTTTGACGGTGAATCTCCCATGGCTAATGAGCGGAAGCAAAACGGTCGTGAACAACCGTGGAAAGTGAAGTTTTTCGGTGTCGGTAATGAAAGTTGGGGTTGTGGTGGGAATATGCGCCCAGAATACTATGCTGATCTTTATCGTCGTTATCAAACATATGTAAGAAGTTATCAAGCTGATGCACCTATTTATAAGATTGCTTGTGGACCCAATGTGGATGACTATCATTGGACCGAAGTGTTAATGAGAAATGCTGGAAGCTTTATCGATGGTTTAACTTTGCATCATTATGCTTTAGCTAGTAACTGGGAAAATAAACGTCCTGCTACTAAGTTCCCAAAAGAAGAATGGTTTTCTTTAATTGAAAGTGCTCAGAAAATGGATGAGTTTATTACAAAACACAGTGAAATTATGGATAAGTATGATCCTGAAAAGAAAGTCAATCTCATCGTCGATGAATGGGGATCTTGGTTAGCCGTCGAACCAGGAACCAATCCTGGATTTTTATATCAGCAAAACACCATCCGAGATGCCATGGTAGCAGCTGTTACCCTTCATATTTTTCATAAACATTGCGCTCGCGTTTCCATGGCTAATATCGCCCAAACCGTTAATGTTTTACAAGCCATGATCTTAACGGAAGAACAAAACATGTTAAAAACTCCAACCTATCATGTTTTTGAAATGTTTAAAGCCCATCAAGAAGGTGAACTACTAGAGCTAGCTATAGAAAATGAATTACCTCATTTAAGTTTGTCAGCAACAAGAAAAAATGAAATGATCACTCTTTCGTTGTGTAACTATAGCTTGGAAGATACCAAAAGAGTTGCCTACACCTTAGAGGAAGGGGTATTTACAAAAATCGAAGCATTCGGATTAATCGGTGATCAAATGGATGCTCACAACACATTTACAAGACCAGAGCAAGTAAGAAAAACAAAGTTTACTGATTTTACGATTGAAGATAACCAGTTAATCGTTAACATGCCACCGATGAGCGTTGTTACTCTGTCTCTATGACTTGTCCAAGCTGTGATCAGAGAAAATTTTTCAGTGAGCAAGAGGTTCAGCACTTAGTGGTAGAACAACTACTTTTAGAAGACCAGCAAGTCACTGATCAAGTTAGAGAGCAGCGCTTAAAGATTTGTCGAAGTTGCACGGAGTTAAATCAGCATACTTGTCTAAAATGTGGTTGCTTTGTTAGGTTTCGAGCAAGCCTTAAAAATAAGAATTGTCCGATTCAAAAGTGGTAGGATTAATCTAGGCAAAGGACTCTAAAAACCTTAGAGTCTTTGCCAATATAAACGAATACAGGTAAGGTTAAAAATTAAAAGGAGATGAAATCAATGACCATAACGGCACCTTACCCTCCTAAAGGGTGGAATAGTTGGGATTGTTACGGAGCTTCCGTAACAGAAGCAGAAGTCTTGCAGAATGCCACTTACATGGCAAACTATTTAAAACCATTTGGATGGGAATACATCGTAGTGGATATTCAGTGGTATGAGCCTGAAGCCCTTTCATCAGTGTACAACGCCTTCTTCCCATTAGAAATGGATTCATTTTCACGTTTAATACCTGCAACAAATCGGTTTCCATCTGCTAAAAATGGCCAAGGATTTAAGCCGTTAGCTACTAAAATTCATAAGCTAGGTTTGAAGTTTGGAATACACGTGATGCGAGGGATTCCCAGACAGGCTGTTCACCAAAATACAGCTTTATTAGGAACAACAAAAAAAGCAAGAGAAATTGCTCATCCTAATTCTATTTGTCCTTGGAATACAGATATGTATGGCGTCGATGCTAACAAAGAGGGAGCTCAAGCTTATTATAATTCTTTATTTGAGCTATATGCCGCATGGGGAGTTGATTATGTCAAAGTAGATGATATTGCAGCGTCATGCTTATATGATTTTCATGAAGCAGAAATAAATTTAATTCGCAAAGCCATAGATCGATGTGGAAGAAAGATGGTTTTAAGTTTATCTCCTGGCCCTGCTCCTCTAGAACATGCTGAATTTCTAAAAAGTCAAGCGAATATGTGGCGAATGACTGATGATTTTTGGGATCATTGGGACTATCTTTATCCCATGTTTGAGCGGTGTGAAAAGTGGGCAGAACATGTGGGTGAGGGGCACTGGCCAGACTGTGATATGTTACCTTTAGGGCATATTGGCATTCGCTCTGTAGACGGAGGTGGCGCAGATCGTTTTACAAGGTTTACAAAAGACGAGCAAATGACCATGATGACTCTCTGGTGTATATTTCGCTCTCCGTTGATGTTTGGAGGAGAGCTGACTGACAATGACGAGTGGACATTCAGTCTGTTAACTCATAAAGAATTATTAACGATGCACCAAAGTCTTTCCCAATCAAAACAAATTAGTCGATCAGCTGAACAAATTATTTGGAAAGGGGTAGCGGGTGAGGTCAACTACCTCGCGTTATTTAATGTTGGAGAAGCAGACACTGAGATAACAGTAAATCTTGAAAAATTGAATTTAACACCTAAATCAGCTATTTTAAACATTTGGGACGCTCGTGAAATACCTTTCCATAACGTTGTAACATTTCAAGTCCCCCAACATGGGACGGTATTGTTGAAAATAAAATAGTTGTTAGCTAGGTGTAAAATTGCGCCCATTACTTAGAGAATCATTTAATGGAATATAAGCTTAAGTAACTAGAGTTCAAGCCACACTAGAAGATTATTAATAACGAAGAAATGCTAGCTATTTTTTGTATTTCCTCTACTTTTTATTAATAGGTTAGAGATAACTGTTGATTATTATATTTGTGATTGTTGGGATGGTACCGGTGACTTAATTTTACATATAAAGAGTCATTTTAAAACGAAATTGAGCTTTACAAGAAACAAGTTAACCACTTCATTAACGAAGAAATGGTTGAGCTAGAAGAATTTAAAAATAAATAGGGGGAACGTCTATGGTTCAAATCAAGTTAACAGATAATTTTTGGAATCAGACTTTAAAGTTGATAAAAAATGAAATGATTCCGTTTCAATGGCAAGTCTTAAATGATAACATCGAGATTGAGATTCAAAAAGAGCGTGATGATGAGTTAATCCCTTCGGAAAAAAGTAATGCTATTGAAAATTTAAAAATAGCTGCGGGGCTTAGTGAGAAAGAGCATTACGGTTGGTGGTTTCAAGATTCGGATGTCTATAAATGGATCGAAGGGGTTGCGCATGTTTTACGGCATGAACCCGACCCATCTTTAGAAGAACTAGTAGACCATGTGGTGGATTTAATTCAGTTAGCTCAAGAAGATGATGGGTATTTAAATACTTATTATCAAATTAAAGCTCCACATTTAAAATTTAAACGATTGATGGAGAGTCATGAACATTACTGTGCTGGGCATCTCATTGAAGCAGCAGTGGCCTATTTTGAGGTTACAGGGAAGGATAAGCTTTTAAAAGTCGCTTGTAAGTTTGCAGATTGCCTTGAAGAAAACTTTGGTCCTGAAGAAGGAAAGATTCATGGAGCAGATGGACATCAAGAAATTGAGCTAGCTCTTGTGAAGTTGTATCTCTGTACCAATGAGGCAAAGTATTTGCAGTTGAGCCATTACTTTTTAACTGTTCGAGGTCAAGATCCAAATTTTTATCAAAAGCAGTTAGACGATCCCGCTGCAAAAGTAAATCTAAAGTATTTGCAAGCTTATCAACCTCCAGTGGAACAGACAACAGCAGAAGGACATGCGGTTCGGTTAGTCTATATGTGTACGGGAATGGCTGAAGTCGCTTATTATACTGGAAATGAAAAGCTGTTGGAAGCTTGCCGAAATATCTGGAACAATATGGTTCAGAAGAGGATGTATGTGACGGGGGGCATTGGTTCTACTGTGCACGGCGAAGCTTTTACAGGAGATTATGATCTACCTAATGACACCATGTACTGTGAAACTTGTGCGGCTATAGGTCTGATAAATTTTGCTAACAGCATGTTAAAAAACGATCCTGATAGCCAGTATGCAGACGTTATGGAGCGAGCGCTATACAACAATGTAATGAGTGGCATGGCTCTAGATGGAAAACATTATTTTTATGTGAATCCATTGGAGTCTCATCCAGAGACTAATGAAGCTAACCCAGGAAAAAGTCATGTAAAATCCACACGGCCTCCGTGGTTTGGCTGTGCTTGTTGTCCTCCAAATTTGGCACGTACCATCAGTCAGATTGAGAACTATATTTATACCCAATCTAAGCAAGGTATTTACACTCATTTATACATAAATCATACTTGGGAGGGGTCTAATATGATTTTGCAACAAGAAGGAAACGGAGGTAACATCACTATAAAAGTTAAAACTAAAACACAAGAACCAATTTTAATTCCACTTTATTTTAGAATTCCTAGTTGGACAAGTGGTTACCGATTGTCGGTTAATGAGGAAGAAGTAAAATTTCCAGAAGTACAAAAGGGCTATATTAAGCTTGAAAAAAAATGGCAAGGACTAGTTACCATTGGGCTTCACTTTGAAATGCCTGTTTTACAAGTAACGTCACACCCATTGATTCGGGGGAATATTGGCAAGGTAGCGATTCAAAGAGGTCCCTTTATATATTGTTTAGAAGAAGAGGATAATGGTCCTAATTTACACTTGATTTATTTAACACCTAATACAAAATTTGAGGTTAAACTAAATACTGAATTGGGAGAAGTTCCTGTTCTCGAAGGAATGGGAGAACGGTTAGTTATTTCTAAAGCTTGGAATCAGCAGCTATATCATTATCACGCTGATCCAGTTTTTGAACGGGTTAAAATTGTGATGGTTCCTTATTATGCATGGGCTAACCGTGAACTTGGAGAAATGCGGGTTTGGGTCAACATGAAATAAGTAGGAGGATGTTGATGAAATATTGGCTAGTCAGAAGATCTTTTATCATAATCGTAATGGGGGTAGGAATTATGTTGTTATTTGAAAAAGATCAGACATCAGGCTCAGTCACCTTTACTGATGTGGCGGTTCATGATCCGTCTATTATTAAAGTTGACGATGTCTACTATATATTTGGAAGTCATATTGAAGCAGCAAAATCTGTTGATTTAATGAATTGGGAAACTTTTACAAATGGTTATACTACACTTAACAATGTTCTTTATGACGATTTGATAAAAAATTTAGCCCCTTCTTTTTTGTGGGCAGGTCATAACGATAGTGATTGTAGAGGGGGATTTGCTGTTTGGGCTCCGGAAATATTCTGGAATGCGCATTATGTGAATCATGATGGTTCCAAAGGAGCTTTCATGATTTATTATAGTGTGTCATCTACTTATATTCGTTCGGCAATTGGTTTTGCAGTGTCAAAAGTTATCGAAGGTCCTTATTCGTATGTAGATACTATTGTTTATTCGGGCTTTACCGAAGCAGAAGCTTATGACCAATATAGCGAAGTCAATAAGCAGTGGACTTATACTCATTTGTCCTCTTTGATTGCAACAGGTGCTTTAGAGGATGTCAATGCAGAGTGGTTTCGAGGAGGTGCCTACCATAACGCCATTTATCCTAATGCAATTGATGCCAATGTTTTTTATGATGAACAAGGAAAGTTATGGATGTCCTATGGTTCTTGGTCAGGCGGGATCTTTTTACTGAAACTGGATGAGGAAACGGGAAGACCTGTTTACCCGGGGATAGATAGTACCACAACTGATGGACGTTTGGTTGATCGTTACTTTGGTACAAAAATAGCAGGAGGGCACGGTCAATCAGGGGAAGGGCCGTATATTATTTACGATGAAAAGTCTGGTTATTATTACTTATATGTCACTTACGGTTGGTTAGGTGCAGACGGGGGGTATAATATCCGAGTTTTCCGATCAGAAGCCCCAGACGGCCCTTATTTAGATATCAAACAGGTGTCTGCAGTTTTAGCTTTTGGTGACCCAAATTATACTCGAGGAAATAAGTTGTTAGGAAATTTTATGTTTATGGGTGAAGCCGACTCTACTGTGATCCGAGCTGGTCTTGGTTATGTCTCACCGGGACATAATTCAGTGTTGTACGACGAAGCGATCAAAAAGCAGTTTTTAGTTTTTCATACTCGCTTTCCTTATACAAATGAGATGCATCAAGTAAGGGTTCATCAACTGTATTTGAATGAAGATCATTGGCCTGTTGTGACTCCTTATCGCTACGGTGGTGAGAGCCTTCGGAAAGTTCGTAATCGGGAAATTGTGGGGAAGTACCAATTTATTAATCACGGTAGTAGCATTTCTGCAAGTATCGTTGAATCCCTAAACATTAAATTAACTCAAACTGGCACTATTACGGGAGATATAGAAGGAACTTGGCAGAAGACAGGGGATTATTTTGCTGAAATCGTTATAAATGACATCACCTACAAAGGAGTTTTTGTTGAAGCTTGGAGTGAAAGCATGAATCAATTTGTTATGACTTTTACAGCCGTATCTAATAGAGGTATCTCAATTTGGGGAAGTATGTATTCCAAATAGGAACTAAAAAAGCGATAATAAAATAAAACGGAATTAGGTCTATAAATGAATCATCGCAACATTTTGACTCTAATTCTGTTTATTTTTTGAGATCAATAAGCTTTGAAAGCTTTCTTGAGTGTCTGTATAATAAAACTAGAGGCATAAACAGGTGTGATTTTGAAGCTTGCTCTCATTTTGAGTAGTGGGACCATCGAAAGATTAGCTTTACTTATAAACTTGATGACCAGCAGATTTTTAATGCTTAAGAATCATATTATGAGCATAGAAAATGAAAAAAAGCACCTGTCCGCCAAGACTAAAGGTGCATAAAATGGATTAGCAATCATTTATTGAGAGCACAAAGTCCCTTGGCATTATGCCTCGCTCCTTTGTGATGTACTATGGCTATAGATTATGATATTCGGATTGAGTCTAATAGGGTAGCTATTTTCCGTTTTTTTAAAAAAATTTAGCTCGTAAGTATTCGGCGTTTAATATTAAATCTTAAGCGTCGCTCAATCATGTTAAATTCATAATGATCTTTGGAAGTCACAAACAGGCAAGTATAACCTTCTTCACCAGCACGACCTGTGCGCCCGATACGATGAATATACGTTTCAGGAAGCTCGGGTACATCATAGTTATAAATATGAGTAATGCCATTAATATCAAGGCCTCTTGATGCCACATCTGTGGCAATTAAATATTGCAAATCAGCATCACGAAATAATTTTAAAATTCGCTCTCGTTTATTTTGCGCAATATCGCTATGAATCACTTGTACGTTGTAACGCTGTTTTTTCATTTTTGCGTAGAGTTCATCAGCGCGTCGTTTCGTCCGACAAAAAATAATGGCTAAGAATGGTTGATCTTCATTGAGCACGGTCTGAAGACTCGAAAATTTCTCACGATCAGTGGTTTCAACCACTTCCTGAGCAATGGCTTCTAAAGTGATTTTTTGGGGTTCAATGGTTACAAATTCTGGTTGATAGGTGTAGCGATGAGCGAGTCGCTTTACGTTAGGAGTCATTGTTGCTGAGAAGCAGAGTGTTTGCCGATTATGAGGTGTTTTTTGTAAGATTCGTTCTACTTCATTTTTAAATCCAGTTAATAACATTTGATCGGCTTCATCAATGACAACTGATCTTACAGCTCCTAAGTCTATAGATTGTCGTTCTAAATGGTCAATTAAGCGTCCTGGAGTTGCAATCACCATTTGCACAGGTCCATTTAACTTTTTTAATTGGGACCCGATATTACGCCCACCGTAAATTTCTAGGACTTGAATTTCTTTTGTGACGACTAACTTTTTGGCAACTTCGGAAATTTGTAAAGCAAGCTCTCGAGTTGGTGTTAAAATTAAGACTTGAATAGTTGAGACACCAGAGGTGATAGTCTCTAATAAAGGTAATAAAAACGCTAGTGTTTTTCCTGTTCCGGTTTGGGCTTGGGCGATAATATCTTTATTGCTTTTAATAAGGGGGATGCAAGCCGCTTGTATTTCAGTAGGTTTTTGAATCCCACTTTTTTGTAATGCTTTTATAGATGGATCTTGAATTCCTAAATCTTTAAAGTTCATGATTTTACCTCTTTTTTCTTTCATCATATCATAATTTTGGACGAATAACGATCTTTAAGTTGAAAAAGGTAATGAAAACGCCTTATTATTTTAGTTAAAGTATTGAAAAATAATCTTAAAACGATTAAAGTAGAAAGTGGATAAAAAGGAGAGGAAGCGCAATGCAAAAACCTAAGTTTAAAGAAGCAATAGCTAACATGACATTTAAGCAAAAGCAAGAATATATTTGGGAGTACTATAAATTGCAAATTATGGCTGCAGTATTTCTTATTTTTTTGGCTGGTTTCTCAATTTATGAAATATCACAAAGAAAAGAGGATTTTTTAAAAATAGCCGTAACAGGTGGAATGACAACGATGGAAAATGTCACTGGGTTGTCGGAGCATTTAAGTGATGTCTTGTTAACCGAAGAACAAAAAAGAGATTATCGCATTTTAGTTGAAGCCATTCCTTATAGTGCGGCAGAAGAAAATCCATCGTTTGAATATGTTCAAAAACTATTTGTCCTAATTTCAGCAGGTGAAATAGATGTGTTGGTTATTGATGAACCTACCTTTGCCACTCTTCATGGGGAAGGTTATTTTCTAAATTTAAACGAGTTAGAGGTGGATTTGGCAACACTTGAAACTGTGGACCGTACTGGAGAGCCATTTGGAATTTTAATCCATGACTTTGAAATTTTCCAAGACATTTTTCCAGAACAAGGTTGGATTCTTAGTGTTGTTGTCAACAGCGATCGCTCTCGTGAAGTAGAACGATTGGTTGAGTATTTAATTGCAAATCTTCATTGAGCAATATAAACTTTTCTTCAAACATAAATAACAACTATTTGATATTGTTTAACAACAGCGAATGTCTTTTTTTATTATTGGTAAAAAAATATGATTTATTTAATGATTATAATCGAAAACTAGAAGAATTTTGGCCCCATCATGTTTCTAAACGTACAAATACAAGTGAAATCAAGCTGAAGGTACCCCTAACTCTATGAAAGTCGTATAATAATCGCCTGTATTAATTTAAGCTGAAAAAAAATGCGAAGAACAAACTCGTTCTTCGCATTTTTTGTATAACAATTGATCAGATGGGAATTAAGCTTATTTCTTTATAATCGTGGGATAAGCAGAGATCCCATATAGCATTGTCTTTATCATTTCTATTATAGACGATAATAACACGGGTGGCATTTTTCATCATAAAATTATTACAGATCGTCGCGGAGTTTGATTGACTCATTTCATTATGAGTACCGACGACACTGCATAGGCTAATAAATTCTCTCGTCTCTTCGCATGCTAGTAACTGACTAAGCCGGTTACGATGAGGTAATACGGCTTCTAGATGTATTTGAGCATCACCTCTTAATTTTGCGATGATTGAGGCGAAATATAAATCAATGCTATCTGAGAAACTGCTTAAAAAATAACTATAACCATTTATAATAGCTTTGTTTACCTCACGTTTGATCTCTGTTTTGATATACTCTT